>OIWM01003366.1_pt1 | contig 11659 bp, 9 predicted proteins | sample 1587451 | NCBI WGS metagenome assembly OIWM01 (sample SAMEA3888907, study PRJEB22519) | human gut metagenome | biome: human gut; feature: human-associated habitat; material: faeces | place: Denmark | collected 2011
AATTATCAAATGAGCATGATCGGGTGGTATTTGGTTTTTTTGGAACAACAACTCTGGAAATAGCGAATTGTTTGTGATACAGAGATTTATGCTCCACACCCCTTGTGAGAGCCTAAGAAAAAATATTAACTTTGTAAAGACATATTGAAACTGTCACCAGAGAGAACGGGTATCGGCCGGAATCACTGAACGGGTATCAGCCGGAAAACGTAATTTATACCATATAATTAACTAATGTGCACCATGTGGAAAAGCAAATACAAGTGCTTTGTCATCAAAAGCAGATATATATGTACTAAGGACAGTGATCTGGCAACGGTCTATGCGTTAGTGAAGCAGGCTTTGCGTCCATCGGTTGGCTCAGACAGCTTTGGCATATTGCTCAAAGAGATCATTTACGCTCTTGAACGCTTTGCCGGCCATCGGCGACTGACCGAAGAGAGCCGATATGTCGACATCAGCATGAGCATGAAATGGGCCTACGACACCTACGACATTTCCGACGAAGACTTCCAATATACACAGGTCCTGCTATATGACAGCCTATACGGCTTGCAGGAACTGGAGGAATGTGCCGACAAAATCTCTCCCCTTGCTGTACCCGACACCAAAGGATATGATCCACGGGCAACGCACAGGGAACTTCGTATAAGAGCAACGCATATGACACGTGACATGTCGGTCGGCAACACTTACGATACCGATTACTATGTTGACATCGACCGTCTCGATGACAAGAAAATATCATACATCGATCTCCCCGCCTTGAATGGTGGACAAATTGAGGTTGTGGCGGCCACAGCCGATGCCGTTACTCTACGATGGGGAGAGCGGACGTATTGTATCCGGTCCGGTGCTGAGGTCAGCACGGATGCCGGCCTGATTGACAATCAGCTATTGAGCATGGACTCACTGCAACTGACCTTCGCCTATCTCGAGATTCCTGATTACATCGGGATTTGGAACATGATAGCAAGTTTGGGACACGATGAAAAGGAGCGTAAAACGGAAAGGTGCATACTGGCAGCCCGAAAGAAAGAAATATTACATTTCATCGAAATCGCCATAGAACATGGCAATACGGGACTTTACGTGGCAAAGGCATTGCTGAACATATACAACGATTGGAGTACATGTGAAATAAGCGACCTTCATACATTTCAAAAGAAACTGCTCGAAGGTATTGAACATGGCTGCCTCGCACCTGACAACCATTATGGATGGGAATGGTTGGAGGTGGCAGCCAAATATAACAATCCTGCCTGCTTCATGGAAGACATGGACCTATATTACGAAGTGCTCGACACGGCCGCCTCACACGGTGTGGCAGAAGCCATCGATATAATGAGTTCCATTTGGGAACCTGAACAAATTATAGAGGAGGACTGATGCGTTCAATACAGCTCAAATTGAGACGTAAGGATTCTTCGATAGATTACAGGCTTTTCATCAATGACGTGGGAGGCGAGTTGTATGACACCACTTCAGTGGACAGCAGCACTTATACACAAATCAGCCTTTTCGCAATGAACGTGAACACGATATTGTTCCTTGTGGATCCTATGACCACTGATTTTTCATACAATGATGTGTCTGATGAATTCAAGGAATGGCTCAAGAAGAATCAAATGGCTCAAGAAGAATCAGAAGCCTAATACAGTCAAGATCAATATCAAGAGAACTGCCGACAGGCTCATTGATTTGCTCACAGCGCACAACTTGAGCGACAAGGACCTGGGCAAAATCAATTTCGAGTTCATTCTGGTGAAAGCGGATCTCGGGTATCTTGACAAAGTGAACAATGCAAATGAAGAAGCGCTCAAAGGGTACATGTATTCCGACATGGGTCTGGAGCCGCTTATCCAGACCGTGGAGACCAAGTTCAAGAATATCGGCTACAGCGTATATTCAGCCAACAAGAAATACTCCGGTTATCCGTACATAACAACGAACCTAATCGAGAGAATCACTACGGAATCTGCGCCAAAAAGGGCATGGAAACCGTAGTGGAAAGCGGCAAAAAGGCCATGGATTCCCTGATACCGTTCCTCAAAGGTTTCTCTGACGCGTTCAAGGACGTTGACTAGGCGTGGAGCACAAATCCCTGTCACATAACAAATTTGATAACCATTCGTTTACACTCCACGCCCTACAGCGAAATCATTGCCTGGCGCGGGGCGGTGTCGTGGCGGCGGCCTACGTTGAAGGAAATGCCGAAATTCAGGCCCAGGTGAAGCTGTCCGTATGGGTACGGAATGCCTTCGGCGGTCGCTTTGGCGTACTTGAATCCGATGGCGTCGGCACCCAGGAACATGTTGAATCCTACAGTGTGGAAGCCCAGGGCGGCGCCCATTGTGGAGCCGTAGGACGAAATGGCGTAGTTTGTGGCCAGACTGAACCATTTGCATGGCTTCAGGTTGGCATAGAAACGGCCTTCAGACCAGGTACAAGGACCATTGAAACGGGTCGAGCTCAGGAAGCCGGCGGTGAGGCCCTTGTAGAAAGGCATCACGTATTCGGCACCGAAATTCAGGGTCATTGTCAGCATCTTGAACTTGCTGGCATCCTTGGCCGTCCTGTAGAACTTCGCAAGGTCCTGGAGGTCATCGCCTAGCGTCTTGAACTGCTCTGAAAGCGAATTCTCCTTGCCCTCGCCCTCATCGAACGAAATATTGTCGAAACCTTCGAACGACCAGCTGTCTTTCCTGGTCTTCGCCTCCGTGACGCTGTTCCATGAAATACCGCCAATATCATTCAAAGCAAGGGAAAGCCTCAGGCCGGGAATCAGTTCCAGTTCCGCACCGAGGTCAATGGCAGCACCATAACCGCCTATTACCGAGCCGATATCGGAGCCGTTGAATTCCTTGAAACCGAACTTGTCCAGAAGGTCAGCATCCTCGGGAGAATCAATGTCCGCGCCGGTTTCGCCCTTCGTCTTGACGTCGAGAAGGCCGCAGGCTGCGGTCAATGTTCCACTGGAAGTGACGCTCCACTTGTCCTCGGTCATCTGGACACGCATCTTGTCAATACGTGCCTCGGCGCTGCCCTCGCCCATGAGGAACTTCACACGTGCACCGACATTGATCTTATCCGCAAACTGACGCGACCAGCCGAAGGAATATTCCATATAGGCATCAGCCTTGACAGCCATGTCCGAAATGTCGTAATACTGCGACTTGCCGGCATTCTTCATGAAATCGAAGAGGCTGTAGGGAACGTTCAGTCCCGCATTGACACGCTGGCGGATACCGAAAGTGAAGAACGACTTTTTTCCCCAGATGCCGAGCGAGAAGATGGACATGTCCACGTTCACACCGAGGCTGTTGTTATTCTTCAGTTTTCCGAGGAAATCATCCGGGGAGACAGCTGAGCTCATAAATGTAGTCAGCTGACCGTCAACTGGATACAGGAATGTATTCACACCCATGTTACTTTGTGCGGACAATGCCGTGCCGCCAAGTGAGGGCATGGAAAAATAGCTTCTCTCCGCTGAAAATGCGGGGTTCAGGTCTCCCCTTCCGTTATATCCGCTCATGAAATAGGCGGAACGCAACATCGTCTGCTGTGCGAAAGCGCTTGCTGCCGCCAGCATTGACACCAATATCGTAAAAAGAATTTTTCTCATGATTTTCATAGATTAAAGACCGGAATCAATGTCCATTTTGGCCTGGAGCCTGATTTTCATGTTCTTGAACTGCACGCCCTGATTCTTGTTCAGGCAGACGCCCTCCAACGTACCGGGATCGCTTCCGGTAAGATTCAGGCGGAGGCCGTCAAGCTTGCGCATCTGCTCCACGCTACCTTTCAGATTCAGGGTCAATGCCGATGTAGAAGGCTTTTCGACAGATCCTGCCGGGATATTTCCATCCAATGACACCTTTATCTCAGGAATGACATTGCCGTCCACATCGATGGCAGCAGCATCAAGAGAAATAGACAACGGAATCATGTTTACGAAATCGAACTTCACGTCAGCATTACAGATTTCCAATGAAAAACTCTCATCCTTAGGGTTGAAATTCTCATTCCAGCCTGTAAAATCAGTACTGTAAACTATCTTGACATCCTTTCCGAATGCCAGCGAGGCAGCCACTTCATAATCATAAACGATATTGTACCTGCCACCAGAGGTCAACGTCACGAACTCGTCAGCAGCCTCTACATCAATGTTTTCCATACCTATGCGGTCAGGCACAATGCTGATAATCGATGACAAGTCAGGCACTACGACAGATGCAAATCCGGTCGGAACGCCTTCTCCGGTCCTGGAGACATAGAGCCGGTTCATCCCGGAAGGACTCAGTGCGACTGCCGTGCCTCCGTTGGCATTGCCGACATGAGCAGAACGCCTGTCGGCGCCCTTGTATGACATGATATCGGCATTGAGGTTCAATGTAAGCGGGGTGCGGTTGTCAATATCTATCTTCAGCGCTGGATTGTACAGGTCGAGAACCACGTCATCGCCGCTCACGAAATCAGGCAAAGTGCCCACATTCGAAATGAAAGGCTCGATGACAATGCGCGGGTTCACCTTGACCAGCGCGGACTTCACAATCAATGATGAAATGGACATGTCGATATCGGCTGAAATTTCATTCGGAATCGCGGCCACGGTAGCCCCGAAGTCCGACAACACGGCATTTACATCGAAGGCTCCAAGCTTTATCTCATCATTCAGCACGATCTTATGCTTATCAGCGAGAAATCCCTCACCTGAAGGTATCTTGTCGAAATCAATGCCTACGATATTCAGATGATAGTTCTTGGCCGTCTTGGTGACCTGTGTACTCTTGATGGTCAGGATATTGCCGTTCGGATTGAAGTTCATGCCGGCGTCTTTCACATCTGCAAATTCCAGATAATCAGGAAAATCAATGGTCAGGTCGGACAAAGTCGCCTTTCCTGCAGTCGTCTTCAAAGAGACGGTCACGACGCCTGAAACTTCAGCATCCTTTACAGCCAGAATTTCCGTCGGGACATTTTCATTGACCGTCATCGGTGTCGAAGAGGCCTTCAAATGCTTGGTGTACGGTGTAGCCGGAACCGCTCCGCTTGACGGCAGCGGGAGTTCGCTCTTCTTGATCGTGGCACTGTATCCGCCGTCCGTCACCAGCTTGTCCGGGAACGAGAAAACCGGCAGCGTCACATCCGAAGATGTACCGCGTCCGGTTACAGAAATATAGTAATTTCCCGAAGCATCAGCTTTCAGGACATCCTTGTCATCGTTACCAAGGTTAAGGAAGTCATCGACCAGAATAAGCTCGGAGTTTCCCAGCGGCGCGCTGATATCCCCGTCAATGCTTATATTCGTGTCAATGTCTTTCGTAAGATCGTAATCCCCATTGAAACATGAAGTTACGGATACTGCTGCAGAAAGCATTGCCGCGCCCGACAGCAGATGGGTCAAATTTCTTTGCAAAGACATAAAAAATGTTTTCGCAAAGTTACCCAATAATTGCGCAAATTCAATGTGTCTGGAGCATTTCCTTCAGCCGGTCCAACGACATTGATGTAAAATCATTGATCGCATAGTCGGACAGAGGCTCGACCACCTCCCGCGGGTTCGAAGTCACGAGTCCCACGACGGTGGCTCCGCTCGCGCGCGCAGCCTTCAGCCCATTGACGGAGTCCTCGAACACTACCGTATCTTCCGGCGTTCCCCCGAGTGCGTGCATGGCCATCAGGAAACATTCCGGGTCAGGTTTCGAGCGTGTAAACGACTCACTTGTAAACACATGTCCGACGATATCCTTGAAATCGGGATAATGCCTGTAGACATTTTCCATCTTGGCCTTGTTCGAGCTTGTGACCACAGCCGTCGGGACGGAAGCCGCCTTCAGCTGTTTCATGAACTCCATCACTCCGGGAATCGGCGCATACGACATGTTCTGCTCAAATTCATACAACTCTTCGATGATATGTTTCTGCAGTTCCGTCTGTCCCTTGAAGTAAGTATCCAAGATATGGGTCAATGTCTGTCCTTTGCTCAATCTGCCGATTTCGCCGACATCGCCGTACTTTTTGCCAATGTTGTTCCAGAGCACGGTGTACTGTGACTCCGTGTCCAGAACAACACCATCCAAATCGAAAAGGACGACCATTATTTGGAGAGTCCTTTGCTGATTTCGTGAGCAAGATACTCGTAGTGAGTCTTGTCAACGCCCTTGGCAGAAGAAGCTCTCTTTTCTACTACTTTCTTGATTTTCAGGAGAGTAGCGTAGAATGCAGCCTTGCCCTGGATCTTGATGTCAGATTCCTTGCGGGCTGCAGTGAGGCTGTTTTCCTCCGCATGAGCATGACCGCAGCCGATATGCTGGCATGGCCATGTGTCATCAATTGCCTCTACACCATGAGCGAAGATGTCATCAGCAGCGAAACCTTTCGCACTTACAGGGCTTTCAAGCAGACCGAGATAGTCGAACACGCTATAGACAAATGCATACTCCATGTTTCTGTCAGAAAGCGTAAGCTGCTTGCCGGCAATGGTCTTGCCGAATACCAATGAATAAATGTCATCGATATACTCTTCTACGGTGTAAGGATTCTCAGCAAGTCTGGAAGTGTAACCCACCTTCGGATATGTGGAAATCAGGTTCCTGATATAAGCGGCCTGAAGGTCATTGACCAGAGGGTTGGAAGGCTCGAACTTGCGGAGCAGGTCAGGGTCCTGGAGCCATTGCGGCATCTCTGCGGCTTTCGTATAGATGAACTCGAGAGCCTCTTTCTGCTTTTCTTTAGTAACAGGTTCAAATGCCTGCTTGCCGTCACCGTGGACAGGATAGAGAAGGAAGTTTCCGCCGATGTATTTCATAACATGGCCCATGTAGCGGTTGAACTGCTTGAGGATCTCGCCATACATCTCATAGGTATACTTGTAGTTTTCTCCGTCTTTTGCAGTCCACTCGTCCAGATGCGACATAATGATCTTAAGGTTGCGCATACCATACTCGCTGGCCTTGACAGCATCGTCACCGAGGGATTCTGTCTGTGCGGCCGGATCGATGGAAGTCAAGAATTCCTGCTCTCCATACCAGTACATAGGGTCGTCGGCATGCGACTTGATCCACTCGTTCAGAACCGGTTTCTCATCTTCCGGAGTAGCGGCCTCATAGATAGGCTTGTAACCCCAACTGATTGCATAGTAATCATATACACCAAGCCTTGGAGGAAGAAGCCATGTTACGCCATCACCCGGCTGAGCTACATAATTGTAACGGGCATAGTCCATTACCGAAGGAGTGGTACCGTATTTGTCGGTGAAGGTCTTGCTGCGGAGAGAATCCACAGGATAAGCATAAGAAGACCTCATGTTGTGCATAAGACCGAGAGTGTGTCCGATTTCATGAACCACAAGGTATCTGAGAAGCGGTCCCATCTGCTCTGCGGTATATACCTCCCTTCTGGATGCAGGCTCCACAGCGGAAGTCTGGATGAATGACCAGTTGTGCAGGAGTTTCAGCACGTCATGATAGAAATATACTGAACCGTTGATGATTTCGCCTGAACGAGGGTCTGTCCATGAAGGGCCCATTGCATTGGCCGTCTGGATGGAAGCATATCGCAGGCAAGAGTAGCGGATATCGTCCGGATTGAAGTCAGGATCGTCCTTAGGATAGTCCTTGGCTACGATTGCATTCTTGAAGCCGATGGCCTCGAATGCTCTCTGCCAATCCTCGATACCTTCCTTGAGGTAAGGACGCCATTCTGCAGGGAATGCATCATCAATATAATAAACGATAGGTTTCTCAGGCTCTACCATTTCTCCGGCCTTGTATTTTTCCAGATCCTCAGGTTTAGGAGCAATGTTCCAGCGGTTTATATAACTTACCATTTCGCTGCGGTCCTTTTTCTCCGTATACTCGACATGTCTGTCCTTGAAGTATCCGATACGGTAGTCTGCAAGTCTAGGGCGCATCGGCTGGTCAGGAAGCCGGATCATTGAAACCGAAACTACAGCAGTAAACGGCTCTGATGCCACGGTATATACCATTCTGGTACGGAATACGATGTTCTTAGGGAAGGCCTTGAAATCAAGAATGGATGACATGTCCGACTTGAACGAGCCTTTCTTCCTGCTTATGCCGAACAGCCCGTCAAAAGGAGATGCAGGTATGAACGGCGACATATATGACTCATCGCTGCAGAAGAATTTGGTGACATCTATCACGACTCCGGTAGAATCCGGATTGACAGCCTTGATAGGGAAAGCCTTCATGACAGGCTTGGCGTAGTTCAATGCAAACCCTTTGGAAATGGACTCTGCAGAATCACATACGGCACGGATGGTGCCGTCAAGAAGATAAACCTTGTCTTCATCGCAGCTCCACTCGACTAGTGTAGGCTCGCCAGGCATCTGACCTGCAATGACATCCGAATTGTCACTTGTGGATGATACCTTGGTAGCGAGCAGCATCGGTTTTCCCATCAGTTCGAAAGGAATCTCCAGATAATACGTGCTCTTTACCTTGTGGATGTCCATGACACCTTTGGCAGTCTCCGCTTCAGCAGTAATGACCTTGTCATAGCTTTTCTTGGACGAAGCCTCAGACTTCGTAGTGTCTGCGCTTTCTTTCTCCTTTCCTCCCTTTAGAAGACTCGCGAGAGACGGCTGCGCACCCATAACCGCTGTTCCGGCAAGCATTGCTACAGCCCCGACAGCCAGCATTTTCACCATTTTTGTTTCCATCTACCTTTTTATATTTAGCAAATTTTATTTGGCATATTTGTTTCCTATCGCCTGCAAATCCACTCCGCAATTATCCTTTACGGCCTTTATCAATATGTCATATTTGATCCTGAGAATTTCGTAACCTTCCATAAGTTCCTGCATCTGTGCTGAAGAATGCGTCACGATTGTCTTGACGAAATCCGAGATATCCAACTCCTTCTTAGGGCAAATACAAGGATAAACTCCATCAGGGTCATAACGCCAGAAACCGACCTTTCTCGGATAGTCCGGATCATTTTCATATTGATTGTATTCTTCCTGTTTGAAAGAGACTCCGGAATACTTTTCACTAGGAGAAAAGAATCCCTCAGGAATGGTCATCAGATTGTTCGAATAGATATAATTTCCCCAGAGATATCCGCTTACCTCTCCCCTGATATCAGCCAACTTGTCCTCATCAGTAGGGATGTCTCCTTTATGAAGCCTTCCGATTGCGATATAACTCCTGCCGGAGCCGACCAGGCGGTCGTCACTCTTGCTGGTAGAAACGCTTATACTGTCGGCGAGAAGTACCTTCAGAGGAAAGTATTTTTTCGCGAATTCTTCCGGATAGACCTCGGTCAATACAGCTTTCACATATTCGATGGCATCATCCAGCACCCCGTCCTTGATTCTTATCAAGTCATTGTTGGACTCCGAACCGACATTCCACTTGAAGTCCACGTCGGTATAATCGGAAAGGATATACACTCCCGTCTTCTGATTGTACTCGTAAATATAGTGGAGGGCAGGATTGTCGCTATCCTCTATCTTATAAGGAATCTCGCCCCTCTCAGAATGGAGAGGGTCTTCCTTGTAACAAGCCGTCAGCATTGCCGGCAATACAACGGACGCCAATATCGTCTTTATGGTCAATGTTTTCATTTTCAATACGATTTCAATGTTTTACGCCGCAGCCTGAGGATTTCTTACAGGCCTTTCAATATCAGTGAGTTCCGGTTCCATTTCCAGCACCTCCTTAGGGACAGGGAGCGTATACGCCGGATCATTTTCCTGAAGGACATAGGTCTCGGTCACAGTGGGATTCTTAATGTCCGGAGTATAGGTATGGGTAATGGAAGGACGTCCCCATCTCCTGAGGTCGAACCATCTCAGACGTTCGAAGCACATTTCCCTTCTGCGCTCATCACGGACAGCCTGGATTACATCTTCCTTGGAGGTCGCCGTAAGCGGCACATATTTGTCAGGCTTAATCCTGTTCACCCTGATTCTTTCCACATCTTCGAGGGCCTCAGCTGATTTTCCGTCAATGTGAGAATAAGCCTCAGCCCTGTTCAGATATGCCTCAACAGTTCTTATGGCCTGTCCGTATCTGGAAGTATATGAAGACATATAGGACTTGAACGGTGCATATTTCTTCACATTCAAGAAGCCGCCCAGCCATCTGATATACATGCCATTCTTTCCTCCGCGAAGGTCGCCGTCGATGTACATTGCCAGAAGCTCGGATGACGGGGGATAGCAACTTCCTGCACCCTCAGCAGAAAAGATTTCCGTAGAATATCCGAAGGTGAAGAGAATCTCAGGATTTCGTGAGGTAAAGAATCTGTCCATGTAAGAATATGAATCGATAGAAGCGTCATCCACCGCCTTCTGGTTCAAATCCCAGATATCAGCCTTGATGGAGAGTGCCGCATTGGCGTACTTGGCTGCATCTTCCCAATTCTGCATATAAAGGCAGACGCGGGAAAGGAACACCTCAGCGGCAGCCTTGTTCCATCTGAACACAGAATTGCCGTCTCCGCAAATTTCGAATTGCTTCAATGCATTTTCACCGTTTGTGAGAATCTGGTCATAAATGGCTGCCACGCTCTCTCTCTTGAATTTCTTGTTTTCCACGCCGATAAGGCCATTGACCGGTACGCCGGCAGCCTTGTCCGCTGTCTTCGGGTCATAAGGCTCTCCATAGAGATTCACCAGCATATAGTAAGCATAAGCCCTGATCATGTAGGCCTCCGCCTTCACCTGTGCTTTCTCTTCCAGAGTTCCCTCCATGTCATCCACATCATTGAGAATCATGTTGCAAGTGAAAATCTGGTGATAATACAGTCCCCAGGCGCCATCGCTGTTCAGCACGCCCTCGCGCTGTCTTTCAGGCTCCTGCTGCCAGGTATAATAGCCGAAAGCCGCAATTCGCTTGTCAGGTGCGAAAGTCGAAGCCTTCTTCGCCAGTTCCTCGCAGTCATCCGTCATAGCATCAAGCCATGCATTCTGCGGGCTATACTCGTTCATCTTGTAATATATCTCGCCGGCAATCAGTTCCTTGTAGTCACTGGCATTCTTCGGTCTGATCTGGTCCTGTGACGACTCCTTGAGGAAGTCCGAGCAAGAAGCCAGGGCCAATGCTGCCGAAGCGCATGCGAACACTTTGTATATTGTTTTCATTGTCATCATTATTAGAAAGTTATGTCAAGTCCGAAAGAGAATGAAGAAACAGGAGGAGTAGTGATACCGATATTACCCATACCCAGCTGTTCAGGGTCCTGGCCGTTTAGTTTCTTCGAGCAGACTGTCCAGAGGTTGTTGCCCTCCAGACGGACATTGGCCGCACCCACATGGATCTTCTTGCAGAAGCTTTCAGGGATGGCATATCTGATGTAAGCTGTCCTGAGACGCAGGAAGTTGGCCGATACGACACGCAGGTCGCTCTGGTTGTACATCTGCCATCTGTTGTCAGCGATAGTCAGTTCCCTGTCACTGAAGAAGCCTGTCATCGAAAGGCTTTCCGTAGACAATGCCGGTATTACAGCCCATGCCTCATCTCCCGGTTTGCGCCATCTGTTCACGAATTCTCCAGACATATTCTGCTGAGGAGTAGGAAGATACTGGCCGCTGTTGTTATAGAGGTTGTTCATGCGGACCTTCGCTCCCAAACTGTAGGAGAAGAACAGGCCGAGCGTCAGTTGCTTGTATGTGAAGTTCGTGCTGAAA
>OIWM01003375.1_pt1 | contig 11635 bp, 16 predicted proteins | sample 1587451 | NCBI WGS metagenome assembly OIWM01 (sample SAMEA3888907, study PRJEB22519) | human gut metagenome | biome: human gut; feature: human-associated habitat; material: faeces | place: Denmark | collected 2011
CATAGTGATGCAGCAAAAGATTTAAGATCCGAATCCACATGATCCGCAGATAGGCGCTGCCATACTTTTTCACCAGTTCTTCCGAAAAAATCAAACTTAGAGCCGAACTTATCAGCCATTTCACCATGCAAAATAATACTAGCCATGTATTGTTACCTCTCTTTTTAGTAAATTTATAACATCTGATATCGGCAAATTTTCGCTATCCTTGTGACGCCAGATAGAGTGTTTCATCTTAATGAAGTAATCACGCAAAACTTCAACCCCGCTCAACCTTTCGGGCAAGTGGTGGAAAACCTCATTATTTCCGATATAAACAAGGGAATGATTTGGAATATTTGAACCCAACAGGGAAATTATCACATCACCTTCTTTCATATCATTAAAACCTTCAATCATATAAAAACCCTCTTTGCTTAGGTTTTCAATGAATGGAGATTTAGCGCCTTCCTTTCTGTGCCAGTCTGGTATTCTGTAACCTTCATCTGGCGAATATTTTTTCATGTCAACGCCACAAAGATAATAAAAATCTCTGAAAGAATCATAGCAGTCAACATAACCTTCATTAAAAACCCTTCCCTTGAGTTTATCAATTGGTTTGTGTTTTGTTAATTCACCATCACAGAATAACCAATAATCATATCTGTTGATGTACTGTACACATCTATCAACTGATGATAATTTATTATTTCCGTTGACGTGAGAATGAACGATTGCATGAATTTTGCCATTTATGGATGCTTTAATAATCTCTCTTGAGTTTATTAAAAAAGCCTCCTTTGGGTATGGGTGAATATTTTCACAAGGTTTAAAAATAAGCCCTGTTGATTTTTCTATGACTATTCCGCAACGCTCATTATTTCTATCGCCTGACATATAGGCGGATATTGTTTTTTCAATGCTCATTATTTGCCAACCTTATCACAAGATGGAAAGATTCTTATCGGGATTGCAACATCAGAGCCGAACCGCAAAACGCAACCATTTTCCTTTTTTGAACAAACATCAAGATTGATATCTGTAACAGGTTCATCTTTTGCGTTAAAGTATTTATTTCCGTTATATCTGCAACCAATGCCCCTATAAATCCACTGGCAATTGTTGGTAGTCATAACGTTTGATGGGATTAATGCGTTATCTGCCTCCATAGGTAACGCAAGTTCAAATGTTGCATATTGTTTATTTATAGTTCCTGGCTTCTGTATTCTGTATATAGTTATGCTTTCCTGGTTTGGGTCGTAATTTGGGTTTACTCCATTTTTAAAATTTACAGGGTCAAGGAATTTTGCATAAACATCAATTACAGTTACAATTGCTCCAACAAGTTCATTATAGTTAACGAAAAGACCAGTAACGACGCCAGTTATATTTGATAAAACAAATGATGGTCTATTGCTTGCCCCTGATGAATTTCTTTGAATGCCGTCAATTTTTGCTGGAAAAGCTTCATACTCAATTCCTTTCCAAAAAACATTAGACTCATTTTCATTTAAGCCAGAATAAAATCTATATATTCCTGCATCAAATGCAGTCATATCAATTTCATATAATCTGACTTTCGCTGTTGGCTCCAAGCTTTCGGATTCCAGCATCATCTTTTTTTGCAATTCTATCATGATGCTGATTCCTTCATATTTATGTCATATTCCCAAACTGAAATCCCGCTATGTGGCGTTTCAGTCCAGGTTGTTAACTTAACCTTAACCCAATCATTTCTTGAATTGCTGTAAAACAAAAAGCTTCCCCATGAACCGTGGCGCTCAAGAAAAGATTTCAGCCTTTCATTATCAGCCTCATCAGTTATTACAACTTTAATTCCATAAGTTTTCATGTTTGGGTTTAAACCCTGTGGGGCGGCTTGTTGATATCCATCCCCCAACTGAGAAATTATAGCCGATGGTTGATTGGTAACGCTGGGCTTTGGCTGTATCTTCCATACAAATCTTTCATAGTCACTCATAAAACCCCCTTTGCAGAGACTTTATTATAGTTTTTATTTGCTTCACCAATCAATGATGAAGCGCGTGAAACTTTAGACACATGAGAGAATTTATCGCCAAACCTCTCAACGGATGCCTCATTTGCTTCACGCTCGCTTTCGCAATCATGGCTTAACATTGTTGCTTGTTTTCCATCTTTAAAATTAATTACCCAAATGTTGTATGACATAATTTCACCATTATAACTAAATCAAATAAAATGAAAAAACAGACAATTATAAATAAAGCGGCCTTTAAACCATCAACTATTGTTTCTTTTGCTATTTTAAACATTTTAAGTCTCCAAAAAAAAAAGAGGTAAACACAGTTTACCCCTTTTGTTGTTTTTTGTCAATTCAAAGGATTAACCACCAGAAGCCGCTGGCGCTCCTTCAGGTTTTGTTCCGGTTCCGATTGTCTGAGTCCAGACTTTGCGGTTCCCATCATAATGAGGATTTTCCATTTTTGCATAACCAGAGTTTGCAGCAAGAGCCGCCGTAACTTTGGTTACAAGGGTATCAACATCTTTAGCTTCTACTGCAATATATTCAGCCATATTTTATCCTTACTGGTTTTTCATCACTTTATACATTTGACCTTGCGGCCTCATTGCATCATACATTTTACGGTCAAAAGTGGTTTCAGCAAGCGTTTTCATCGCCTCCAGTGTTTCAGCGCCAACTGAAGCCCCGGATTCAAATGTGTTGTACTGATACACCTTAACCACCCCTGATTGCTCACCACCGCCGCCCAGCGCGTTCTGAAGGTTACGATTGGATGTAATCTGCCCTGTTTGGTTTGCGCCCAACGTAAGCAGTTCTGGCCCCTTTTCGCCCACAAGGTAAGAGCCGCCGCCGTTAACCTTGCCGCCGCTCTCCCTCTTCCCGGCAATATCGATAATCCCCACGGCAGCAATCATAGCGGCGTTAGCGTACCCCCATGCCCTTGCAGTTTCACCAGCGGCTATTGCACCAGGGCCAGGCGTTGACGCCGCCACCTGCGCCGCTGTGAGGTTTGCGTACATGATAGCCTGAGCAACAGCCATAGCTTTAGTGGCGATTGTTGCCGCATACCATGCCGCTGTTCCTTCTTCCTGAGCGTTTGCGATAGCTTCAGAAAATTGGCTGGCAATAGATATCCCGTTTGTCATATTGTTGGTAAATTTCTGAAGGTCTTCAGCGTCTTGAGAAAATTTAAGCCTTTCTTTCTTATCTGACAAAGTGTCATTTAATTTTTTTGTATCATATGCGTATTTATCTTTTATTCCCTGTAATTGTTTTTGATATTCATCTTCCTTAATTAAACCCTGAGTATGTTTGGCGTCTAAAGCCTCCATTTCAGCATAATATGCGCTTGTTACTTTTTGCTGTTGATAATCATTTTGAATTCTCAACAATTGCTGTTGATATTCGTTTTCAGTCAACAACATTCTATCCTTTTTATTATTTAGATTATCCATATCACGCTGATATATTGAATCAAGCGTTTTATTATAAAGCTGTGTATTTATAGCTTCAACGCCATGCTCATATTGTTTTTGCGAAATTAATTTTTTAGACAAAAAATCATCCAACTGTTTAAGCTGGATTTGATAATTCATTTCGGCTTTTGTTTGTTCACTGGCGTTGTCAAGGTCTAACTGAGTTAACCATTTAGCGGCTTGCTCTTGCTGTTTTTTAAATTGCTCTGCTAATCTTTTTGCCTTTTCGGCTGCCGCTTTTGCTTCCTTTTCGTCTTTATCCTTATCAGTCCAACCACCTTGCGGAGTTGGTTTATTCAATTCTGAAAAATCAGAGTATGCGTTTTTTGCAATATTGTTTAAATTGTCTCTTCCTGCTGAATTAACATCAATATCTTTTACGCCGTCAATGTATCTGAGCATTTTAGCAACAGCGGTATCACCTCCATAATAGAAGTTTTTCCACCACTGAGTGAAGTTTGTTTCATCCCAATTTCCGTTAAGAATATCAAGAAGTGTATTCAACTCATCAACAGTTGGAGCTAAAGCTTCAGCTTTAAAAACCTGAAATGACGTTGAAAGCTTCGCAACCTTTTTATCAAATTCAGCATATTTTTCCGCAACTTCAGCAGTTATTCCAGATGATTGACTATGAATATAGTTAAGCGCTTCAGTTTCATCTTTGAATTTACTGAGAGTTGTAATCATATGCGATGAATCAGATGCAAGCGTTTCCATCATGTTTGTGATTTCAGCCGTAGTTCTTCCGGCCTCTTTCATCTGATAGAAAGAATGAATAACTGCGTTAATGCCGCCGTTTGTCTGATTCAGATATTTATTGAAATCTTTTAAATTAAGGCCGTAGGCTTTCATATCTTCAGCAGGGCCGGAACCATCCCTGAAAGCGTCGCCTAAGTGGTCTAATGTGTCTTTGTTGATATCGCCAAATTTATCAATTTCAAGACCAGTATCAGCAAATGCTGATTTCATTTGTTGCAATAATTCTATTTGTGTTCCTGTTGAGGATGCAACCTGGCGCATTTCCCTTACATAATCAGCAGATGCTGAAACCATATTAAAAAGGCCAGTAACGACTACGCCAATTCCTCCAGCCAGCAAACCAGCGCGAATTGAGAATTTAGCTAATACGCTTTCAGCGCCATCTATACTTGTTTGAGCGCCTTTGAATGCGTCAACGATTGATGATAGATTATCGAATCTTAGGTTTTTTATGTTTTCATAGGAACCTTCAAAACCATCAAGTGATTCCTGAGCATCATTAGCAGAATCACTAACAGTCTTTCCCCACCTTTTAAAACCTTTAGAGGCGCTATCAAGCCCCTGTTTTGTTTTATCGGTTGCAGTTATGAGAGTGTTTATTATAGCCATTATAATATTCCTTTGAATATTTCAACGTAAGCCTCTGGCGGTGATTCAGGCGGCAACTGAATGGCCTTCGGTTTAGGATTTAGTGATTCCTGAATTTCATCACTTCTTAATGAAAAGTGTGCAACCCATTTCATGATTTCACTAACAGGCCATTTTTCCACAACAAAGAAAGGTAGCTTTAATTCTTCACAAACCCTTCTTATTGAGCCGTATCCGGGGTTTTCCCTGAAGGCTTTTTTGTATCCTCTACAGTATCCCCCATAAATCCATTTAATACAGCCGCCTTTTCACCAACCCTGAAAAGAAGTTCATAATTCCATGATGAAGCGATTTTTTCAGCGTCTTCTAATTTTGATATTTTGCTTCCATGCTCATCAATCGCGCACAGGCAAATAAGAGAGGCAAAAAATAAAGGTGTTTTTTTGTTTTCAAGAAATCTGTTTTTCTTTATGATTTCGTTGAATTCAGCGGATGAAATAGCATCCATTTCGCGCAACATTATTTGCGCTTCGCTTCCAAATTCAGGAACATCAACAACATCAACTTTTAAATCTGGAACTTCACCGATTAAATTACTTAAAATCATTTCATCACCTTATATTAAAAAGGCGGGTTTCCCCGCCATTGGTTATTAGATGGCGGCTGTTAAGCTGTTACAATAACGTGTTGAGTTGCTTCATAAGAGCCATCATTTGAAACAACGTAAATATCTGTTTCACCAACTTTGTTAAATTTCACATCACCAGTTTCACTATCAACAGAAGCGATTTCTGGATTTGCAGAAAGGAAAGATGATGTTTGATTGGTTGCATTTGCTGGCGTGTAAGTTACAACAACTGAATCAGTTTCACCAACCGCGCCAGTTAAAACTTGCGTTGGTACTGAAATCGCAGTTACACCAACAACCGGAATTTCAAACCATCGCGCCTGGCCTGAAGCCTGACCACCAACAGAAAACGTAATAGCCTGTTCAGCTTGAGGCTCGTTAACCTGAAAACCCAGCAGAGCAACATGTTGCTCACATACAGAAATTGGATTCGTTGGGAATTCAATTCGCAGGTGAATAACTTCTTTCTTCCGCGCGGCTTCATAAAATCGCTTTTGAGCGGCGTTTTCGGGGCGATAGTTCCCGGTGAAAGTTTTGTTTGGCGGGGTTTCAAGAGAGCCGATATAGGTTCTTGCCTTTTCGTCAATGGAAGTTGTTTCTGTCGCTTCCCCCATGTTGCCAGTTGCGCCGATTGCAGTCATACCAGGAATCAGGGTAAAGGTTTGCCCGCAATCATATGAAACCTTAAACATTGTCCCAGCGCCTAAAGTAGCGGTTTTAGTTTGTTCACAGCCCATCTTTTACACTCCTTAATTAAGCGTATAACGTTAATTTGATGCTCATAACATGTGGTTCATTGCCGCTTTCCGTTGTAACCCCCAGGGCCGCGCCAGAATCGCCAATAGACCTGACAAAAAGCATTTGAAATTTATCTCTGTATCGGTGCCACCTGTTGCCGTTCAATAATAACAGGCCGCACTTTATTTTGTCCAATTCTTCCTGAGACTCTGACAACACATCAATATCAAAATCAACAAAATGCGCCCCAACGCCTGAGCCGTCAATCTCCCTTTCTGATTGTTCGTTGCTGATTCCATAACAAGCAACGGGGTCTGTATTTGCATTTTCAGGAATTATTTCCCAAAACAAATTACAGTTAAATCTATCTTTGAACAAAAACACAAGAGCATCACGCATCCTCTACCCCTTTTTTCTTTAACTGGTACATAATGTTATTTCTGGAAATATTTTCAACATTGCTTCTTTCACTTTCAACAACATCATGAACGGCAGGACGCCCAGCAAAACCAGGATGTTTAAGTTTACGTTGATGAGCGGTAAGAATTAATTTACCTCTTCTTGCTTTTGCTATTGTTGCAAATCTTGCCGTGTAATGTGGTTTAGTTCCACCTTCAAGCCATCTTGCAACATAAAGAGGTGCAATATAATCCTTTGTTCCTTTTACTCTGCTTGATTTAAGTGAAAAGTAAATTCTGTAATCAGCGCTTTTGCCGCCAGATGATTCAGATTTTCTTGCAACCTGTAATTTAACACCTTGTTCTTTCATCCTCCCTGTTCTGACGCCCCACTTTGTGCCAACAGCATTATTTATCTTTTGGTATAAATATTGTGATGCTGGTCTTATTGCTTTCCTTAATTCATTTGGATTTAAAGGAACTCTGTCAAGAAGTTTTATAACTTCATCAACAGTAAATAAAACATCTGTATCCAAAGCGTTTCGTTTAGCCATAAATACGCCTTATGCCAGGCTAGATAAATTCCACAAAGTGTTTACATTGTCAGAATGATTGAATGTAACAACTTCATAAATTGTACCATAGTTTATTTTGATGAAAAGCTTTTCGCTCGCATCCTTATAATATCTGGTTAATAAAGTTCCCTGCCTTGTGTTTAATTGCGCTCCAGACATAATAAATTCACGCCCTGCAATTTGTTTCCAGTCACCGCGCATTTTTGCAACTAGTGTATAGGTCTTTTCCATCTGACCGCCTTTTCCTGGAACTATGTTTTGTTTGTATATTTCAACAATATCTTTCATGGCTCCAACGTTCATTATTTAAACCTCACTTGCAAATCTTTCATAGGGCTTAAAAGTAAATCAAATGTTGGATTTGAATATGTGTTATAGCTAGTTTGCGATTCCCTGTTTTCGTATAAGTTAGAAGTCATAAGGAGAGCAGCGGCCTTTATTCTTGAATTAAACACGATGGGCCAATCATCGCAGCAGATAGAATCCGCCGAAGTGGTGGAACCAGGTTTAAGGATTGTACGATTTAATGTATCAGCACAATGTTCAATCGCAGCAACAGCGAAAAATTTCAATTCATCATCATCTTCTTCATGCCATACACGGCATTGTTTTCTGATTTCATCTATTTTGAAAAAATCATCAAAATTGTAAATTGTATCAGCCATCTTTACAGTCTCCATAAAAAAAGGGGCTTTCGCCCCTTTATATTATACCAGCATTAAAAATTATGGAAGCTCGTCTTCTTCCGGCGTATTTTCGGAGTTGCCCGCAAAGGTCATCATCGCCATTGCTGCCAGGTCTTCCAGCACAACGCCGAAACGCTGCCACGCCAGGAAACCAACTTGACCAGTTTCAGCGTAAAGTTCGTCGAGGCGTTTTACAACCATATCTCCAGCTTCACGAACAATCAGGAACTGGAAATCACCAGCGATTACCGCGCCGTTGTGGCCCAAATCAGGTAATTGGTTATCGATAACCAGAGGCCAGCCAAACAGGGTTTCAGGCCAATCTGCTCGCGGGTCGCGCACGTAAATAGGGTTTCCGTTATCGTCTTTCCACTTGCGGATAGTCGCAAGGGTTTTATCGTTGATTGCGATGTGATAAGTGCTGCCAACACGATAAGCCGCATCAACTTTATGAACCACATCAACCAGGCCGTCATAAACTGCGATGTAGTATTCTTTGCTTTTCGGGTCTGCCGGGAGAGTTACTTCAACGCGCATTTCTGCCGGAATCTGAATCAGCAAACCGGATGGTTGCGCGTTTCCGCCCTGACCGTTAATGATGTAATAATCAATACCCAAGGTAACACGGCGGCGAGCAATGCGCGTGATATATGCTGCGATATCAATATAAGCATCCATGAGCAGCTCATCAGAAACCAGGATAATCTGAGAACTGATTTTATGAGCGCCCAGCACTTCATTGCCAAACGTTGTATCACTCTTGCCGTGGTTTTCTGCTTCGCCAACGATAACGCCGCGCGTGATGCCTTCTTTACTTACTGCCCACTGAATCGGGTTCCCGGATTGGGTTTTCAGTTTGTTAGAAATGGCATAAATAGCGCCGAAAGTGTATTTTGATTCAACAACTTTTGACAGGGTTTCAGTGTCTACCAGATACCCGCCTTTTTCGTTGTTAGTGGTATTCATGGCGCGATATTCATTAAGCGCCTTGAACGTTTCGCGCTCGCAATGCTGGCCGTTGCGCAGATATTCAGTTAACGCTTTGCGGTATTCTGAAGTTTTGCGGCCTTCAGTGTCTTCATGCGCCTTTTCGTTTACGTTACCAGCAAGGATTGCATCCATTTCGCGCTTTTCTTGCTCTTCAAGAATTTTAGAGCGAATTTCTTCGCATTCTTCAAGAGCGGCGTAAAGGCCGTTTTCCACTTCTTCAGGGATGTTGCCGCCAGCATTTCGCGCTTCCTGGAGTTTAGAGCGAAACTCTTTGGCCTTATCCTGAGCCTTGCGAAGCTCGCCGTACAATTTTGTTAAATTGACTTTCATAATTTTTCCTTAAAACATGTTGTAAACAGGAAAGTTAAATTTTTTACCCTTCACACTCTCCGCTTTTTCCCTCATTTCATCAAATGAGGTTGCGGCCCTGATGCTTGACTCTGCGGCATCATACGCAGGAAATAATACAGGTGAAACGTCATTAACGCGAGAAATTTTATTAATTTTTCTCACAACAACATCCCTTTCTTCGTCATACATCCACTCATCGGGAGGGTTTGCCGGGTCTGAGTAATCCAGCGAAAAACGGAAGGATGAGTGAACCACGTCGCCGCGCCTGATTGGCTCAACATACAAATCACGAACAACAACACTATCAGGCGGCGTGATTTTGTAGTAAAGACCGTAATCATCAACAGTTAGCTCAACTGAGCCAGCGCGAACAGAGCCTAAAACGGCGTTTTCGTCGTGATTGAACAAACCGAAACAGCTAGAAAAATCTGTTTCATCCATGCAACCGCGCATCAGAATTTCTTCCCACCACAAGCCAGTAGAAGCAACGCCGAAAACAGCCCCATAGCCGACAATAATCGGCGAAGTGGTGGAACCATCAGAAGCGCGTTTTTCTTCAACGTTTAATTTAATGCCATCGCTGAAAGTCCTGATTTCATGAGCGCCGCCTTTAGCTTTTTTCTTCAACTCTTCCAGTTGCTCTTTATTCATTTTCTTTCACCTCTTCTTCCTCATCCTGTTTGTTGTCTTCTTCAGGTTCTTCAGTTTTTGGATTATCCTGATTATCCTGATTATCGGCAAATCCTGATTGAGAAACGTTAACCAGGAATTTATTCATTTGCGGGTCTGTTTTATCTTTTGGATAGCCCAAACCAGCGCGGCCTTCATTCCTTGTGATAAATCCAGTAGTCGCAGCATCCTTAAAGAATTGCAACATCTCTTGCGGCGTACCGCGCAACAATACTCTCATATCAGCCTGAACAATATAACCTGATTCAATTTCATCATCACTTAAAAGTTTTTTCGTAAACTCCTGTTCGCAGTTAGTAGCCCACGGCTGAAGGGTATTTTTTACGAATGATGTAAGCATAGCAGTAACACTTCCACTGTATGCTTTATCAAGGTCGCCAACCATGTAGCCTGGCACATTATAAATACCGCAAATCTCTGAACGGCTCAACTTCATGGTTTGAACCAAAGCCGCATCGATAGGAGAAATTGAAATAGGTGTATATGTAACATCAGCAGGAAGAAACATAACACGGTTTTCTGTTGATTCCATCGCGCGGCGGCTATTTGAATTCCATGTATTAAGTAATCGCGTCCAGCCCTGATTATTCAACTGACCTTTTACGCCAACAACGCCTGAAGGTTTCGCGCCACCATTGAAAAAGTTTTCTCCGTAGTTTTGCATATCAAGGCCAGTTTTGACAGTTGACGCATGAAGCATAATAGGAGAAAGACCCTTCCTGTTGTTATTACCCAACGCGCGAACATGAATCATGTCTTCAGGGTCTATGGTGTGATAATTTCCATATTCATCAGAATATGTATAAACCCAACGCCGCGCAGTTGTGTTTAACGTATCAACCTTATTTTCTGGACACCATTCAACTTCAATAATTTCACCAGTTGTATACTTTTTTTTAAACCAGATATACCCGTTTCCCTTCAGACAATCAACCATGAAATTACGGATTAAATGAAATGAAGTCATCCAGTCGTTAGGAGGATTCTTCAAAGCCTTTGTTACTGGATGATTTTCAACTTCAACATATTCACCATCTTCAAGCTTCATAACTTTAAATGGGATTGATGCAATTGATGCTGAAATTCTGTCAATGCAGGCGTAAACAGTTACAAGGGCTAACCCTGTATCATTGGTAACTTTTGTTTTGTTTGCATTAACAAAAACATTAGTTTCCTTACGGCATTCACCATCATCATTTAAACTAACGGTAAATGCTGTTTTTGCTCCAATTTCATCATCAGGCAAAGAGGGGATTTCTCCAACTTCCACCTCTTCAGAGCGCCTCTCTGTTTTTGTTTTTGGGCCTCCAAACATCCAGCCCATCAAACCTTTTTTATCAGCCATCTAAAACCCCTCTTAAATAGTTCCGGCGGATTCAGCTTCCTGTGGGATGGTGTTTCCGTCCCGGTGCCTGATTATACGTGAAACGCCAGTAAAAAGCGCACTAGGAACATCAATTTTATTTTCAACGCTGGATTTATCAGGGAATATGTTTCCGTTGCGGTCACGTTTGGCCTGAACGTTAGAGAACATCCATTCAACAGCGCGGTTATCCGGCCTGTAAAGCTTACCATCAGCAATGAGAGCCTCAACCTCTCTCATGGCCTCATTAAGATTCCTTACCACCTGCGGAACTTCCACCACTTGCCAGCCGTAAATCTCGTTGCATTTAATGGCGAATTGCGTTGCCCTCCATGGGTCGTAAGCAAGCTCAACAAGAAAATCCTCTTCACCCCTTACCCATTCCCGCAACTCTTTTCTTATTTCATCGA
>OIWM01003376.1_pt1 | contig 11634 bp, 9 predicted proteins | sample 1587451 | NCBI WGS metagenome assembly OIWM01 (sample SAMEA3888907, study PRJEB22519) | human gut metagenome | biome: human gut; feature: human-associated habitat; material: faeces | place: Denmark | collected 2011
CAAGACGCTTCCCATCTTCGGCGAGAAGATCGAAAGCCCGTTCGGCCCCGCTGCAGGCCCGAACAGCCAGCTGGCGCAGAATATCATCGCCGCCTACGTCGCAGGCGCGCGCTTCTTCGAGGTCAAGACCGTTCAGAAGATGGACGGCGCGGAGCTTGCCGCCTGCGTGCCGCGTCCCTGCATCCTTGCAGACGACGAGGGCTACAATCAGGAGTGGTCCACGGAGCTGGAGGTCGTGCAGGCGCTCGATGAGTATGTCAAGGCGTGGTTCGCCCTGAAGATCATGGCGAAGGTCTGGCATTACGGCGACCCGGACGGCTTTGTGTTCAACATGTCCGTCGGCTATGACCTCGAGGGAATCCGTGGCGCGAAGATCGACCACTATATCGAATCCATGAAGGATGCCTCGCAGCTGCCGGTGTTTGCCGAGTGCCGCAAGGTCCTGACGGAGCTGTTCCCGGAGGAGGCGGCGTTCATCGCCGCCATCTCGCCGCATGTCTCCCACAGCGTCACGCTTTCGACGCTGCACGGCTGCCCCCCTGATGAGATCGAGCGCATCGCGTCCTACCTGCTGACCGAGAAGCATGTGCACACGTTCGTCAAGTGCAATCCGACGATCCTCGGCTATCACGACGCCCGCACGATCCTCGACTCAATGGGCTATGACTACATCGTCTTCGACGATCACCATTTCAATGAGGATCTGCAGTGGAAGGACGCCGTCCCGATGTTTGAGCGTCTGCAGGCGCTGGCGGACCGCGAGCAGCTGCAGTTCGGCCTGAAGCTGTCGAACACGTTCCCGGTCGATACGACGCGCGGCGAGCTGCCGAACGACGAGATGTACATGTCCGGCCGCTCCCTGTTCCCGCTGACCATCGAAATGTGCCGCCGCATCTCCGCGCAGTTCGGCGGTAAGATGAAGATCTCGTTCGCGGGCGGCGCAGACTTCTTCAACTGCGACAAGCTGCTGGCGGCCGGGATCTGGCCCGTCACCGTCGCCACGACCATTCTGAAGCCGGGCGGCTATAACCGCCTGACCCAGATGGCCGAAAAGACGGCCGGCATGCCGTTCCGACCGTTCGACGGCACGGACACCGAGACCATTGCGGCCCTGTCCGCCTCCTGCCGCACGGACCCGCACCACTGCAAGCCCGTCAAGCCGCTGCCCACGCGCAAGTCCGAGGAAAAGGTGCCCTGGTTCGACTGCTACTCCGCTCCCTGCCGCGGCGGCTGCCCCATCTCGCAGGACATCCCCGAGTATCTCGAGCTGTGCCGCAAGGGCCTGTATAACGAGGCGCTGGCCCTTATCACGGAGCGCAACGCTCTGCCGTTCATCACCGGCACGATCTGCGCGCACCGCTGCATGGGCAAGTGCACCCGCAATTTCTATGAGGATCCCGTCCAGATCCGCGCGGCCAAGCTGCTGGCGGCCGAGAAGGGCATCGATGCCAGAATGGCATCCGTCGTCCGCCCGGCTCCCGTTCCCGGCAAGCGCGCTGCCATCATCGGCGGCGGCCCGACCGGCATTGCTGCGGCCTACTTCCTCGGCCGTGCAGGCGTGGCCTGCACCATCTTCGAGCGCACCGGCAAGCTCGGCGGCATCGTCCGCCATGTCATCCCGGCGTTCCGCATCTCGGACGAGGCCATTGACCGCGATATCGCCCTTATGCAGGCCTACGGCGCGGAGGTCCGCCTGAATACCGAGGCTCCCTCTGTCGAAGAGCTGCACAAAATGGGCTATACCCACATTCTCTATGCCACCGGCGCATGGAAGCCCGGCAAGCTGAACATCCCCGGCAATGTCCGCGGTGTCATCGGCTGGATGCAGGAGCGCAAGGCCGGTGCGAACGAGCCGCTCGGTCATGTCGCCGTCGTCGGCGGCGGCAACACCGCCATGGATGCTGCCCGCGTGGCAAAGCGCGGCGGCGCGGCGTCCGTGACGCTCGTCTACCGCAGAACGCGCCGCTTTATGCCCGCCGATGCGCAGGAGCTGGAGCTTGCCATGCAGGATGGCGTGGACTTCCTCGAGCTGGCCGCGCCCGTCAAGCAGGAAAACGGCGTCCTGACGTGCGAGAAGATGCGCCTCGGCGAGCCGGATGCCTCCGGCCGCCGCAGCCCGGTCCCGACCGGCGAGACGGTCGAGCTGCCGTGCGACCTCGTGATCTCCGCCGTCGGCGAGCAGGTCGAGGAGCAGGTGTTTACGGACAACGGCATCACGCTCAGCGCGAAGGGCCGTCCTGCCTTCTGCACGAACGTTCCCGGCGTCTATGCTGCCGGTGATGCGCTGCGCGGCCCGGCTACGGTCGTGGAAGGCATCGCAGACGCAGCCCGCTTTGCGGAGGCCGTCGTCGGTGCGCCGCATACCTATGACATCCCGGCGGAGGCCCATCCTACGGAGGCCGAGGCTATCGCCCGCAAGGGCATCCTGCGCGCACCGGGCAAGGTCTGCTGCGAGGGCGAGCGCTGCCTGAGCTGCGACACCGTCTGCCAGAACTGCGTGGACGTCTGTCCGAACCGCGCCAACGTCGCCGTCCGTCTGCCGGACGGCCGCACGGAGATCGTGCACGTCGACAAAATGTGCAACGAGTGCGGCAACTGCACGGCCTTCTGTCCGTACTCCTCCGAGCCGTGCAAGGATAAGCTGACGCTGTTCCAGACGACGGAGGACATGGACGATTCCAGAAACTTCGGCTTCTGCTTCCTGCCGGACGGCAAGGTCCGCGCACGCCTGACGACGGAGACCGTCGGTGATCCGGACGAGCTGCCTGCCGATGCCGCCCTGCTCGTGCGCACGATCCGCGACAGCTATTCTTATCTCTATCGTTAACATTACAAATGAACCCCCGGAGCTTCGGCTCCGGGGGCACTTGCGGTCAGGAGACAGCATGGAATTATACGAAATCGTCAATCGCTATCATATCGGAACGAACTACAGCTGCGCAGAATCCATCCTGCTGGGCTGTGAAGAATATTATCATCTGCATTTGCCGGAGCAGGCGCGGAAGCTGTTCACGCTGCTGGGAAGCGGGATGCAGACCGGCCTGTCCTGCTGCGGCGCACTGACGGCCGGAACGGCGATCCTCGGACTGATGACCACGCCGGATGGCGCGTGGAACAGCGACAATCCGGTCGGCGCCGCGCTCGTGGATGAGCTTACGAACGTATTCGGGCAGTTTGAAACGCTCTGGTGCGATGAGCTGCGTGGGCTGGAGATCGACGGCTATGAGGACCCGTGCTACTGCGTGGTGGAGACCGTTGCCAAAAAGCTGCAGGAGCTGCTCGCGCGCTGTGAGGAGGAGATCCCCCATGCAGAATGAGGAATGGAACGTCTCTGCCGTATCGCTCTCGCCGGAGCTGGTGCGCCTCGCGCAGCAGAAGCAGGCGCGGTTCGAAGCCTGCCGACAGGCTGCGGAGAACGGCAATGAAGCTGCCATCACGGAGCTTGGCATCAACTATTTTTATGGCACAAACGGCGTCCCGGAAGACCCGGATGCCGCATTCTACTGGCTTAGCCGGACCTCGCCGGAGAATGCGGCAGGCCGCTGTTTTCTCGGTGCGTGCTATGTGATCGGCAAGGGAACAAAGCAGGATGAGCGGACTGCGGCTGAGCTGTTTCGGGACAGTGCCGCCCTCGGCTTTCCGCCTGCACAGTATGAGCTGGGACTCTGCTATGAGCACGGCATCGGACTGGAACGGAACATGGCCCGGGCGGTCGAGCTGTATGCGCTGGCGGCGGAGCAGGAGGATGCACAGGCCCAGTGCGCCCTCGGAAACCTGTACTTTACCGGGAACGGTGTGGAGCAGGACCGGGCGCGTGCCGCGGAGCTTTATGCGCGCGCAGCGGAGCAGGGCGACGTGCAGGCACTGAGCTGCCTTGCGGAATGCTATGAGGCGGGCTGCGGCGTCCCGTGCGATCTGGACCGGGCCATTGCGCTGTACGATCAGGCTGCTGCCCTCGGCGACGGCTATGCGTACGAGGAGGCGAGCCGCCTGCGGCTGCTGCGTAATAACCGGCGGCGGAAGTGGGATTTTGAGAGCCTGCAATGATTCTGCAAAGAATTGGAGCACTCGCATGACGCGGGTGCTCCGTTTTTGACTCAGCTTCCCAGAAGAGCGGCAAGGTCCGCCTCCGGGGTGGTGATGGGCGCAATGGCATAGTGCTCCACGAGGTACTGCAGCACATTGGGCGACAGAAAGGCCGGGAGCGTCGGGCCGAGGCGGATATTCCGGATGCCGAGGTGCAGGAGCGTCAGCAGAATGCAGACGGCCTTCTGCTCATACCACGACAGCACCATGGAAAGCGGCAGATCGTTCACGCCGCAGTGGAAGGCCTCCGCCAGCGCCAATGCGATCTGAATGGCGCTGTAGGCGTCATTGCACTGGCCAATATCCAGCAGGCGCGGCAGGCCTGCGACGGTGCCGAGGTCCATGTCGTGGAAGCGGTATTTCCCGCAGGCGAGCGTCAGCACGACGGTGTCCGGCGGGGTCTGGCGGACGAATTCCGTGTAGTAATTGCGGCCCGCCCGTGCGCCGTCACAGCCGCCGACCAGGAAGAAGTGGCGGATCGCGCCGGAGCGCACGGCCTCGACGATCAGCGCGGCGTTTGCCAGCACGGCGTCGTGCGCAAAGCCCGTGGTCGTGCCCGTGCCGCCGTTCAGGCCGGTGCGGTGCTGCGTCTCGGCATAGCCGCCCAGCTCCAGTGCGCGCTCGATGACAGGCGTGAAGTCCTTTTCCGCGCCGATGTGCGGAATGTCAGGATAGCTGACGACGGCTGTGGTGAACACGCGGTCGGCATAGGACGGGCGCGGCGGCATGAGGCAGTTCGTCGTGAACAGGATCGGCGCGGGGAGGGCCGCAAATTCCTTCTGCTGGTTCTGCCATGCCGTGCCGAAATTCCCCTTGAGATGGGGATATTTTTTCAGCTCCGGATAGGCGTGTGCCGGGAGCATCTCGCCGTGCGTATAGACTGCGATGCCGCGGCCAGCCGTCTGCTCCAGCAGGAGCTTCAGGTCGTGCAGGTCATGACCGGACACAACGATAAACGGTCCGGGCTCCACGGTGAACGGGACATGGACCGGCGTCGGCTTGCCGAAGCTTTCGGTGTTGGCTTTGTCCAGCAGCGCCATGCAGCGCAGGTTGACCTCGCCCAGCTCCAGCACGAGCGGGAGAAGCTCCTCCATGCTCCAGTCTTCGCCGACGGCGAACAGCGCTTTAGAAAGGAAGCGCTCGACGGTCTCGTCCCGGTAGCCGAGCACCATAGCGTGATAGGCATAGGCCGCCATGCCGCGGCTGCCGAACAGCAGCAGGGACTTCAGGCTGCGGATGTCCTCCTGTGCGACCCAGAGCTGCGCCAGATCATAGTCGCCCGTGCGGCCGCAGGGCGCGGTGCAGACGGCACAGTCCGGCACAAGGCGCTGCTTCTCGGCCCGGACGCGCCCGGCCAGGGCGTTCAGACTGTCCGGATCGAAATTGACGTTCGTCAGCGTGGCGAACAGGCCCTCGATCATCAGCTGCCAGGTCTCCGGACCGGCGTCGGGACTGGTGTCCGCCGCGCGCGCCAGACCGATCAGTGCGCCGGTCAGGCGGTCCTGCGCCTGCGCAGTCTGCGCGTCCTTGCCGCAGACGCCGCGGCTCGTGCAGCCGGTGCAGCCTGCGGTCTGCTCACATTGAAAGCAAAACATGTTGTGGTCCATGGGAAAACTCCTTCTTGTGGTTTGGGGTTCACTTCATGGACACATCATACCAAATGACAGCACGCAAATATGTTGGTATGCCAACATGGCGGACGCGATTTTCGTTCCAAATTCAGGAAAGCATAAATTCGGCGGGGATCGATACGCCGTTCATGAAAACGGCAAGGCAGATATAGTTTCCATCCGTCGTGATGCTGGCATTGTCCTTCCATGCCGCGGTGATCGCCTCGTCTGTGCCCTCGCTCTCGACGGCGCCCTCGTCCACGGCCTTCTGCAGGATGTCCACGACCTTCTGTACGTCGGCGCTGTTCTCAACCTCAAGCAGAACGACCTCGTCCGGCGCGCCGGTCACGGGGGAAAGGCCGCCGCTGACCTGCCGGAACGAAATTTCCTCCAGTCCGGGGAACAGGGGACTCAGCTCCGAAATGTCCGAGACCGGGAACAGGACCGGCGCGTCCGCGCCCATGGCGGTGATGCCGCTCTGATAGAGCATCTGCAGATCGCGCGATGAGGTTGGCTCGGTCGGCGCGGGTTCCGTCGGGGCGGGTTCCGTCGGCGTCTGTTCTGTCGGTGCCTGTTCCGTCGGAGCTGCATCCGTCGGCGCCGGTTCCGTCGGGGTGGGCTTGCTGCTGCAGGCTGCAAGCAGGCTGAGGATGCAGGCCACTGCGAGAAGCAGAAACGTCTTTTTCATGTTTTTCATGGGAATGGTCTCCTTTTTTGTTTTGATGCGGTCAGGCTCTTGCACTGACCCTTCGTTTCTCATGACGGCTGCCGCAGCAATTTGTTTCGCGGATTTGCAATTTATAAAAAAGTATGGTATCATAAACTCAACGCAGGTTATTCCTTTATTAATGGAAAAGGGTCAAAAAACGAAGTGACCACAGGCCCTCTGTGGTCCAATATAAAACAATATGATACGAAAGGAGAAGCGGACATGGAACGGATCAAAAAGAACTTCGGCTTTGGCTTTATGCGTCTTCCGATGCAGGACGGCGAGGTCGATATCGCGGAGACGAACCGAATGGTAGACGCATTTTTGGACGCAGGCTTCAACTATTTTGACACGGCGCACGGCTATCTGCAGGGCAAGAGCGAAAAGACGCTCAAGACCTGCCTGACGAGCCGTTATCTGCGCGACCGCTACATCCTGACGGACAAGCTGACGGAGAACTTTTTCAAGACCGAGGCGGACATCCGCCCGGTGTTCGAGAGCCAGCTCGAGGCCTGCGGCGTCGATTATTTTGATTTCTACCTCATGCATTCGCAGTGCTCAGAGAACTATGGCCATTTCAAGGCCTGCCGCGCTTATGAGACGGCGTTTGCTCTGAAGGAAGAGGGCAAGGTCCGCCACGTCGGCATTTCGTTTCATGGCCGCCCCGAGCTGCTCGAGCAGATCCTGACGGAGTATCCCGCGATCGAGGTCGTGCAGATCCAGTTCAATTATGTTGACTATGACGATCCCTCTGTCCAGAGCCGCAAGTGCTATGAGGTCTGCCGGAAGTTCAACAAGCCGGTCATCGTCATGGAGCCGGTCAAGGGTGGAAACCTTGTCAAGCTGCCGGACGATGCACGCGCCGTTCTGGATGCCCTGCATGGCGGCAGCCTGGCCAGCTATGCCATCCGCTTCGCTGCGGGCTTCCCCGGCATGCTGATGGTGCTCTCCGGTATGAGCACGCCAGAGCAGGTGCAGGACAATATCTCGTTCATGAAGGACTTTAAGCCGCTGGACGAAACGGAGCTTGCTGCCATCGCGAAGGTGCAGGAAATTTTCCGCAGCAAGAACCTCATCCAGTGTACCGGCTGCCGCTACTGCACGGACGGCTGCCCGATGCAGATCGCCATCCCGGAACTGTTCGCCACGATGAACGCGAAGCAGATCTACCACGACTGGCATACGGATTATTACTACAATGCCGTCTACGCACTGCCCGGTCATAAGGCCTCGGACTGCGTGAAGTGCGGCAAGTGCGAGTCCGTCTGCCCGCAGCACCTGCCCATCCGCCAGCTGCTGGAGAATGTGGCGAACGAGTTCGAAAAGAAGGAAGCGTAAAGGAAATACGAGCCGGAATATGGAGTAAAGAGACGCCCTGCAAAATTGCGGGGCGTCTTTTTATATGGCTGAATCGGCGTGAAACCTGTGAAATACAGATAAAATTATGCAATAAATTTTGCTAAAATAGTTGAAATTTGACTATGCACCATGATATACTTACTGCGCAAATAAATTTAAATTCTAATATAATGGGCGTATGCTATGTGTATCAATTGACAGAAAGGGAGAATGATAAGATGTTTTGTAGACATTGTGGCAGGAGAATCGCGGCAGACAGTTCTTTTTGCATGTATTGTGGTGCGAAGATCGAACTGACAGATGTGAATGCTTTTGTGGACAATCAGAATGTGCTGTTTATGAGTCAGTTAAAGGCTGGGCATTGCCGGGTTTGCGGTACAGAATTACATGAGGGAGAAAATTTCTGTACTGCCTGCGGTACAAGAAGGGGTGAAAACAGAATAAATAAAAGTGAATCGTTGATACCGTGCAGCGCCAGTGCATCCGAAAACAAAAATTTGAGTAAGAAATCCAAGAAGGGTCTTCTGATTGCTGGCATTATAGCAACAGTTTTCCTGTCCTTAGTGATTGTAACGGTTATACTTGCCCGAAAAAGCATTGAGAAAAAAGAAGTAAATAGTGAGAAGATTAAAGAGACGGAAGAAATTCAGTACGACACTGCCTACCCGGATGATGTTGTGGTGTGTTCGGGAAATTACATCACTGTCGAGATGGCACAGGCAGATCTGCTTGATAAAAGACATGATGATTGTTTCGAATTTGGCTCGATTTCTTTTGATAGAGTGACTTATAATTATCCCAGCATGGATAGGATTGAGGCGGTGTTCTGGTTCGATATTTCTGTACCCTATCAGTATGGCAACGAAAACTATCGCGCAAAAATTACTTATAGCTCTGTTACGGAATATGGACAAGAGGTACTCCGGCTTTCCGGTCTGGATAGTGGATTGGATGTTTGGCAGGTAGAATCAGAATTAACCTGTTTTGGTGTCTGGCAGTACGATGACGGAGAAACAAAGATATGGGTGAATTTTATTCAAAAGGACGATATTGGCTATATTGCAGAGTACAGTGTTGAGTATCAAGCGCATTATTGGTCTGGCAGTGAGAAAATATCCTATCGCACCAGCGGAGCAAAGACTATTTATGGTGATAATGAATGGGACGGAAATACGGAATATCTAAACATTGATCTGGATGTGTATGATGATAATTTGGGAGAAATTGATCTGGGGCGTATAAAAGTCTATCCATGGTCTGGACTTTATTGGGATGCGTTACATGTCTATGGAGGACCGTATCCGTTGTCTCAAGGCTAATCACCTTGATTTTGATACAGTCATAGAATGGAGAAACCATTAAGATGATAATACGTTCTAAACGTATCTGCAGCTGCCTGTTATCCACTACAACAACTCGTGGACAGATAAAGGCAGACAGCGCAATTTGACTTGTGTCCAATGGCCATCGACGAACGAAGCAACAACATCTGTAATCTGTACCCAAGGTGCGCGGCCGGTTGTCCGGAGCGGTCCAGCACGGCATTACGAACGGTATGAGTGCGACGGAATTCTGCCCGGAGAATACCTGCACGCGCGCACAGGTCGTGACATTCCTGTATCGCGACGTCGTCAACCAGTAAAAACTCGCAGCCGCTGCGGTCGTCTGGCCGCGGCGGCTGCCTTTTTCCTTTGCCCGCATCGGGTGGGACTTGCTTTTTCTTCCCCGGTGCGCTATACTCTGGCGCATGAAGACGAATACGGGAGGTTTGCATATGAATGCGGTGATCTTTGACATGGATGGCGTGCTCGTGGACAGCGAGCGCGTGGTCTGGGAGAGTTTTCGTTATGCGGGCGAGAAGACCGGCGTTCCCGATGTGGAGCGGATGGCGATCATCGGCCTCGGACTCAACGACGAGGCGTGGATCAAACGGTTCCGGCAGGAATTCGGCGCGGATTCGGACCGGATCCTGGAGCACGAGGAGGCCTATCTGCAGAATTTTTACGCCAATGGCGCCGCACCGGCAAAAAAAGGCGCGCAGCGGCTGCTGGAGCAGCTGTGCGCGTGGAATATCCCGGTTGCAGTCGCGTCGTCGTCTCCGGCGGCCGTCGTGCGCGGCCGGCTGGAGCGGGTCGGACTGCTGCAATATTTTACTGCGGTCATTTCCGGCGACATGGTCGGCCGCTCGAAGCCGGAGCCGGACATTTTCCTCGAGGCGGCGCGGCAGCTGGGCAGACCGGCGGCGGAGTGCACCGTGATCGAGGATTCGCCGAACGGCCTGCGCGCGAGCAAGCGCGCCGGATGCCGGACGCTGTTCGTGCCGGACCTCTGGCGGCCGGAGGAGGAGCACCCGGAGCTCTATGACGCGCGCTTTGCCGATCTGGACGCCGTGCGCGAATTTTTTGCTGCGGAGCATTAAGCTCTGCGGGTTGCGGCGGACGGAATCTGCAGCAGCTGGCGGTATTTTGCCACGGTGCGGCGCGAGATGTCGATGCCCTGCGCTTGCAGCCGCTCGGCAAGCACCTGATCGGACAGGGGAGCGTGCTTATCCTCCTGCTGCACAAGCACGGCGATGGCCTGCTGTGCCATGACACCGGAGACCTCACCGCCTGCCAGCTTTGCGGAAAACAGGCTGCGCAGCAGGCGGACGCCCTGCGGCGTCTGGATATACTTCCCGCTGAGCGCGCGGCTGACGGTGGAGGTGTGCAGGCCGACGGCCTGCGCGATGTCCTGCATCGTCATCGGAGCGAGCGCCTGCCCGGAACGGAAATACGGCAGCTGCCGCTTCAGAATTTCCTGACAGCAGCGCAGGAGCGTCTCCTCCCGCTGCCGGATGCAGCTGATGAGCCATTCCGCCTGCGAGACCTTTTTGACGATATACTGCCGCGCCTCCGGATCGTCCGTCTCGCGGACGAGGGAGCGGTAGAAGCTGCTGACGGACAGCTCCGGCGTGTAGGCCCTGTTGACGGCGACGCTGAGCACGCCGTCTTTTTCCTGCAGGAGCACGTCGGGGACGACATAGCCGTCGTCCTGCGCTCGGCTGAATTCCGCGCACGGGTAGGGCGAAAGGCTCTGGATCTGCCGGTAGGCCTCCTGCACGGCGGCAAGGGGAACATGCTCGCTCGCGGCGATGGCCGCAAAAGCGTGATGCCCAGCCTGCTCGAGATAGTGCTCCGCGATCGTGCAGGCCAGCCCGGACTCGCCGAGCGCTTGCAGCTGCAGGCAGAGGCATTCCGAAAGCGTCCTTGCGCCGACGCCGGGCGGGTCGAGGCGCTGAACGATCTGGACGGCGGCATCGACAAGTGCGGCCGGGCCGAGTGCGGAGACATCGGTGCGCAGATAGCCGTCGGCATCGAGCGCATGGATGACGGCGAGCACGGCGCGCTGCAGCTCCGGCTCCAGCGACAGGCGCTCTGCCTGAAACTGCAGATGGGTCGTCAGGTCCTCGCCGTAGGCGACGGCGTCCCGGTCGGCAAAATCCGGCTGCATGTGCTCCGCATCCTCGCCCGCGGCGGCATGCCCGCCGGCGGAGAGATCGTCAAGCAGACTCACGCCCGGCGCGGCTCCGCATTCCAGCGTGGGATTTTCCAGCAGAGCGGTATTGATATAGGACTGCAGCTGGCATACGTCCAGCTGTAAAATTTCAACAGCGGCGTACATCTGCGGACGCTGCTGCTGAACGGGCTTCTGTTCCTGAAAGATCTGCATAAAAAAATCCTCTTCCGACGGTAAACGATGCGCTTTTTGTGATATTCCATTATATCGGCTCGCCGGGTGGATGTCAAGGCATCCGCCCCGTATCAAAATTTTTTCGGTGTAGGACTATAATACATCTTGGACAAGCGAATAAAAAAGTATGAGAAATAGGGT
>OIWM01003377.1_pt1 | contig 11634 bp, 8 predicted proteins | sample 1587451 | NCBI WGS metagenome assembly OIWM01 (sample SAMEA3888907, study PRJEB22519) | human gut metagenome | biome: human gut; feature: human-associated habitat; material: faeces | place: Denmark | collected 2011
TACTGGCGCGGCGACTCCTCCAAGAAGATGCTCCAGCGTATCTACGGCACCGCGTTCCCGAAGAAGGACGAGCTTGACCAGTACCTTAACATGCTCGAAGAAGCGAAGAAACGCGACCACCGCAAGCTCGGCAAGGAGCTCGGTCTGTTCATGCTGACCGAGGAGGGCCCCGGCTTCCCGTTCTTCCTGCCCAACGGCATGATCCTCAAGAACACGCTCATCGACTACTGGCGCGAGGTTCACAAGCGCTATGGCTACGTTGAGGTCTCCACTCCGATGATCCTCAACCGCAAGCTGTGGGAGCGCTCCGGCCACTGGGATCACTACAAGCAGAACATGTACACCACCGTCATCGACGACGAGGACTACGCAATCAAGCCGATGAACTGCCCGGGCGGCATGCTCGTTTACAAGTCTCAGCCGCATTCCTACAAGGAGCTGCCGCTGCGCGTGGGCGAGCTGGGTCTGGTACACCGTCACGAGCTGTCCGGCGCGCTGCACGGTCTGTTCCGCGTCCGCTGCTTCACGCAGGATGATGCCCACATCTTCATGACCTGGGATCAGATGAAGGACGAGATCAAGAACGTTGTCCGCCTGTTCGATGAGGTGTACTCCACCTTCGGTCTGACCTATCAGATCGAGCTGTCCACCATGCCGGAGGACCACATGGGCGAGCTCAAGGACTGGCAGTTCGCTGAAAAGACCCTCGCCGAGGCGATCACTGAGATCGGCAAGGACTATGTTGTCAACGAGGGTGACGGCGCGTTCTACGGCCCGAAGCTCGACTTCCATCTGGCAGACTCCATCGGCCGTACCTGGCAGTGTGGCACCATTCAGCTCGATATGCAGCTGCCTGAGCGCTTCGAGCTCGAATACACCGGTGCGGACGGCGAGAAGCATCGCCCGGTCATGATTCACCGCGTCGTTCTCGGCTCGATCGAGCGTTTCATCGGCGTTATCACCGAGCACTTTGCCGGCGCATTCCCGACCTGGCTGGCTCCGGAGCAGGTTCGCGTCATGCCGATGACTGACCGCAACATTCCCTGTGCACAGGAGGTCATGAAGCAGCTGACCGACAAGGGCTTCCGCGCCACCATGGACGAGCGCAACGAGAAGATCGGCTACAAGATCCGCGAGGCGCAGGTACACAAGGTACCGTATATGATCGTTATCGGCGACAAGGACGAGGAGAAGGGCATCATCTCCGTTCGCAACCGCAAGACCGGCGAGACCACCCCGATGGAGCTCAGCGAATTTATCGAGAAGCTCGATTACGAGGTTAAGAACAGGCTGAAGTAAGCAGCAAAACGGAGAGCGGAAGCGGTATTCCGTTCTCCGTCACAATAGAATAAAGGTTCATAGAGTTTTGTCATGTATGCAGGGAGGATGCGGCATGAAAAAATTTGTTTCCGCGTGTTTGATGGCAGGTCTGCTGACTTGTGCCGCCGGTGCCGCACGGGTCGGTACGATCAACAACAACTATCCCGGCGATACCGAAGCGCAAGCGCAGATGCTTTACGATCTCGGGCTGTTTAAAGGCACCGACAAGGGCTTTGCGCTGGAGAAATCCATGACCCGCGCAGAGGCCTCGGTGATGCTGACCCGTCTGCTTGGCGCAGAAAAGACCGCGCTGGCAGGAAACTGGAAGCATCCGTTTACCGATGTGCCGCAGTGGGCGGACAAATACGTCGGCTGGCTATATCAGAATGGTTTGACCAAAGGCGTTTCCGCGACACTGTACGGCTCGCAGCGCAATGTCACCTGCGACCAGTATTGCATTTTTCTGACCCGGGCACATTTGGATGCGGACAGCTATCGGGGTACGGCTTTTGTCGATAACGATGAGGTACGGCAGACGGACGAAGAGGGCTTTATCCGCGGAGATGCGGTTTCGCTCTCGGCGCGGCTGCTCAGTACGAACTACGCGAAAAACGGCGACGAAGGCGACCGTAGTGTGGCGGAAAAGCTGATCGACAACGGCGTTTTCACGGCGGAACAGTTCAAAAATGCGGCATGGAACGTTCTGCCGCGTGATTACGGCAATGATTATCAGTACGATGACAAGTGGAACCTGATCGCTTCGCCGTTCGTCTGCCAGATCGCAGATGTGACAGTGGCACAGTGCCCGATTGACGGAGTGCAGCCTGTCAGCGGTACAGACCGTTATGCACAGAGCGATAAGGATCAGTCGGACTTGACCCTGTACCGCATGGACAGCAAGACGATGAAACTGACGCAAGTGCTCTCGCTGCCGAAAGAAAGCTCCGTGGAATATCTCGGCAGTGCCGGAGAAACCGATTATCTGCTGGTGCACGACCGGAAAACGGAAACGTATTCGCTGTGCTCAGTGCGCGGCGATACGGTCAAAAGCGAACTGACCCTGACCGGAGCACAGCAGCAGGCAGCACATACCGTTTATCAGAGCGCACGCGGTTGCATCATCTGCACGGACGAGACGACCGGTTACAAGCTCACGGAAACAGGCGTGGAGCCGTTCAACATGGCGGCAGGCATCTGCCAACTGACCGAGGATGGCATGATTATTACGCAGAAATGCACGGCGGACGAAACCGTGCTGACGGCATATAACTGGGACGGTCAAAAGACAGACAGCTATGCCATCTCCAATGCGTATCAGTCGGATGATGCCGAGGTGCGCAAGCATTTTGCACCGCAGATATTCGGCAGTGACGGTGCGCTGTTCTGGGGCACAGCCGGGCTGTACCGCGAAGGAAACGGCCGTTTGGTGCAGGTGACAGACTCTCCGGTCATCAGCGTAAAGCAGGATGCCGATGGGGCCTATTATGCTGTTTCCTGCAATAAATCTGAGCGGACGGAATACTATTCGGATGGTATCGGATACATGGCCGGTGATATGCTCGTGCGTATCGCGCCGGATGGAACACAGACCACGTTTGCAACACTCGATGACATTCTGATCGACGAGGTAAAGACGGTCAAAAGCGGTGCTGTTCGCTTCACAATCGCCATTCCGACAGAGGGCCATAGAAGCGGACACTATACCTGCCTGTTGAAAGACGGAAGGATTACCGTCCGGTCTGCAACCGATGATGTATTCTACATCTGGGGCAACGATGCGCTGGAGAACGAACAAGAGAAAATAGATAAGATTATTGCGAACCAGAAAGGTGAAGAATAATGGCAGAAAAGAAAAAGCTGGTCAGTGAGATCACGTCGATGGACGTAGATTTCGCGCAGTGGTACACAGATATCGTAAAAAAGGCGGAGATGGCGGACTACTCGTCCGTCAAGGGCTGCATCATCATGCGCCCGTACGCGCAGGCGCTGTGGGAGAACATTCAGCACACGCTCGACACCATGTTCAAGGAGACCGGCCATGAGAACGTTGCGATGCCGATCTTCATCCCGGAAAGCCTGCTCCAGAAGGAGGCCGACCATGTAGAGGGCTTCGCGCCGGAGTGTGCGTGGGTCACCCACGGCGGCAATGACAAGCTCGAGGAGCGTCTGTGTGTCCGCCCGACCTCCGAGACCCTGTTCTGCGAGCATTACGCGAAGATCGTCCGTTCCTGGCGCGACCTGCCCAAGCTGTACAACCAGTGGTGCTCGGTCGTCCGCTGGGAAAAGACCACCCGTCCGTTCCTGCGTTCCCGTGAGTTCTGGTGGCAGGAGGGTCATACCGTCCACGCCACCGCCGAGGAGGCGATGCAGGAGACCCTGCGCATGCTGAACATCTACGCGAAGTTCTTCGAGGAATGGCTGGCCATCCCGGTCGTCAAGGGCGAAAAGACCCCGAAGGAGCGCTTCGCCGGTGCAGAGAACACCTACACGATCGAGGCCATGATGCACGACTGCAAGGCGCTTCAGTCCGGCACCTCGCACTACTTCGGTGACGGTTTCGCGCGCGCCTTCGGCATGCAGTACACCGATAAGAACAACACGCTTCAGTATATGTATCAGACCTCCTGGGGCGTTTCCACCCGTATTATCGGCGCGATCATCATGACCCACGGCGATAACGAGGGTCTGGTGCTGCCGCCGCGCATCGCTCCGACCCAGATGGTTGTCATTCCGGTAGCCGCTCACAAGGAGGGCGTCAAGGAAAAGGCGACCGAGCTGTACGAGCAGGTCAAGGCAGCCGGTATCCGTGCAAAGATCGACCTGTCCGACAATACCCCGGGCTGGAAGTTCGCCGAGTATGAGATGAAGGGCATTCCGCTCCGTCTGGAGGTCGGCCCGCGCGACATCGCCGAGGGTCAGTGCGTCCTCGTCCGCCGCGACACCCGTGAAAAGACCGTTGTCAAGTTCGAGGATCTCGAAAAGACCATTCCGGCTCTGCTCGACGACATCCAGAAGAGCCTCTACGAAAAGGCGCTGGCAAACCGCGAGGCACATACCTACACCGCAACCAGCCTGGATGAGATGAAGTCCATCCTCGCTGAACACACCGGCTTTATCAAGTCCATGTGGTGCGGCGATCAGGCCTGTGAGGAGAAGATCAAGGAAGAAACCGGCATGCCGAGCCGCTGCATGCCGTTTGAGCAGGAGCATATTGCAGATACCTGCCCGGTCTGCGGCAAGAAGGCCGACAAGATGGTTGTCTGGGGCATCGCGTACTAAGACGCATCAGAAACTTATGCAGGGCGGGGTGACGCATCACCTCGCCTTCGCTGTTTTTCAAGGAAAGGAGTGCTGTGCTTGCTTGCAAAGATAGAAGAATTCATGTCCACGCCCGCCGGTCGCTTTCTGGGCATGGCCGGACTGGCGATCCTGACCGCAGTGCTGACCTATATCGCGGCGCAGACGGTAAATCGACTGATGCGCAAGCTTGTCGACCGACAGAGAAAGTCGGGCAGTTCGCTCGCGACAGTAACCGGCTTCGTGCGCTATATCGCGGTCGCGGCGGTGTATTTTGCCGGCGGCATGGTCATTATCGGAGCGATACCTTTGCTTTCGAGCGCGGTACATACCCTGCTGACGGCCGGCGGTGTTATCGCTGTGGTAGCCGGTCTTGCGGCGCAGGAGGCGCTCGGCAGCGTCGTAAGCGGCGTGATGATCCTGCTGTTCAAGCCGTTCAAGATGGGAGACGTCGTGCGATATGTCGACAGCGACATCACCGGCACAGTCGAAGAGATCACGCTGCATCACACCGCCGTGCGCACAGTCGAGAACAAGCGCGTTATCATCCCGAACAGCAAGATGAACAGCGCCATCATCGAAAACGCCGACTACGCGGACAGCCGCATCTGCGTGTTCCTGACCGTGGGCGTCAGCTACGAGAGTGACCTGAAAAAGGCGAAGGAACTGCTTGCAGCCGAGGTAGCGCGGCAGCCGAGCTATCTCGATGTGCGCACCGAACAGCAGAAGCATGACGGCGCGCCCAAGGTGACAGTCGTGGTGCTCGAGCTTGCCGACTCGTCGGTGACGCTGCGCGCGTCTCTCTGGGCGAAGGACAACGCGACTGCATTCGCGCTCAAGTGTGCCGTACTGGAGGGCATCAAGCAGGCCTACGACAGGGAAGGGATAGAGATTGCATATCCGCATATGCAGATAGTTTCCTCTTCCCCCTCAGCGGAAGGGTAAACCTCTGCTGGGAATAAAGCTTTCTGCAAAAAGAAATACCGCTTGCTTTTCATATTAACTCTGTTATAATGAACATATAAACTGGTCCTATCCAGTAAAAGTGTAAGGAGGAGAAAATTATGAAAAGATGCTTTAAGCTCGGCGCTATGGCAGTTGCCTGTGCAGCAGGCGTAATGGTTTCCGCAGGTGCGGCAAACTTCACTTCGTCTGCTGACCGTCTGCATGAGGTCGGTTTGTTCCAGGGCACCGGCACGACCGCTTCCGGCGCACCGCAGTACGACCTTGACCGTGCCCCCACCCGTGCAGAGGCCGCCGTTATGCTCGTGCGCCTGCTCGGCAAGGAGGCCGACGCCAAAGCGCTCACCTATACCGCGCCGTTTACCGATCTGGAGGGCTGGGAAGCCCCTTACGTCCAGTACCTTTATGACAACAAGCTGACTACCGGCGCAACCGCGACCACCTTCGAGCCGAAGGCAAAGTGCTCCGCTCAGATGTACACCACCTTCCTGCTGCGTTCGCTCGGCTACTCCGACGCGCAGAACGGTGATTTCACCTATACCGGTGCACTTGACTTTGCGGCGGACAACGTCGGTCTCATCGACGAATCTTTCTGTGACACGAACAATTTCCTGCGAGATAATGTCGCTGCCATGAGTCTGGAAGCGCTCGCAACCCCGGTCAAGGCGACTGACATCACCCTGCTCGACAAGCTCATCGCCGACGGTGCGATCGACCAGAGCAAGGCGGCGCCGCTCTCCAGTTTCATCGATCTCGCTGAAAGCTACAATAAGGCGGTTTCTACGCCGATTACCCGCGCAGAACAGGACGTTACCACCCGCATGACCATGAAGGCATCCGACATGGAAATCACCGCAGACAGCGTGATGAACACCAAGGCCTACGTTGACCCGGACAAGCTGAAGGACGCGCAGATGGAAATCACCGGCACGACCACGACCCGGGTCACAGGCTCTGAGCCGGTTGTTTCGAATATCAAGGCGTGCTACACCGGCGGCGTTTACTACATGGATATGGGTGACGGCGTCAAGGTCAAGATGACGCTGGATCTTGATGAGCTCACGGCGCAGCTTCACAGCTTCGGCGTAAGTGACGCAGATGTTCTGCCGCTTTGCTACATCAAGAACATCAAGCAGTCCGGCTCCAACCTCACCGTTACTTACGATGGTTCGGCTCTCAACAGCACGATCAACGAGATTCTCACCAGCTATGCAGGCGGTCTCCCCGAGGGCTCTGCGAACACTAAGGTCGAATTCAAGGATACGGCCATCACCATGACCGTCAGGAACGGCCAGCTTGCAGAGGTCGCAGTCAAGGGCACCGTAAAGATCACCGTCGAAGGCGAGACCGTCTCCGCCTCCATGGATGTCAAGAGCGTCGTCAAGGCGACCGGCTCCGCCGTCAAGATCAGCATTCCGTCCGACCTGTCGAGCTACATTGACATGGTCGAGTATCTTAAGCAGATTCATCCCGAGGGCGAATAATGAAAGATCATAAACAAGGCCGCAGAGTTTTTCGCTCTGCGGCCTTGTTCATCCCTCCATGAGGGTTTTGAGCTTGTGCGCGGAAGCAAGCAGCCGTTCAGTCTCATCGCGTGACAGCGGCAGGTCGAGAACCTGGGAGACGCCTGATCTTCCTACGACGGCAGGCAGACCGAGGCATACGCCCTCGATGCCGTAAGCACCGCGCGCAAGCGTCGAAACGGGCAGGACGGCGTGCTCGTCCCGGATGATGGCCTCTGCAATGCGCCGCACTGCCATCGCAATGCCATAGCAGGTTGCGCCCTTGCGCTCGATGATATCATACGCTGCGTGAGTGACCTCACGCGCGAGCGAGGCAAGCATGCTTTCCGGATCATCAATTCCGGCAGCAAGGCAGAAGTCGTCAAGATCCGCACCCGAGATATTGGCGCTCGACCAGACCGCGACTTCACTGTCGCCGTGCTCGCCCAGCATGAAGGCGTGCACATTTCGGCTGTCCACGCCGAGTTTTTCCCCCAGAAGGCACTTGATGCGCGCCGTGTCGAGCACGGTTCCCGAACCAATGACCCGCTCAGCCGGAAATCCGGACAGCTCAAGTGTATATCCGGTCAGTACGTCCACCGGGTTCGACACGACGAGCAGGACTGCATCCCGGTTTACAGCGGTCAGCTGTTCCAGAATGCTTTGCAGGATGGCACGATTTCGCCCGAGCAGAGCCTCCCGAGTCTCGCCGGGGCGCTGGTTCGTTCCGGCCGCGAGAATAACCAGTCCGCAGTCCGCAAAGTCGGTGTAGCCGCCTGCGTGTACCCGGCAGGGCCGCCGAAGCGCTGCACCGTGCGCAATGTCAGCGGCTTCGCCCTCCGCTCTGTGCATGTCCGCATCAAGCAGTAATACCTCGGAGAACAGTCCGCTCACCGCAAGGGTATAAGCGCTCGCCGCACCTACATTTCCGGTACCGATGATACCGCATTTTCGCATGTCTGCCATGAAAGTCACTCCTTTTCGCGTATTCTGCCCGATTACTGGTTGGAAAATACATCAGAATGTGATATAGTATTATAGCGATATCGTGCAAATCACCCTTGTTCAATCATGCGGTATCGCCTAAATATTGTCTATGACTCAGGAGGGAACACCTTTGAATAAAGTATTACGCAGTCTTTTCTGCGGTGCAGCTCTCACCGGCGCGCTGACCTGCGCCTCTCTCGCCGCCGACTTCACGCCGTGTGCAGACACACTGCATTCACTCGGCCTGTTCGAAGGAACGGGAAGCGGCTACGCGCTCGACCGTGCACCTACCCGTGCAGAGGCCGCTGTCATGCTCGTCCGCCTGCTCGGACAGGAGGACGCCGCCAGAGAGCTCACCTATACCGCGCCGTTTACCGACCTTGCCGCGTGGGAGCAGCCGTATATCCAGTATCTGTATGATAACGGTCTGACGCAGGGCACCTCTGCGACTTCGTGGTCGCCGGAGGACATGTGTGATGCCCGGATGTATGCGGCATTTCTGCTGCGCTCACTCGGCTATTCGGATACCGCCGGGGATTTCAGCTATTCCGATGCTGCCGAGACCGCCGCGCAGCTTGGCGTGTATGATCTCGCCGCTGTCGACACCGAGCTGTTTAACCGTGATGACGCCGCAGCGGCATCCTACACCGCACTTGCAGTTTCCCCGAAGGGGGAAGAGGGAACACTGCTCGACCGTCTCACTGAGCAGGGCGCTGTTGACGCGGCCGCTGCTGCGCCGCTCAAGCGCCTGTTTGCCAATTACGAGAGCTACCGCACCATGACCGCGAAAACCGCCGCAGCGCTTACCTATAAAACCGTCGTTCAGCCGACCGCCGTCAAAAGGAACGGCGAGACCGTGCTGACCCTGCGGGCAGAGGATGCGACCACTGCAGATACGGACAACCGGAGTCTGCTGACGAGCGGTACGCTGACCCTTTCGGCCGCAAACGTCGCTGACAAGACACTGCTGACGGCAGTTTCGCTTGAAAACGGCCTGCTGAGCACCAGTTTCGGTTCCAAGAGCGACAGCGAAGCGTGCTCAGCACGCGACCAGATGCAGCGTTTGACCGCCTTCGGCCGCGTGCCGCTCGCGTATGTTTCGTCACTTTCGCGCTCGAACGACCGCTGGACGATCAAGCTTACCTCGCCGCTCTATGACAGTCTTACGGACACCGCTGCATTTGCCATGCCGAACGGCGGCAGCATGCAGGTATCGAACATTCAAACTGAACAGACGGTCTCCTTTGGAAAAATCGTCTCTCAGACGGTTTCTCTCGACTGCACAGCAGGGGAGTACACCGTTTCCGTCTCGGCAGCTTTCGCAGGCTAAGGCCATGCCGTACATTAATCACGCTGTACCGTCAAAAAAATAATTCGAGTTTTTTCGAAAAACAGGGAACCTTCTGTGCGGTTCTCCGTCTAACAGGACAAGAACATAACACAGGAGGATAAAACACTATGATGAAGAGAACGATGGGCGGCGTACTGGCCGCTGCAATGATGATGATGAGTGCACTTCCGGCTGCCGGCGCAGTCGATGTCTCTCATCTGAACGGAGCGGGCAGCTCGACGCTGACGCAGGCCGCTGCCGATACGCTCCCGTCTCTGTCCGTTGCACCGATGACCGAGCTGGCGACCGTTGTCAGCTATGAGAACGGCGATCTGACTGTTAAGACCGCAGACGGTGACGAGCTCGTACTGCACACCGAAAATGCGATCGTCATGGACACCCAGACCGCTGCTGCGGCTGATCTGTCTGCCCTCAAGGCAGGTGAAAGCGTTTACGTATATCACGACGAAGCTGTCACCATGTCTCTTCCGGCACAGACCACCGCATATGCTGTTCTGACCAATCTCACCGACAAGCACGCTCCGGCATCTCTGCTCACTGCTGAGGCTGTTCAGAAGAACGACGACGGCTCTGTCACCGTTACCTGCCAGAGCGGCGCGCTGCACCTTACCATCGCGAAGGACGCGAGCGTTCAGCCGTTCATGACCCGCAACATTGTAACCGTCGATGATATCCATGTCGGCACCCGTTTCCTTGCATGGTTCGACGTCGCTGCTACTTCTTACCCGGCACAGGCCGCTGCCGACCGCGTTGTCATCCCGGGCCAGGAGGACAGCCGTTTCCTCGTTTTCTCTAAGGATGGCTCGCAGCTGACCGAAGGCTGCGTTGCAGACGGCGTAGCGATGGTTCCGGTCCGCAAGGTCGCAGAGAACCTCGGCTACAAGGTATCCTGGGACGGCAAGACCCAGACCGTTATCCTCAAAAAGGGTGAGACCCCGATCAACGTCCAGCTGGGTGCAGACCGCTACCACGCAGGCAACGATCGCACCGGCGGCGTATCTCTTGGCGCTGCCTCCTACGAGATCAACGGCACGAGCTGGGTTCCGGCAGAGCTGTTCCAGCTTGCCGGCGAGACCATTTCGTTCAGCAACGGCTCTCTGACTCTCGGCAGCCTGATGCTGACGGCTGTCGCAGAATAAATACCGCTCAGCTGAGAAAAGTCCTTAATCTCAGAACCGCTCTTCACGGAGCGGTTCTTTTTTATTTTGCACACTGTTAACAAAACGTGAATTTTCTGTGCTGCCCTCTTGATTTTTTGTAAAAAGCGTACTATCATATCATTGTTGGCACTCGAAGATATAGAGTGCTAATCGTATTGAACAGATAAATCAAAACACAGAGGTGTATGTTACTATGGCACAGAAACAGTTCAAGGCAGAGTCCAAGCGTCTGCTTGACCTGATGATCAACTCGATTTATACGCACAAGGAGATTTTCCTGCGTGAGCTGATCTCGAATGCATCGGATGCCACCGATAAACTCTACTATAACGCGATGAAGGAAGGCAAAACGGGCATCACGCGCGATGCGCTCCCCATCGAGCTGACCCTCGACAAGGCGAACCGCCGCTTCATCATCGAGGATCATGGCTGCGGCATGACCGCTGAGGAGCTCGAGAGCAACCTCGGCACCATCGCACGCTCCGGCTCGCTTGCCTTCAAGGCTGAGAACGAGAAGCAGGACGACATCGACATCATCGGCCAGTTCGGCGTCGGTTTTTACGCCGCCTTCATGGTCGCAAAGCATGTTGAGGTCGTTTCCCGTGCAGTCGGCAGCGATGGCGCAAACCGCTGGGAGTCGGACGGCGCGGACGGCTACACCGTGACGCCCTGTGAAAAGGCTGAGAACGGCACGAAGATCGTCCTCACCATCAAGGACAACACCGAATCCGAAAACTACGATGAATTTCTTGAACCTTACCGCGTACAGGGTCTGGTCAAGAAATACTCCGACTACATCCGCTATCCGATCAAGATGGACATGACCCGTTCTCGCATGAAGGAGAAGCCGGCAGATGCAGGGGATGACTACAAGCCCGAGTGGGAGGAGTATACCGAAAACACAACCCTGAACTCCATGGTTCCGATCTGGAAGAAATCTAGAAAGGAGCTGAAGGACGAGGACTACAACAATTTCTATACGCAGAAGTTTTTCGACTATCAGCCGCCGCTCTGTCACATCCATACGAGCGTTGAGGGCGCAGTGACCTACACC
>OIWM01003379.1_pt1 | contig 11629 bp, 8 predicted proteins | sample 1587451 | NCBI WGS metagenome assembly OIWM01 (sample SAMEA3888907, study PRJEB22519) | human gut metagenome | biome: human gut; feature: human-associated habitat; material: faeces | place: Denmark | collected 2011
TGTTTAATATACATACCAAACTGTACAAGAATTGGTTTGTCTAAACCGTACTTTGCTCTAAGCATTGCAATTAGTTCAGGATTAGGGTTATCCTTTCCCGCTAGAAGTCTTGTAGGATCTCCTGGCGCAAGTCGTACAATAACGAAATTGAATAATATAGAGAATAAAACAACTAAGGCCCCTGTTCCGAGTCGTTTTACAATATAACGTTTCATCGCGCTTCCCCCTTCGTAATGTTGTATATGATACCACATTTTTTCACAATATTTACATGTTTTTCTTATTTTGTATAATAATTTACATTTATTTATGAAAATCTACATATTTGTTTACATTTTATTCAAAAATAAATGAAAACAGGTATAATGGCTTTATATGTAAATGGAGGAAAATAAAATGATTATTCGTGGTGGTCGTATTCACGATGGTAATGGTCGTATTTATGAAAGCGACATTCTAGTGAAAGATGGTCAAATTATTAAAATTGCAAAAGATATTAAAGATGGAGAAGAAACAGTAGTAGATGCTACTAATAAAGAAATATTTCCAGGGTTTATTCAAACTTTATCCTTCTGGGGAATTAACGGTTCTGCAAGTGAAATTCGTCCCTCCTCTCAAGATAATGATGAATTAAGTAACCCAATTACACCTGAACTTGATGTTCGCTATGCCTTCAATGGTCACGCTGCAACTACTCAACAGCTTGGTGCTTTTGGACTAACAACAATTGGTGTTACACCAACAGATAACAATTTATTTGGTGGCGCAATGGCTGTATTTGAGGTCGATGGAAACAATGCTTTCAAGATGTGTTTGAAATCATATGCCGGCATGAAGGCAAGTGTTTCAGAAAAAGTGAAAAATTCTTACAAAGCAAAAGCAGCTCCACAGACAAAGATGTGGATTTTCCAAAAACTTGAAGAAGAACTTCGTAAAGCCAGCGAGTATAAGATAGAAGATGGTAAAGAAAGAGATATGAAACTTGAAGCTGTTCAAAAAGTTGTAACCGGTGAATTGCCTCTCTTTATCTCTTGCGACAATGAACAGGACATTGCACATGTTAAAGAAATTGTAGAACCATATAAAGATTTAAAACTTGTATTATGCGATGGCTTTGGTATTAAGGAAGATGATACATGGATAAATGATGGTAAGACATCTCTTGTTGTTCGCTCTGCTTCTGCAACTATGGATTCTACTGCAATGACACTCGACTTAAAAGCTGTTGCTAAATTAAGTGAAGAAGGAATGCCTGTAGCTTTATCTGGTGTAGACAGTGGTTTCCAAATTAGAGAAGATGTGTTGTGGTTAGGAATTGCCATGATGAAAGTAATGCATGATGAAACAAAGGTATTACCAATGATGACTTCTACTCCAGCTAAATTATTAGGCGTATTTGACAAGACTGGTTCTATTGAAGAAGGAAAACGTGCAGATCTAGTTATCTGGAGTGACAATCCATTAGAAACATACAGCGCTTCAATTGAAGCTACATATATGAATGGCAAAGTTATTTATAAGAAGGGAGATGTAATGAGATGTATCTAATTAAAAATGGCACAGTTTATACAATGGGAAAAGATGGTGTAGTTCATACAGATCTTCTTCTTAATGATAATGGCAAAATCGAAACTTTAGGTAATGACTTAGGTGAAGTTAACGCTACTATAATTGACGCAACAGATAAAGCGGTTATTCCAGGATTTGTTGATGCACACAGTCACATTGGTGGTGTTAGAGAAGATGGCGAAGATTTAAATGAATTAACTAACCCTGCCACTCCTGAAATGGATGCCTATTATGGTATTGATCCAAAAGACAAGCAATTCAAGATTGCTATTCAAAATGGTATTACCACTTCCTGCTTGACTCCAGGCAGTGGTAACGTTATCGGTGGATGGGCTATTGTTCTAAAATCTAATGAAGGTAGAATACAAGAGCGTTTATTAAAACATCCTGCAGCTTTAAAAGCAGCTATGGGTATTAATCCAAAAGGAGTTTATTCCAAAAAAGATGCTTTACCAATGACACGTATGGGTATTGCCTTTATCCTAAGAGATTACTTAAGAAAAGTAAAAGAATATATGGCCAAGAAAGAAGCAGCAAATGGTGATCCATCAAAATTACCACCATTTGATCTAGGTCTTGAACATGGTATTCCAGTTTTGAAGAAAGAAATTCCTTTAAAAGTTCATACATATATGCATGATATGGTTACAGTTGTAGAAATAGCTAAAGAATTCGATATTCTTGTAACTATTGACCATGCTCAGGGTGCAAGTGACTACTATGATGTATTAAGCGATTCACATGTTCATGGTGTAATCTTTGGTCCTATCTGTTCTGGCTTATTTGCTGGTGAAGGTGGAAAGATTGACTTTGAATGTCTAAAAGGACTTGATGATAGAAATGTAAATGTATGTGTAATGACTGATGGCCCTGTAACACCTAATAACTTACTTGTATATCAAGCTGGTGAAGCAGTAAGAAGAGGTATGGATCCTGTTAAAGCATTAGGTTTACTTACTTCTAATCCTGCAAAAATTATTCTTTGTGAAGACCGTGTAGGTTCAATTGAAAAAGGAAAAGATGCTGATATCCAGATTTACAGTGCCCTTCCTACAAAATATGTAGATGCAAATCTTGAAACAGTACTAATTAACGGAAAGGTAGAATACAAGCATGACTAAATATAAATATCCTGTATGTAGAAAAAGTGATTTAGTTGAAGATCATTTTGGTTATAAACTACCATGTCCTTATACATGGCTAAGAAACACAAATGATCCTGAAGTACTGGATTTTACAAGAAGAGAAAATGAATTTACGGATGCGTGGTTCAATCAGAACGAAGTTAGTCAAAAAATTACTGATTTAAAAAATGAACACTTTGATTCTTTACCTAACAGTATTAGCCCTTGGAAAGATGGTTATATCGCTACTGAAGAAAAAGAAGGTAACTACTCTATCGTTTCTTTAGATGCAAGTTTCAATAAAACAGAAACATTATTCAAACGTTATGACCTTCCAAAGTACACACCGTTTTCTGCAAGTGCCTGCCCAGTTGATGAAAACTTGTTAGGTATCATGGCCCAGGTCGATGCTGCACCTCGCCCAGACTATTTAGCATATGATGTTAAAACCGGTAAAATCTTAGCAACATTACCATTAACATTCAGTGGTACATGGTCTAAAACAAAAAGATATTTATATGCAGCCTGCACTGAAGTAAAGGAAAATGATTCTATCACAAGTATTCTTCGCTATAACGCTGATACAGACAGTATAGAAACTATTTTCACTTATCCTAAATACTCAATATTTGGTCACGTTACTGCAGCAAGTGATAATAAAACTCTGATTTTTACTTTCTGTAAAGATTATTCAAATGATTATTACTATTCCTACAACGAAGAAACTGGTGCAATCACCCCAATCAATGCGGATAATGCCTTAGAAATATCTTATCTAGATACAATAGCTGATAAACATTACTTCATCACGCATGTCGATACAGTTCATGGAATCTTGTTAAGTGTAGAAGATGGTAAAGATTTTACCAGTGCAAAGCAAGTAAAAGAAGAAACAGACTACTTCTTAGAAAGTGGTTTCTCATATAATGACAAGCTATATGTATTAGAAACAAAAGATGCATGCTCATACTTATATTGTGTAGATGATGATCAATTTATCGACTTGCCTGATGCGGTTGCTAACTTATCTTTAAGTGGCGAAGGTAAAGACTTCAAGATATTTTCAATTGATTCCTTCACAAATAGACCGCAATTATTAAAATTTGATGGAAATTCACTATCTCCTTTAACAAAAGGACAAGAAGTAAATCCAAATCTAGTTGTTGATTTAAAATGGGCAACAAGTACTGATGGCACTGATATTCCTTATTATTTTGTTCATCTGAAAGATGCAAAATGTGATGGTACAAATCCAACAATGATGTATGGATATGGTGGATATAACAGTGCTATGCCTCCTCAATCAGTAGAAAGAGTATCCCAGACTAATATCCGTCACTGGGTAGAAAATGGTGGCATCTATGTTCATACACTGTTAAGAGGTGGTAGTGAATACGGTCCTAAGTGGCATGAAGGCGGCATGCTTATGAACAAGAAAAACTGCTATGCTGACTTTATTGCCATCGCCGAAAAAGTCATCAAAGAAAACTGGACCAGTCCAGAACATCTTGTTATTACAGGCTGTTCTAATGGTGGCTTGTTAATGAGTACACTGGTTACTATGCGTCCTGATTTATGGGGATGTGTCATTGATTCTGTACCACATACAGATATGATTCACTTTGTTGAAGATGACCGTGGCGCAATGTATATCACAGAATATGGTGATCCTAGAGCTAGCAAAGAATGGTTTGAATATTTCTTAAGTTATTCTCCAGTACATAATGTCAAAAAAACAAATTATCCACCTGTATATATCCAGACTGGTGAATGTGACAACAACGTTCCTCCATACCACGGAAAGAGCTTTGCGGCCACAATGCAGGAAAATAACACAAGTGATAACCCAATCTTGTTAAGAGTATTAAAACTTGGTTCTCATGATAGAGGTCAGGGAGAAGTATTCTGGAAGACTATTGCTGAAATGCATGTCTTTATTGATAAAGCATTAAAAATTGATTTCTAATATAACTAGAGGGCGTAAAGCCCTCTTACATTTTAAGGAAGACTATATGATTATTCGTTATGCAAAAGAAGAAGACGCAAAAGAATTATTAGATATATATGCTTATTATGTAACTAATACTGCAATCACCTTTGAATATGATGTGCCAACACTGCTGGAATTCAAAAATAGAATTAAGCATACTTTAGAAAATTATCCCTGGATTGTTGTTCAAGATAATAATGAAATAGTTGGATATGCTTATACAAGTCCACTAAAAGAAAGAGCTGCTTATCAATATTCTGTTGAAACAAGTATTTATGTAAAACACGGCCTTTTAAAAAGTGGTATAGGTAAAGCTTTATACAATAAACTTGAAGAGATCTCTTTAAACCAGAATATCCAAAACATGTATGCCTGCATTGCCTATAATGACATAGATGATGAATATCTAACCAAAAACAGCGTCCAATTCCATAAGCATCTTGGTTATCGCTTAATTGGTGCATTTAAAAAATGCGGCTATAAATTCAATCGTTACTATGACATGGTTTGGATGGAAAAAGAAATAGCACCCCACAAAGTAGATGCTACTCCTTTTATTCCTTTTTCTAAATTAGTATTCTAATATATTTTTATCATAGAAAGTAGAATTCAGAGATAACTCATAGTTTAAATAATTTTCCCCTAATTCTTCTAATAATGTAGGTGTATCAGAATATAAATCTGTACCTAGACCTAAACGATCTCCCTTAATGGTTACACCCATTGCGGATAAAGTCGTAGGAAATAAATCCATCGTACTATAGAGCCTTGTTGTATCAGGCTCTTTTTTACTTGAATTGATAATTACCGTATATGTCTTACGTTCATAATCATCAGGCATATCTTCATAATACTTGCTGTCCATACATAGATGATCACCATTTAATACAATAACAGTATCTTCACCCCATGGTTGAGCCTCAATCCATTCTACTAACTCACTTACTTTTTTAGAGCTGCATGCAAGCACATTTGAATATTGAGAAGTAAATGTATCTGGACAATCATCACATAAGTAACCATCCACAAAATGGGTATCAGCTGTTAATAAAGATAAAGCAAATGGTTCATCACTTTCCGCCAAAGAAGTTAGCTCTTCTTTGGCATATGTAAATAACTTGTCATCTTCATATCCCCACCAGACATAATAACTTCGATTAGGTAATTTATTGTTATTTCTAGCCCAGTAATAATCATCTATATCATAGTTACCATGTTCCTTAAAGTAGACATCACGATTACCAAATTTCGCATCACTGCCTAACATAAAGACATTATGATAACCTTCTTTTTCTAAGATATCTCCAAGAGTAGTTGCGCCTGGCATAAAAGAAGAAATAGAATTTATATTATTAGTTAGCACATGATTTATACCAAGTGGTAAGCCACTAGTTTGTGCAACAAGCCCAGCAATTGTCCAGGTACTGTTATATAAAGATCTTGCTCCATTCAATATATTTGTATCGCCATTAAAACAATCGTTTTCTAATGCAATATCTGTTAATTCAGGAATAACATTTACACTCTTGCCACCACCATGGCTTTCATCTGCCAAGGACATTTCCATAGATTCCATATAAATATATACAAGATTCTTTTTCTTTTCTGGAAAGGTTAATTCTACATTTGCTGTACTAACATAGTATTTATCATAAATCTCTGTATCAATTCTTCTTGCGGCTAAATAATCAATTAAATAATAGTTATCTGCTAAACTTACTAAAACTATACATATCGCAATAAAACCACATATCGTTGCAACAAAATGCAAACTGTATTCTTTAATCATTTCTTTCGCTTTCAGGTTGAATTTACGATACCGGTTTGCTTTTTTTATAAAGTATTTTTTTATAAATGCAACAATCGTACATCCGATTACAGCAATTAAAATATAAATCCCCGCTTGAATAAGTGTAGGTAAAAACGTTGACCAGTTAGATCCTTCAAGATTTGTATTTAAATGGAATACAAGCTGATCTATGGTAATACCTGAAAAGCTTGATAATACATACTCTTCTGCCACAATTAATGTTGCAAACAAAATCCAGATAAGATATAAGCTGATATTTTGATGTATATACCATTTCTTTTGAGGCATCTTGCCTGTTTCATAAATCTTTCTTATCTTACGAATATTCCTTAAAAGAATATATAAAATAATTGAAACAACAATTGCAGATATATGAATAAATATTTTAGTGACTGCATTATACGCTTCTAACTGTACAAATAAATCATCAGTAAAAGTAACTGTATATTCTGTATAAAAGACATCATCTGCTCTTTCCATTATTGGATTATTTGTATTTGTATTATAGGAAACACTATCAATTACTTTATCTTCTTCAAGATCATAAATAACTATATTTAAGCCATTCCCTTGATCTGCGCACTCTACACCATCAACTAAAACACTTGCATAATTCCCATGATAATATCCACATGATGTAAGTGAAACGATATGATTCCCAATATTAAATGTATTTACAAGGGAATTTCTATCCGCTTCTACGTAACTTTCATTTTTATAAGAATAGGCAATATAACTGTCTCCTGATTTAAGACTAAGTGGGGTTTTTTGAATATTTAAACCGAGTAAAGAATCTCTCATCTCTGTAGAAAAACCTATTGTGGAATTGCCTTTTACCACAAAGAAGAAAGCATAGTCTTTGTCTTTATATTCATTTATAAATTCTGTAAGTGTTAAATTATCTTTAAAATATGTATTTTTAGGGAACTTCTTTTCTTCACCACTTTCAAAAGAATCTAATGTAATACGTGATAAATATTCACCATCCTGGGCATTACCTGTTAATGTACCTGTAGGAATACCAGCATAAGTAAAATTAGCGTAATAATCATCAGTCGTTACTAATGTCAATCCAGAATCTTTATGTATTGAACGATCTACTTTAAGACTGTCTTTATTTGTGACTGTACCATTATCTGTTTTGCATGATAAAGAAATAATCTCTCCACTTCCTTTTGGATAGAAATGTATTTCATTAGAAAAAGGGAAGAAACCCAAAACAAGTACAATAATAATTAGTACTCTAAAAATATAATCTACAATATATCCCCTTTTTTGCATAAATGTAATTATACATGATACAAAAAGAAAAAGTGGTTAGATTTAGTTATCTTTCCACTCTAATTCTCTCTTAGCGAATAAAATTTGTTCTTATTTTTTCTTCATATACAGGCATTTCTACGCCATTAAGCTTACCTATTTCAATACACTTTAAAAGCCATGCCATATTAACCGCAAGCGTACGCATTGTTTGTAATCCTTCTGCATCAAGAAGTGCTTCTTCACGAGTGTTTCCATGGATCTGATTCCAGTATTGGGATGTTACAACTGGCATATTACTCATTTCAAAATATTTATTCAGTCTTTCATAAGAAGATGTAGCACCACCTCTTCTGCATGAAACAACAGAACTTGCCGGTTTAGAGCTTAATCTAGGTGCACTTGTATAAAATAATCGATCCATGAAAGCAGTAAGTTGTCCACATGGCCCACCATAATATACTGGTCCACCAAAGATAAAGCCATCAAATTCATCCAGTCTGTTACTTATTTCATTTACACAATCATCAAATATGCACTTGCCTGTTTTCTTACATTTACCACAAGCAATACAACCCTGCACTGCTTTAGTACCAAGCCAATATATCTCAGTTTCAACACCTAATTCATTTAACTTCTTTGCACACTCATCTAATGCTGTAAATGTACAACCATTTTGATGAGGACTGCCATTTACTAATAGCACCTTCATAATTTATTCTCCATTTCTTTTTTTATTATGATTCTTTTGAAAAAAATTATCAATTAAGTATATTCTATATATAACGAGGTGATACATATGATAACAAAAGAAGAACTGTTTACACTCATTGATGAAAGTAAAGATGAATTTCTATCATTAGGAGATAAATTGTACCACTGCCCTGAACTGGGCTTTAAAGAATTTCCCGCAAAAAAGTTATTAGTCGAAAAATTCAAAGAATATGGCATTGATGTAGAAGCTGAATATTTTGAAACAGGCTTTCAAGTATCTATTGGATCAGGATTTCCTAAAATCGGCTTAATCGCTGAACTTGATGCGATTATCGTTCCAGAACATCCTGAAGCGAATAATCCTGATAAATGTGCTCATGCATGTGGTCATTCTATGCAATGTACAATCATGGCTGACGCTTTAATCAATTTGTTTAAATCTAAAATAACAGAATCACTTCCTGGTACAATCACACTGTTTTTTACTCCTGGAGAAGAATTTGTAGATTTAGATTATCGTCGAAAACTCATCAAAGAAGGTAAAATCAATTATCTCAGTGGCAAACAAAACATGCTCGCTGCGCATATATTTGATGACTATGATGTAATTATCCACTGCCATGCTATAGGAGAAGGAAAAGATAAATTTAACATTAACTCTACTCTAGCTGGATTTATATACAAAAAATTCAACTTTATTGGTGTAGAATCACACGCTGGTGCTTTACCACATTTAGGCAAGAATGCTTTAAATATGTTTGCATTATTCCAAAGTGCTATGGGAATGTTAAGAGAAACATATGAGGAAGATGATAAAGTCAGATTCCATGGTATTGTTACAAATGGTGGTCAAACTGTCAATTCTATTCCTTCCCTGGTCACATATGAAGCATATTTAAGATGTGCAAACTGGGAAAAGATTACTAAAATTAACCATGAAATTGAAGAAGCCGCAAAACATACTGCCGCTGCCCTTGGGGGAACTTGTGAAATTATCAATACAAATGGTTATTTACCATTTATACAGGATAGAAACTTAAGTGAAGTAGCTCATCAAAATATGCTATTACTAACAGAAGATAAATATATCGGTAGAGATGAAGTATCTATTGCAAGTGGTGATATTGGTGATATTGCCTGCTTTAAACCAACAATACAATTTGGTTACAGCGGTATATCCGGAAGAATACATGGTTCCAATTTTAGAATTGCTGATACAACACTAGGCTACATTAATCCTGCTAAAGTTGTTATAGGAACAGTATATGATTTATTAACTAGTCCTAAACTCGTTGAAAATATTAAAGCTAACTATAAACCATCTTTAACATTTGATGAATATATCGAATATCTAAAACAAGCAAAATAAAAAATTGCCCAGTAAACACCATCAGATGTAACACTGGGCTTTTTTAATTCCATTCATCTGCTAATAGAAAGTCACAGATATTTCGATGTTTTATGCCATTTTGACTCATATCGAGTTCATCAAGAGAAACAACATACTTTGGATAATTATCACGAATATCATCATATACACCAAACTCGCGATCAATGGTTTCCTTTGATGCTAATAGATACGTAACTTGAACATACAGTTTCTCACCTTGTCTGTTACAAACAAAATCAATTTCTTTATTCCCTGCTTTTCCAACATTTACCTCATATCCTCTTCTTAATAACTCCATGTAAACAATATTTTCTAAAATAAGATTGATATCTTTCATATTGCCACCATAGACAGCTTCTCGCACACCATGATCAGCAATATAGTATTTCTCATTAGATGTAAGAATTTGTTTACCTTGCAAATCTTCTCGTTTCACTTGATAAAAAAGATATGCGTCACAACAATATTTGATATAGTTCAGTATTGTTTCTGGAGCGACAATTCTATGTTCACTTTTCAAAAACTTTGAAAGAGAATTCGCCGAAAAGGTTGTACCAACATGAGCAATTACATAAGCAATGATTCTTTCTAACAAATCAACATCTCTTATATTATTTCGTTTTACAATGTCTTTAAGCTGAACAGAATTGAATAAATCATTAAGATATTGCGTAGATGGAGCATCAGCATAATGAAGATTAGCAAGATATGGCATTCCTCCAAAAATCAGGTATTTTTGAAAATATTGCTGAATTCTCTCACCCGGAAAAATCGAACTGTATAACTCCATAAACTCTTTAAAAGAAAATGGATAAATTACAAATTCAACATATCTTCCAGCAAGGTAAGTCGCAAGTTCTCCAGAAAGTAATTTTGCATTTGAACCAGTAATATATATGTCAGCGTCGAGTGAAACGCGTAAAGAATTAATGCACTTTTCCCAATCTTTTACTTCTTGTATTTCATCAAAAAACAAATAAACTTTACCCTCAATTTCTGAAGCTCTTTTAATGATTTCATCATGTAGCGCTTGAGCAGTTTGAAGATAAAAATAACGTAAATCTTCAAAATTTATAGATATAAACTGTTGTGAGCTAACACTAGACTCTATAAGTTCCTGTTTAATTAATTCCAGCATTACCGATTTTCCAGAGCGACGAATACCAGTCATAACTTTTACAAGATCCGATCCAATAAATGGTCGAATACGACTCATATACATTTCACGTTTTATCATGATTATTGTCCCCCCCTTCTCCCTATAACTAGCTTCATTATATCTCGTTTATAACTGATAATCATTAGAAAGAAATACTTTTTATCAGTTATAACTTATAAAATTCTGATTTTAATTAAGTTTATCAGTTATAAATTAAAGTATTAGGATTATCTTCTAAATAAAATGGTGGACACATTTGTGGATCTGACTACTCCCGATGACTAAAGTCACGGGGTTCTAGCCTACATCGATTTCTATAACTCTACTAGGAATTATCACTAATCGATTTTGCCTAGATCGAATATCCTATCTTGCTAGAAGATGCACATCATTAACTAACGCCTATATTTAATAAATATATTTGTCGTTATATGCTTTTGAATATTCTGTTAAGCCGTTTAGTCAGACGGCTTTTCAAATACTTTTAACTTATGTACCAGCTGAGCTGGTGATTATCTTTTAATCTTTGTATTTCCTTGTCTTGAAGTTGTTTAAATGTATCAAAATCATTTAAGCAAGTTATTGTATTTATTGTTTCTAAATCATTATTTGT
>OIWM01003389.1_pt1 | contig 11601 bp, 6 predicted proteins | sample 1587451 | NCBI WGS metagenome assembly OIWM01 (sample SAMEA3888907, study PRJEB22519) | human gut metagenome | biome: human gut; feature: human-associated habitat; material: faeces | place: Denmark | collected 2011
GAGCGTTGCGCCGGCGAGTGAGTAATACACATTGTCCAAATGCGTCCCTCCTGAAGAACTTTTCAACACACTAAATAGCAAAAAAGTGGATTGACAAAGCCAAAAAAATGATATATTATATACCATATTTTTGAATAAGAATTTGTTTTGACAAAGGCGTCAAAGAGAAATGGATAGGTTAAGTGCCCCCTAATCCTCCTCTTTGACGCCTTTTTTACATATTAGAACACATTAAAAGCAATTGGAGGAGGAAATCGAAAGATGGCAGTAAAATACGTTTTTGTCACTGGCGGTGTTGTGTCAGGACTGGGAAAGGGAATCACAGCAGCTTCACTTGGGCGACTTTTAAAGGCAAGAGGTTTTCAGGTCACAATGCAGAAATTTGACCCTTACATCAACATTGATCCCGGAACCATGAACCCTATTCAGCATGGAGAAGTCTTCGTAACAGACGATGGAACTGAGACCGACCTGGATCTTGGTCATTATGAACGATTCATTGATGAAAGCCTGGATAAAAATTCCAATGTAACTACCGGAAAAATTTATTGGTCCGTTTTACAAAAAGAACGTCATGGAGACTTTGGAGGAGGAACCGTACAGGTAATCCCTCATATTACAAATGAAATCAAAAGCCGCTTCTATCGCGCAAAATCCCCGGATGAAAACAGGATTGCCATTATCGAAGTCGGCGGAACGGTAGGAGATATTGAAAGCCAGCCATTTCTGGAATCCATCAGACAGTTTCAGCATGATGTGGGACATGAAAATGCAATCCTTATTCATGTAACCTTGATTCCATACCTGAAAGCTTCAGGAGAAATGAAAACAAAACCAACCCAGGCCAGTGTCAAGGAGCTTCAGGCAATGGGAATCCAGCCGGATGTTCTGGTATGCAGAAGTGAATATCCGCTGACCGACGATCTGAGAGCCAAAATTGCCCTGTTCTGTAACGTGCCGGTAAGCCATGTACTTCAGAATCTGGATGTAGAGTATCTGTATGAAGCCCCACTTGCGATGGAACGTGAAAAACTGGCAGATGTGGTCATGCAGTCATTGGGACTTGAAAAAAGAAAACCAGACCTTACGGACTGGGAAGCTATGGTAGAAAATCTCCGCCATCCGGATAAAACTGTAAACATTGCTATGGTAGGAAAATACACGCAGCTGCATGACGCTTACTTAAGTGTTGTAGAAGCACTGAAGCATGGTGGCATTTCCTGCAAAGCAAAGGTAGAACTGACCTGGGTAGATTCCGAGGAATTAAATGAGAAAAATCTGGATCAGATGCTTCACAAGGTGGATGGTATCCTGGTTCCGGGAGGATTTGGAAACAGAGGTACCGAAGGAATGATCCTGGCAGCACAGTATGCCCGTGTTCACAAAATCCCGTACCTTGGCATCTGCCTTGGAATGCAGATGGCTATTGTAGAATTTGCCCGCCACGTACTTGGATATGAAGATGCCAACAGCATTGAGCTGGCACCGGAGACCACGCATCCGGTCATTGCTCTGATGCCGGATCAGGAAGATGTGGAAGACCTTGGCGGAACCCTTCGTCTTGGAAGCTATCCGTGTGTGCTTGCAGAAGGCTCCAGATCCTATGAGCTTTTTGGAAAGAAAGAGATCCAGGAGCGTCACAGACATCGTTATGAGGTAAACAATGCATTCCGTAAAGAATTAAGTGAAAAAGGAATGTCCATCGTAGGAACTTCCCCGGATGCACATATCGTTGAGATGATCGAAATTGCCGGACATCCGTTCTTTGTAGGAACACAGGGACATCCGGAATTCAAGTCCAGACCGAACCATGCACATCCGCTGTTCCGTGGATTTGTGCAGGCGGCAGTTGACAAAAAGACGGCAGAAGAAGCTGCAATGAAAGGATGAGAAAAATGAGAGAAGTAGGAAATCAGCAGCAGGGCCTCTACCGCCCTGAATTCGAACATGACAACTGCGGTATCGGTTCGGTTGTCAATATCAAAGGTATCAAGACACATGAGACCGTGGAGAATGCTTTGAAAATTGTTGAAAACTTAAAGCACAGAGCAGGAAAAGATGCAGAAGGAAAGACCGGTGACGGTGTTGGTATCCTTTTACAGATTTCTCATAAATTTTTTACGAAAGCCGTAAAACCGCTCGGTATTGAACTTGGTGGTGAGAGAGATTATGGTATCGGTATGTTTTTCTTCCCGCAGGATGAGTTAAAACGCAATCAGGCAAAGAAAATGTTCGAAGTCATTGTCCAGAAAGAGGGCATGGAATTTTTAGGATGGAGAGAAGTACCGATCGATCCGACAAAGCTTGGACAGAAAGCAATCGACTGTATGCCTTGCATTATGCAGGGGTTTGTAAAGCGTCCGAAGAATGTGGAAAAGGGACTTCCGTTCGACCGCAAGCTGTATGTGGCAAGACGTGTGTTTGAACAGAGTAATGACAACACCTATGTGGTATCATTCTCAAGCAGAACGATTGTTTACAAGGGAATGTTCTTAGTAGAGCAGCTCCGCTTGTTCTTTGCAGATCTTCAGGACAAAGATTATGAATCTGCGATCGCAACCGTACACTCCCGTTTCTCTACGAACACAAACCCAAGCTGGGAGAGAGCACATCCAAACCGTTTTATCGTACATAACGGTGAGATCAACACGATCAAAGGAAATGCAGATAAGATGCTTGCCCGTGAGGAGACCATGGAGTCCGAATTTTTAAAGGGCGAATTACAGAAAGTGCTTCCGGTCGTCAACACCGAAGGTTCCGACTCTGCAATGCTTGACAATACACTGGAATTCCTGGTAATGAGTGGCATGGAGCTGCCTCTTGCAGTGATGATCACAATCCCTGAACCATGGGCAAACAATGACACCATTTCCCAGGCAAAACGTGACTTTTATCAGTACTATGCAACTATGATGGAGCCATGGGACGGACCTGCATCTATCCTGTTCTCTGATGGTGATGTTATGGGTGCAGTCCTTGACAGAAATGGTCTCCGTCCATCCAGATATTATATTACTTCTGACGGCTATATGATCCTTTCCTCAGAGGTGGGTGTTCTGCCAATCCCGGAAGAGAAAATCGTATTAAAAGAGCGTCTCCATCCTGGAAAAATGCTTCTTGTAGATACTGTAAAGGGAAAAGTAATTGATGACAATGAACTAAAAGAGGGCTATGCAAAAATGCAACCATACGGTGAATGGCTGGATAGTCATCTGGTACAGTTAAAAGATATCAAGATTCCTAACGAAAGACCGGAAGAATATACACCTGAGCAGAGAGCACGTCTGCAGAAAGCATTTGGCTATACTTATGAGCAGTACCGTACTTCCATCAGAAACATGGCGTTAAACGGAGCAGAGAGCATCGGAGCTATGGGTGTGGATACCCCGCTTGCAGTATTTTCCAAACAGAACAGACCATTATTTGACTACTTTAAACAGCTCTTTGCACAGGTTACCAACCCTCCGATTGATGCGATCCGTGAGGAAATCGTTACCAGCACAAGTGTTTATGTAGGTAAAGACGGAAACCTGCTGGAGCAGAAACCGGAAAACTGTCAGGTATTAAAGATTAATAACCCGATCCTGACAAATACAGACATGATGAAGATCAAGAGCTTCAAACATGAGGGCTTCAAGACAGCGGTTGTTTCTACCTTATATTATAAGAGTACTAAACTTGAGAGGGCCATTGACCGTCTTTTCGTAGAAGTAGATAAAGCATTCCGTGAGGGTGCAAACATCCTTGTTCTTTCAGACAGAGGAGTAGATGAAAACCATATGCCGATTCCGTCACTTCTGGCAGTATCCGCAGTTCATCAGCATCTGGTAAAGACGAAAAAGAGTACCTCCCTTGCAATTATCCTGGAATCCGGAGAGCCAAGAGAAGTACATCACTTTGCAACCTTACTTGGTTACGGTGCAAGTGCCATCAACCCGTACCTTGCCCTTGAGACCATTCATGAACTGATCGACAGCCATATGCTGGAGAAAGACTATTATGCAGCAGTAGATGACTACAATCATGCAGTGATCAGCGGTATTGTAAAGATTGCTTCCAAGATGGGTATTTCCACCATTCAGTCCTATCAGGGATCTCAGATTTTTGAGGCAATTGGTATCTCTTCTGATGTGATCGAGAAATACTTTACAGGTACAGTCAGCCGTGTGGGCGGAATCACACTGGAAGACATCGAAGAGAATGTAGAGAAGCTTCACTCAGAAGCATTTGACCCATTAGGACTTCCTACAGACCTGACTCTGGACAGCGTAGGCGCACACAAGATGAGAAGCCAGGGAGAGGAACATCGTTACAATCCTCAGACTATCCATCTTCTGCAGCAGTCCACATGGACAGGAAGCTACGATCTGTTCAAACAGTACACAGATCTGGTAGATAAAGAAAACCACGGAAACTTAAGAGGACTTCTGGACTTTAAGTTTGCTGAGACTCCGGTTCCACTTGAAGAAGTGGAGAGCGTAGATGATATCGTAAAACGATTTAAGACAGGTGCTATGTCCTATGGTTCTATTTCACAGGAAGCACATGAGACACTGGCAATTGCCATGAACCGTCTGCATGGAAAATCCAACACTGGTGAGGGCGGTGAGAGTGATGACCGTCTCGAATCCCCGGAGAGATGCTCCGCGATCAAACAGGTAGCATCGGGAAGATTCGGCGTTACCAGCAAATACCTTGTCAGTGCAAAAGAGATCCAGATCAAGATGGCGCAGGGAGCAAAACCTGGAGAAGGTGGACATCTGCCGGGGGGAAAGGTTTACCCTTGGGTAGCAAAAACCAGACATTCTACGCCGGGTGTGGGACTGATCTCACCGCCGCCGCATCACGATATTTACTCGATCGAAGATCTGGCACAGCTGATCTATGACTGTAAAAATGCAAACAAGGATGCAAGAATTTCTGTGAAACTGGTATCTGAAGCCGGTGTCGGAACGGTTGCAGCGGGTGTTGCAAAAGCAGGAGCCGGACTGGTTCTGATCTCCGGTTATGACGGAGGTACAGGAGCTGCACCGAGAAGTTCTATCCATAATACCGGACTTCCGTGGGAGCTTGGACTTTCTGAAACACATCAGACACTGATCCAGAACGGACTGAGAGAAAGAGTCCGTATCGAGACAGACGGTAAGCTGATGAGTGGTCGTGATGTGGCGATCGCAGCACTTCTCGGTGCAGAGGAATTTGGATTTGCGACGGCACCGCTTGTAACCATGGGGTGCGTAATGATGCGTGTATGTAACTTGGATACCTGTCCGGTCGGAATTGCAACCCAGAATCCGGAACTGAGAAAGAGATTTGCCGGAAAACCAGAATATGTCATCAATTTCATGCGTTTTATCGCGGAAGAATTAAGAGAATATATGGCAAAACTTGGTGTCCGCACAGTGGATGAACTGGTAGGGCGCACAGATCTTCTGAAAGTAAAAGACGTTCCGACATCAGAGCGTGCCGCAACACTGGATCTGTCACAGATTCTGTACAATCCATATGCGAAAGAGAAGAAAGGTGTTATCTTTAATCCAAAGAAAGTCTATGATTTTGAACTTAACAAGACATTGGATGAAAAAGTACTATTGAAACAGCTTCTCCCAGCCCTTGAAAGAGGAGAAAAGAGAGGACTTGAAGTAGATGTTACAAATACAGACCGTACTTTCGGAACAATTTTCGGATCTGAGATCACAAGAAGATATCCGGAAGGACTGGAAGAAGACAGCTATGTGATCCAGTGTAAAGGTGCCGGCGGTCAGAGCTTTGGAGCATTTATCCCAAGAGGACTGACACTGGAACTGACAGGAGACAGTAATGACTATTTTGGAAAAGGACTTTCCGGTGGAAAACTGGTTGTTTGCCAGCCGAAAGGTGTGAAATTTAAATCAGATGAGAACATTATTATCGGAAATGTTGCTCTTTACGGAGCTACAAGTGGTAAAGCATTTGTAGGAGGTGTTGCCGGAGAACGTTTTGCGGTAAGAAACTCTGGTGCACGCGCAGTTGTAGAAGGTGTCGGAGACCACGGATGTGAATATATGACAGGTGGATGTGTTGTTGTACTTGGACAGGTTGGAAAGAACTTTGCAGCCGGAATGAGCGGCGGTATTGCCTATGTAATCGATCTCGATAACAGCCTGTATCGTAAAGTAAATAAAGCAATGGTCAACATTGAACGTGTCACAGATAAGTATGATGTACAGGAATTAAAAGGAATGATCCAGGAGCATGTTGCTTATACAAACTCTGAGGTGGGTAAGAAGATTCTTGATAATTTCAAAGAATATCTGCCAAAATTCAAGAAGATCATTCCGGAAGACTATGAGAGAATGATGTCCACGATCATCCAGATGGAAGAAAAAGGACTTAGCAGAGAAAAAGCAAAAATCGAAGCATTTAATATGATCAAGAACGGAAGATAGGAGGCATAGAGATGGGAAAACCGACAGGATTTATGGATTATGAAAGACAGGATAAACCGGCAGAGAGCCCATTGGAACGCATCAAACATTTCAATGAGTTCCATACGCCTCTTAGCAAAGAAGAACAGGAACTTCAGGGCGCGCGCTGTATGGCGTGCGGAGTTCCGTTCTGCCAGTCTGGAAAGCCGCTTGCAGGAATGGCCAGTGGATGTCCACTGCACAACCTTGTGCCGGAGTGGAATGACTTGATCTACAATGGAAACTGGAAGGAAGCTTATTTACGTCTGAAAAAGACAAACAATTTTCCGGAATTTACTTCCCGTGTATGTCCGGCACTGTGTGAAAATGCATGTACCTGTGGACTGAATCAGGAAGCAGTTGCATCAAAAAGTAATGAATATGCAATTATTGAAAATGCATATGAGATGGGATATGCAAAGGCAAATCCACCGAAAGTGCGTACAGGAAAGAAAGTCGCAGTGATCGGTTCCGGTCCGTCCGGACTTGCGGCAGCAGATCTTCTGAACAGAAGAGGTCATCAGGTAACTGTTTTTGAACGTGAGGACAAACCGGGTGGATTGCTCCGCTATGGAATTCCAAATATGAAGCTGGAGAAACAGATTATCGACCGTAAGATTGCGATTATGGAAGAAGAGGGAATTATCTTCCAGACTGGATGTAATGTTGGAAAAGACGTGAAGGCGGCAGATATCCTGAAAGAATATGACCGCGTGATCCTTGCATGTGGAGCATCAAATCCAAGAGATATCAAAGTACCGGGAAGAGATGCACAGGGAATTTATTTTGCAGTAGATTTCCTGAAATCAACAACGAAAGCACTATGGGCAAATGACATGAAGCTTAAAACAGGAGGCTACATTTCTGCAAAAGGAAAAAATGTAATTGTAATCGGAGGCGGAGATACAGGAAATGACTGTGTCGGAACATCTATCCGTCATGGAGCAAAGAGCGTTCTCCAGCTGGAGATGATGCCGAAAGCACCGGACGAGAGGACACCGATGAACCCATGGCCGGAGTGGCCAAGAGTCTGCAAGACAGATTATGGTCAGCAGGAAGCGATCGCTGTGTTTGGTTCTGATCCTCGTGTTTACACAACGACAGTGAAAGAATTCGTAAAAGACAAGAAAGGGAATCTCTGTAAGGCAGTCCTTATCAAACTTGAGAGTAAGACCGATGAGAAGACCGGACGGAAAATGATGGTTCCGGTAGAAGGAAGCGAGTATACAGTAAATGCAGATCTTGTTCTGATCGCAGCAGGATTCCTTGGAAGCCAGGATTATGTAACAAAAGCATTTGGTGTAGAAGTGAATGAACGCACAAATGTAAAGACAGAGGCAGGAAAATATTCTACCAATGTGAAAGATGTATTCACAGCCGGAGATATGCACAGAGGACAGTCTCTTGTTGTATGGGCTATCCGTGAAGGTCGTGAAGTGGCAAGAGAAGTAGATGAAAGCCTGATGGGATATACAAACTTATATATTCAGTAGAAAATAAAAGATCATACAGTGAAACAGGAATCTGGAAAGTTTATCAAAAAATAAAGAGAACTTTCCAGGTTTTTTGTTACAAAAATGTTACGAAAAAATGAAAAAAGTAAGGAGAACTATTGAAAATATTACATAAATACGCTATAATATTGAGCGTAGAATGTAAATAAAATACCCTCTTGTTACGAGAAATATGTTGAAAAAAAGTGATAGATGTTGTATTATAACATATGAGTATGTGGAATTATAATGTAACTATTTACAACGAGTTATGATACGAAAATTATAATGCATCACATGGGGGACTAGATAAAAATAAGGATAGGTGGAAAGATGAAGTTAAAAAAAGTAAGCAGTATGATTCTTGCAGTAACACTTGCATGTACAATGACTGTTACACCGGTACTTGCTGACGAGGTTAGTGATCTGAAGCAGAAGAAGCAGGAGACACAGAATCAGGTAAGTAATCTTCAGACACAGCTGAATTCACTTATGACCAAGATCTCTGATCTTGAGAATGATCTGATCGAAACAGGTGAGGAAATCTCTCAGACGGAGGAAGATCTGAAGACAGCGCAGGAGGAACAGGAACAGCAGTATGCAGCCATGAAGCTTCGTATTAAGTACATGTATGAAGAAGGAACAGGCACTGCTACAGTGGAGAAGGTACTGACATCCGGAGATATTTCCAGTGTACTGACACAGGCAGAATATTCCCAGCAGGTACATTCTTATGACAGAGATAAGCTCGAAGAGTATGTTGCGACAGTTCAGAAAGTAGAAGATCTTAAGACAACGCTTGAGACAAAGATGGCTGATCTGCAGGAGACACAGACAGAGTATGATGCGCAGAAGGATGAACTGAATACAACAATCACAGAGAAGAGTAGTGAAATCGCAAATCTCGATGTTAAGATTGATGAAGCTGTAAAGAAAGCGGCGGAAGAAGAAGCTAAGAGAAAGGCAGCAGAAGCAGCAAAGAAAGCTGCCGAGGAAGCAGCTAAGAAGAATAACTCAAGCAGTAGTTCTTCTAATAGAAATAACTCAAACAATAGTTCTTCCAGTAGTTCAAGCTCAAGCAGCTCAAGCTCAGGAAGTTCAAGCAGCTCAAGCTCCAGTAGCTCAAGCAGTAGTTCTTCCGGCAGTTCAAGCTCAGGCAGCTCAAGTTCTTCCTCATCAAGCCCAAGCTATAGTGCAGATAAGGGAAGCATTATTGTAAATGCAGCTTATTCACAGATCGGAGTTCCATATGTATGGGGCGGATCTACACCGGGAGTTGGACTTGACTGTTCAGGACTTGTACAGTATTGCTACAGACAGGCAGGAATTTCAATTCCAAGAACAAGTGGAGATATTCTTGCAGCAGGAACAATTGTAAGCAATCCTCAGCCGGGAGATATCTGCTGGACACCGGGACATGTAGCGATTTACATTGGCGGCGGACAGATGATCGAAGCACAGCAGACAGGAGTACCGGTTAAGGTAAGTTCTGTACGTGTTACATATTATGTAAGATATTAGAACCAAAAAAGGAATCAGTGATGCTGATTCCTTTTTTTAAACTTTTTTTATTTGCCTGGTACAATTTCCAGCCAGTATCCGTCAGGATCTTCAATAAAATAAATTCCCATAGATGGATTTTCGAAGCAGATACATCCCATCTCTTTATGTTTTTTGTAAGCAGCATCGAAATCATCGACAGCAAATGCAAGATGGATCTCATTATCTCCCAGTTCATATGGTCGATCCATATCACGCAGCCAGGTGAGCTCTAAAAGATGCGGAGTCACACCGTCTGTGAGATATACAAGCTTAAAACTTTCGTCATCGGCAAGTTTTTCACGTTCTACTTTTAAATTCAGAGCTTTCTGGTAAAAATCCAGTGATTTTTCAAGATCATATACATTCAGGTTATTGTGTGCAAATGTAAAATTCATTTTAGTACCTCCATAGAATCATAAGATTTTTATTCACAGTCAAGTGGAATGCTGGCTGGAATCTACTTTCTAAGGATATCACAGGAGGGGAGAAAAAATCAATAATGCATAGATAAAACCTGATGGGATAGAGTGATAACACAGAATATAGTGAAAAATGAATGAAAAACATTTTTGAAATGCAAAACATGTGGAAATAAAGCTGGAAAAAACAAAAAAATAAAAAAGAATGCAAGAACCCATTGACGAAACGTCAAAAATTATATACAATAACAAAAGTGAAAAAATAAAGAAAGTGGAGGATTCCTGCAATGACTGCATATAAAGATTTGAGCAAAGAAGAGTTATTGGAATTAAAGAGTGGCCTGGAGGCGCAGTTTGAAGAAGTGAAGGCAAAAGGTCTGAAACTGGATATGTCCAGAGGAAAACCGTCAGCAGACCAGCTGAATCTGTCAATGGGGATGATGGATACACTGACAAGTGGTGTTGATCTGACTTGTGAAGATGGTGTTGACTGCCGTAACTATGGCGGACTTGATGGAATTGATGAAGCAAAACAGCTTCTTGCAGATATGATGGAAGTTCCGAAAGATAACGTGATCATTTTCGGAAACTCAAGTCTGAATGTGATGTATGATACGGTAGCACGTGCAATGACACATGGTATCATGGGAAGTACTCCATGGTGTAAGCTTGATAAGGTAAAATTCTTATGTCCGGTTCCAGGATATGACAGACATTTCGCGATTACAGAGCATTTCGGAATTGAGATGATCAATGTACCGATGACATCAACAGGACCGGATATGGATATGGTTGAGAAACTTGTAAGCAGTGATCCGGCAATCAAAGGAATCTGGTGTGTACCGAAGTACTCTAACCCACAGGGAATCACATATTCAGACGAGACAGTGTTCCGTTTTGCGAACCTGAAGCCGGCAGCAGAAGATTTCCGTATCTTCTGGGATAATGCTTACTGTGTACATCATTTATATGAAGATAAGCAGGATTATCTGATTGAGATTCTGATGGAGTGTAAGAAGGCAGGTAACCCGGATATGGTTTACAAGTTTTCTTCTACATCCAAGATCAGTTTCCCGGGATCAGGAATTGCAGCAATGGCAGCATCTGATGCGAACCTGGAGGATATCAGAAGCACAATGCGTGTGCAGACGATCGGACATGATAAGGTAAATCAGCTGCGTCATGTAAGGTTCTTCGGAGATATTCACGGAATTGTAGAACATATGAAGAAACATGCAGATATCCTGCGTCCGAAGTTTGAGACTGTTCTTGAAGTTCTTGAAAGAGAACTTGGCGGACTTGAGATTGGATCATGGATCGCGCCACGCGGAGGATATTTCATCTCCTTTGATGCGCTGGATGGATGTGCGAAAGCGATTGTTGCGAAGGCGAAAGAAGCTGGCGTTGTTATGACAGGAGCGGGAGCAACATTCCCTTATGGAAAAGATCCACATGACAGCAATATCCGTATCGCACCGTCTTATCCAACACCGGAAGAACTTGCAGTTGCCGCTGAAGTATTTGTATTGAGTGTAAAACTGGCAAGTGTTGATAAGATCCTTGAGACAAAATAAATAACAGCATTTTATAAAGACCTTTTGCAAGTGGTTGATCTGCCGGCAGAAGGTCTTTTTCTGATGGTTGACAGTTACTGTTCACTCCCGTGTCAATCACTCCGCTGATTGACACGGAGGATGCGTG
>OIWM01003392.1_pt1 | contig 11593 bp, 8 predicted proteins | sample 1587451 | NCBI WGS metagenome assembly OIWM01 (sample SAMEA3888907, study PRJEB22519) | human gut metagenome | biome: human gut; feature: human-associated habitat; material: faeces | place: Denmark | collected 2011
CATACTCCGAGAGCGACGGCAGGCCCATCGCCACGGTCTGCTTCCGGTAGCGCATTCCGCTGTCCAGCACGCCCTTGCGGCCGGTCGTGTGGAAGACCACGATGCCGGTTTTGTCGTGGATCTCCTGAATGTTCCATTTTTTTACGCCGCAGCCCGCCATGATATCGATCCTGTCGTCCGCTTTTTCAAAAAGCTCCCGCAGCAGCTCCGCACCGGTCAGCGGATCCTTCTGCTGCCCGGAGGTGAGGATCGTCTTACAGCCCAGACGGATGGCGTCCTCCATGGCCGCAAACGGGTCGCGCGTCATATCGAACGCGCGGTGCAGCGTCACGTCCATATTGCCCGCGCAGTTCATCAGCCGCCGCATTGCGTCCAGATCCAGATCGCCGTCCGGCGTCAGCGCGCCGATCACAACGCCGTTCGCGCCAAGCTCACGGTACGTCCGGATCTCCTCGCACATCTGCTCCAGCTCTTCTTTGCTGTAAAGAAAATCTCCGAAGCGGGGACGGATCAGGATATTGGTCTTGACTGGGATATCGCGCTGCACCTGCCGGAACAGCGCCGGGGACGGCGTGGTGCCGCCAATGACAAGATGCGCGCACAGCTCCAAACGGTCCGCGCCGCCGCGATACGCCGCCCGGCAGGAGGCGTAGGAATCTACGCAGGCTTCGATCAGGGGTGTGTTCATGCAGGTTCCTCCTCAGATGTTTCAAACAGAATTTGTGCCAGATGATAGAGCGTACTCACGGCGGTGCCGGTCGCGCCGGGGACCTGATGCTGCCAGACAATGCCCGTGTTGTCCGCCGTCCCGGCGATGTCCAGATGCAGCCAGGGACGTCCCGCCGTGAATTTTTTCAGGAACAGGCCCGCCGTGATCGCGCCGCAGCCGTCCTTGCTGGTGTTGCGGACATCGGCATAGTCGCTCTCGATCAGCGTCTCGTATTCCGCGTCGTCCGGCATCCGCCAGAATTTCTCGCCGGAGTGCTCCGCCGCGCACAAGAGGCAATCGTAAAAGCCGTTATCGCTCGCCATCACGCCGGTCGTCACAAAGCCCAGCATCGCACAGATCGCGCCGGTCAGCGTGGCGATATCCACAAGATGCGTGCAGCCCTCCCGCTCTGCGGCCCACGCAAGGCCGTCGGCGAGGATCAGCCGCCCCTCCGCGTCCGAATTCAGAATTTCGATCGTTTTGCCGGAAAAGCTGGTGATGACATCGCCCGGAACCATGCTCGAATCGGAGATCCGGTTCTCGCAGACCGGCACGACGACCGTGACATTGACCGGCACGCCGTTCGCCGCCAGCGCCCGCAGCGCTGCGGCAGCCGCCGCTCCGCCCGCCATATCGCCCTTGATCCCCGCCATCGACGAAGCAGGCTTCAGGCAGTAGCCGCCTGTATCCACCGTCACGCCCTTGCCGACAAGACCGAGCCGCCTGCCGCAGTCCGGTGCGCCGGTATAGCGCAGCACGACCATCGCCGGGGCGTATGCACTGCTGTCGCCAACGGTCAGAAGTCCCCGCAGGCCGAGCCGCTCCAGCGCCTGCCGGTCATAGAGCTCTGCCTCAATTGGCAGACCATCCGCCATGTCCTTCAGCTTTTGCGCCAGCATCTCGGGTCTGAGCAGATTCGCCGGGCAGTTCACCAGATCACGCGTTTCCATGATCGACCGCGCCAGCTGCCATGCCTTCTGCACCTGCTCGCCTTCCGCGTCCGCGCCGGGAAAGCTGCACGCCAGCTCCGGCTCCCAGCGGCCAGACAGCGCGAATTTTTTCCGGTACGCGCCGCCGCAGACACCCTCTGCCGCAGCAAAAAGGCCGTTCTGCCCAAGCTCTGACGCGGGGCCGAGGTCAAAGGCGCAGGCGGTGCAGTCCAGCTCCAGCGCCGTTTTGACCGCCTTGCCGTAAAGCTCCTTGCAGGCCAGCACGTCCCGGCGCTCCCCGCGTCCGACGCGGATGGTATATGTCCCGTCCTCGTGAGATACATATCTTGTTTTCAGATACGCCTCGTCTGTAAACACGGCGTTCGCCCGGCACTGCCGTTCAGTTTGTTTTTCCATACGCAGCCTCCCTGCTTTGTCTGTTCTGTCCTCTATTATGCAGGATGCGCCCGGCAAAATCAAGCGCCGGAGAAGGCTTCTGCCCTCTCCGGCGCTGTTTGCGTTCGGGTTTATTTCCACCCGAAGGTGACCATGCCGTAAATATAGATGAAGATGATCGCAGCCGGGACGAGATAGCGGAAGATGGGCTTCATCCAGGCCTTGACCTTCCAGCCCTTGCCCGCGTTGGCCTCGGCGAGGAAATTGTCCCAGCCCCAGCCGAATTTATTGCAGCAGTAGAGCGCGAAGACGAGCGAGCCGAGCGGCAGGATGTTGTTGGAGACGAGGAAGTCCCAGAAATCGAGCCATGCGCTGCCGTCCGCAAACGGCTGGAACTTGAACACGCTGTAGCCCAGCGCCGTGGTCAGGGCAAGCACGAACACGCCCGCACCGCAGACCAGACAGCCAAGGGGCCGCTTCCAGCCGGTCATTTCGCGCACCATGGCGAGAATGTTCTCGCAGACAGCCAGAACCGTGGACATGGCGGCGAAGACCATGAACAGGAAGAACAGCGAGCCCCACCAGCGGCCGCCCGCCATGTGGTTGAAGACGGTAGCCATGGTGTCGAACAGCAGGCTCGGGCCCGCGTTGACCTCCAGCCCGTAGGTATAGCAGGCCGGGAACATAATGAGGCCCGCGACGATGGCGACAAACGTATCGAGCACGATGACGTTCGCCGATTCGCCGAGCAGCGACTGCTCTTTTCCGATATAGCTGCCGAAGATCGCCATGGAGCCCATGCCGACGGACAGCGTGAAGAACGCCTGATTCATCGCGCCGACGATGACCGTGCCGGTGATCTTGGAGAAATCGGGGACGAGATAGAATTTCAGACCCTCTGCCGCGCCGGAGAGCGTTGCGCTGTGGACCGCCAGCACGACCATCAGCACCATCAGAAGCGTCATCATATATTTCGTGATGCGCTCCAGACCGCCCTGGAGATTAAAGCACAGAATGCCGAAGGCCACAATGACCGTCACGGCCAGATACGTCACGTTGACGCCGGGGTTTGTGATCATGGTGACGAAGCCGAGGTCTTCCGTCCGGCCGGTCAAGAATCTGACGAAGTAATAGATGATCCAGCCGGTGACGACGGTATAGAACGCCATGAGGGCAATATTGCCGAAGAAGGCGACATAGCCGTGCAGGTGCCACTTCTGGCCCTTGCGTTCAAGCTTCTGATACATCCGGATGGGGCTGGCCTGCGCCGCGCGGCCCACGGCGAACTCCATCGTCATGACCGGCAGGCCCAGAAGCAGCAGGCAGAGGATATAGATGAGGACGAAGCCGCCTCCGCCGTACTGGCCGCACATCCACGGGAATTTCCATACGTTTCCGCAGCCGATGGCGCAGCCTGCCGACAGCAGGATGAAGCCCAGCCGGGAACCCAAGCGTTCTCTTTCCATTTGAGTCTCTCTTTCCGTTTTTCGTTTTAATAGGCAAACGCTTTAAATTGCTACTTTGAAGTTATAGCAGACTTGGGCTGGAAAGTCAAGGCTATGCGCGCGATTTGCGTACATTTGCCGTTCAGAAACGGACAGATTGCAAACGGCACGGCGCATATTCCCACGCTTTCGTCAAAATGCCGTCGGCGCTTGACAAGTGCGGAAAGCTGTGTTAAAAGTAAATCTTCCGGTATCTGAACCGGGCAGAAAAGAGGTTTTTCCTATGGATTGCGCACAGCGCGCCGAGCGGCGCAGGGTGTTTCTTGCCGGTGTCCGCGACGGCGTTCCCATTGGGCTTGGGTATCTGGCCGTGGCGTTTTCGCTTGGCATCGCGGCCCGGAACGCCGGGCTGAACGCGTTTCAGGGCTTTCTCATCAGCCTGCTCAATAACGCCTCCGCGGGCGAATACGCAGCCTTCACGGTCATTGCCGCGGACAGCGGCTTTCTGGAAATGGCGCTCATCACGCTCATTACCAACGCGCGTTACCTGCTCATGAGCTGCTCGCTCAGCCAGAAATTTTCGCCCGATACGCCGCTGTACCACCGGCTGCTCGTCGGCTATGACGTGACGGACGAGCTGTTCGGCATCGCCATTGCGCGGCCCGGTTATCTCGACCCGTTCTATTCCTACGGCGCGTTCCTGCCTGCCATCCCCGGCTGGGCCATCGGCACGGCGCTGGGCGTCACGGCCGGGAGCATCCTGCCCGCGCGTCTGGTCAGCGCGCTTTCCGTCGCGCTGTTCGGGATGTTTTTGGCGATCATCATTCCGCCGTCGAAGAAAAACCCGGTCGTGCTCGGCTGCGTGGCGGTGAGCTTCGCGGCAAGCTGGCTGTGCACCGTTCTGCCATACGTCAAGACGCTGTCCGAGGGCACGCGGACGATTTTGCTGACGATTTTAATTGCGTCGGCAGCGGCGCTGCTCTTCCCGGTGAAGGACGCGCCGGAGCAGAAGGAGGGATGTCAGGATGAACGGTAAAATTTATCTGTATATTCTGGTCTGCGCCGCCGTGTCGTTCCTCATCCGGGAGCTGCCGCTGACGCTCATCCGCAGGCCCATCAAAAGCCGCTTCCTGCGCTCGTTTTTGTTCTACGTGCCGTATGTGACGCTGGCCGTCATGACCTTCCCGTCCATTGTAAACGCCACAAGTTCCCCCATCGCGGGCCTTGCCGCGCTGGTGCTGGGCATCGCCGCCGCATGGCTCGGCGCAAATCTGCTTCAGGTCGCCGTCGGCTGCTGCGCGGTCGTGCTGGTACTGGAGTTTTTCCTGATATAAGCGCATAAACGCCGCGCCCGGCCGGGCGCGGCGTTCTGTGCGTTTTGGGCAGCTTCAGCGGTCGATCCCCACGAGAAGCACGGAAATATTGTCCTTCCCGCCGCGCTGCATCGCCAGCTGGTACAGTGCGGCGGCGCAGGCCGGCGCTGCTGTCTGGCTGCGCAGGAGCGCGCTGAGGTCTTCCTCCTCCAGCATATCGGTCAGTCCGTCGCTGCAGAGCAGGAAGCGGTCGCCGGGCCTCACGGGAAGCTGGACCGTATGCGGCTGTATGATCAGCTCGTCCGGGAAAATTCCGAGGTGCTGCGTCAGCCGGTGGCGCTCCGGATGGGTTTTCGCCTCCGCAGGCTCGATGATGCCGAGCGCGATCAGGCGCTGCACCGCCGTATGGTCCTCGCTCAGCCGCGACAGGCAGCCGTCCCGGTACAGATAGCACCGGCTGTCGCCGATATTGGCGGCATACGCCTCGCCGTCTGCGAGAAGCAGCGTCGTCAGTGTCGCGCCGGAGCGCTTTCCGATTTTCCCGATCTGGTCGCAGATGGCGCGGTTTCCCGCGTCATACGCCTGCAAAACCGCCTTCGGCGACCAGCATTTTTTCGGCGGAAGCGCCTCCAGCGCGGCCTGCGCGGCCTGCGCCCCCTGCGCCTGCCCGCCCATTCCGTCTGCCACGGCGAAAAGGCCCTGCTTTCTCCCGGTTCCGTCCGTCTGCGCGTACCCGCCGCCGCAGATCGTGCCGTTCAGATAGATCCGATCCTGATTTTCCGTTCGCACCCGCCCTGTCGCGCAGACGGCGGCATAGCTGTATTTCATCCGTTGATCCATCCTTCCTTCTGCAGCTGCTGGATCAGACTTTGCAGCTGCTGATAGTATGTCGCGTCGTCGTCGCTGCGCAGCAGCTGCCCGGCTGTCTCGTAGGCCTCGACGGCGGCGGAATAGTCGCGCGCGGACTGTTCCTTCCGGTTTTCCAGCGTGATATACAGCATGGCGCGGAACGCGTAGGGTTCATAATCCTTCGGATACTGCGCGGCATAGGCGTCCAGCGTCTGCTCCGCCAAATCGTATTCCTGTAATTCATAATAGATCGTATACAGGTTGCTGTAGAGATAGCTTTTCGTCACGCCAAGCTCCAGCACGCGGTTGAAGCACTCCCCGGCCTTGCGCAGGTAGCTCTGCGGAACGGAGGGGTCGGTGTGGTACGCCTCGAAATAGGCCAGCGCCAGCATCTCCCAGATCGTCGAGTCATAGCGCAGGCCGTAGGTTTCGATCCCGTTCGCCAGAACCTCGACGGCCTTTGTCGCGGGGTTTCCGATCGGGGAGCTTCCCGTCCGGACCAGCGCCGCGCAATCGCGGTAGACCTCCGCCAAGGAGCGCAGCGCCCGCTTTTGCAGCGCGATATCCTGCGTCTGATTCAGCACCGCCTGAAAGCCGCTTTCCGCGTCCAGATATTCCTTTTTCGCGTAGTCGATCTCCGCCTGTACGTAGTCAGTCACGTCGCCGCTTGCGCCTGCCGCGTACATCTGCAACAGGATCTCGTCCGCCGCATCGATATCGCCCAGCCGTCCGAGGGAAACCGCGTAATCGCGCTGGGCATTGACGGTGATATCGCCTCCCGCGGTGCTCAGCCGGAAGAACGAGGCCGCGGCGGCATAGTCATCGCATTCAAAATACGCCGCGCCCAGAATTTCGCTCAGCTGGCTCTGCGCCTCGATATCGTAGGCCTTTCCAAGCCCCAGCTCGTCCTCGATATAGGAAATGCAGCGTTCATAGTCCTGCGCGCAGTAGAGCGCGTAGGCGTAGGAAATATAAGGTGCAGACTCCTCCGGGTAGAGCGCCTGCGCCTGCTCGAAGCATCCCAGCGCCTGCTCCGGATCCGTTTCGCACAGCTGCGTTCCCTGCTCCATCAGAGCCTCGTACTGATTCTGCTGCTCCTGTACCTGTGCCTGCTGCGCGGCGGCAAGCTGCGCCTGCTTTTCCTGCCGCGTGTGCAAAAGCAGCAGACTGCCCGCCGCGATCGCCGCACCGGCGACAAGCACCAGCACCCAGACAAGCCCCCGGTGGGCTTTCTTTTTTTCCTTCCGCACGGGAGCCGGACTGCCCCCGCCGGAGGCGTCGAAGACGCCCTGCGTTCTGTTTGTGCCGGATGTGCGCTGCGGCCGGTCAGAAAACACCGCATTCGTTTTGCCCGCAGTTCCCGCCGCGCCGGAGGACTTCCCCGACGCGTAGCGGCTCGGGTCGATCTGCAGCTCGTCGCCGTTCGGGTAGATGAGCGCCGCGTCCTGCGCCTCGTAGGAGATCGCTTCCAGCTCCTGACGCAGCTGCTGGGGGCTGGAATAGCGGTCCTTCGGGTCAAATGCGCAGGCCTTCAGGACGATCTCGCCGAGGCGGCCTTCGCCGTAAAATGGTCTTGGCAGCGGTTCGCCGGACACGCGTCTGGCCAGCGCCTGCTCACGGTTGTCATAGGTAATTGCCTCCGGCGGCTGCGGGAGGAACGGGCCGCGATTCTTGTTCAGCATCCGGTACAGCACCAGTCCGAGCGAATACGTGTCGACGCTGAAGCCATATTTCTTTCCAATGTAGACCTCCGGGGCCATGTAACTATACGTGCCCTTCTTGGACAGGCCGGAGGTCGTGCGTTCGATCGTCCGCGCGATGCCGAAATCGCCGAGCTTGTAGTCTCCGTTGTCGGAAATAAAGATGTTTTCCGGCTTGATATCGCGGTGGATGATGTTGTACCGCTGGCACAGCTCCAGCGCCTTGCAGATATCGATGCCGAGCCTGATAATGTCCCGCCGCGCCATCGGGTGCTGATAGACATACGGCAGCAGCGGGTGCAGCAGCTCCATGCGGATGAGAATGTCCCAGCCGATGCCGTCGGGGTGCTCAAGCACGCGCAGGTCCTCGCAGCTGACGACGTTTGCCGTGCCCTTGAGCTTGAACATGATGGAAAACTCATGCACAAGTTCCTCTACGATTCCGTGAAAGTATGCCTCAGCCTGTGGTGTGCTCATGCCTTCGGAGATCACGCTCCGAACCTCCGCGCTGCTCTGCGGGACCGTGATCACCTTCAGCGCCGCCCGGTACGTCTGCCCGAACTCGCTGCGCTCGATTTCAAATACTTTTCCATAGCTGCCTTCGCCAAGCAGCCGCGTTATATTCCAGCCATCCAAAACAGCCGCATCAACTGAATATTCCATATTTCTCCTCTGTTTTTCCACACTTATCTTATCGGTCTTTTGCTCTGCCGTCACGCACTTTCAAAAAAAGCCAATCGAAAATCAGTCTCTTATGCAGGACTATCTTCCACTTTCAGCCCCACATAATGCACAACTCCACCTTCAACGTAAACCGTTGCTGTCTGCTCATTGAGTTGATAAGTAAACGTAAAGTCGTCATCACTATACCAATTATACTCCAGCTGTGCACCATTCTTCAGAATCCATTGGAGGGGTACATGGGGCGGCATTTCAGGAAAGCCGAATAATTCCAGTGCCATTTCCGCCGCATCCCCGACCTGCAATGCGCCAAGCGCGACGAAACCAGGTTGTTTTATACAGATGTCGCAGACAGTTCCACCCACGGGTGCAGCAAATAGAAACCCGAATTCATTCTCTTCGTAACCGGCAGGAATTGGCATATCCATACCAAAGCAATTGTACACCGTGTCTTGTGTAGCATCGTTCATCAGGTTGGATTTGGCGTAGGGATATGACGCATAAATGCTCTTGGCTGTTTCAATGCTCGTCTCTCCCAGCACCACGGAATCCACCGTCATTGGGAGCACCAGATCGCGAACCATCGGCCAAAGCTCGTCCTGCAGTTGCGCTGACAACAGTTCCGCTTCCCATTTTTTCAATTTTATCTCCGCATCTGCGTTGGGTTCAAGTTCCAAAGCAACTCGATAGTCTGCCGCAGCCCGCTCCAAATCAACAAGCTTTTCATAGGTGTCGCCACGGCCCAGGAAGGCTTCCGCCCGCTTGGGATCAATCTCAATCGCCGCGGTAAACGCAAGGATGGCCTCTTGATAATTGCCCTCGGACAGGTAGCGCACGCCGAGGTCATACTTTGCCTGCCAGCCGGGGGCTTCGCCCGCCGGTTCGGTCGTCAATTCGGCTGCCGGTGTCTTTGCGCACGCGGCAAGCGTCAGCAGCAACAGCGCTGCCAGAAGGATGCAAAAGAAGCGTTTCATGTTGATTCTCCTGTTTATACCAGTTTTCTCGTCCGCGCAGGATCACGCGTACCGGATCTCCACGGATTCTATCATGTAATAAAACGGGATCTCGCCGTCGAGATTTACATTCGGGTTGACCCGCAGCTTTGCCAGCGCGGTCATGTATAGGCCATCCATGGGGAAAGAATAGGACAGCTTGAGCACGGCGCTGCCATCCTCCGAGCGTTCGAAGCCGTCCAGCGCCACCTGTACCGCGCCACGGTCGCCTATGCCGAAATAATAGCATGTATCACTGTCCTTCGGACAATAGCTAGGCACATAATCACGCGGCGGCAGCTCTACGATATGTCCATACATCGCATTTGCAACATCCTGCACATTTTGACGGCTATCCATCCGGTAACCTTTGTACATCCAATAATTGACGTCATCGGCATCAAGGTATCCCCTCTGATCGATTTCGTAGTTATAAATTGCCGTCCAGAAGCGGTTGGCATCTGTTTCGTCCGGATAGAAAATTCCCTCGCCCGAATCGGTGCTGTTCAGCATATCCGCGTATGCGTCTACAAGCTTCCGCGCACTGTCGGCAATGGTGTCATATGGCAGCGTATCAATGTAGGTCAGCAAGGCTTTGGTGTTTGCGTCGTCCGCTGCGTCAGATGGCTGTGCTGCGGTTTTCTTTGAAAAATCCGGCGTGCGCGGTTCGCCGCGTATCTCTTTTTCGTAGGCTTCCAGCTCCTCCGCAGACCAATACCGGCGGCTGTAGCGCCACTCCGCCGCGCTTTCGCCGCCGGAGATCCACGATTCGCATTTGAACATCCAGTAGGTATACGGCAGCGTTTCCCGATTCATGATCTCCTCCTTCAGATAGGGCCACCCCGCACTGCTCATATCGGAAACAGCATTTCTGTGCTTTTCATCGTCCCATTCGAGCCAGACCTGATCCCAGCGCCGGTACAGCCTTGCCCCGGTATCATCCAGTATGTATGTCGTTGCATAGTACCCGTTTATTCCCGTATACGCCAGCGAAATGTCGTTCAGATACGCGCAGCAATAGGCGCCCATACGTTCATTGTAATACAGCATCAGCTCCGCGCAGCTGCAATAGTCCAGTCCCAGCTCCATTTGATACGCGGTGTCCTCGATCTGCCCATCCGGCAGCACGCAGTAGCGGTGCAGCGTGAACTCTGACCGCACGAACCGGAACACAGCCGGCGTCACGTCATCCAGCGCAAGAAGCACGCTCCGCGTATATCCCTCCGGCACGACTTCGCAGTAAGGGTCGTCCAGCGAAGGGTCATAAACCACTTCCTCCGCCGTGCCATTGAGCGCAGTTCCCTCTATCGCGCCCGGCTTTTCCAGCAGGCTGACCTTGACCTGCCATATGTACGCCCGCAGGCGCTGGTCGTCCGTCTGTTCCAGACCAGCCTCCAGCGTCTGGAGCGCTTTCGCATAATCCTCCCGCTGTTCGCAGACCTGCGCCAGCTTGAGATACGCGTCCGCATTCCTGGGGTCAATTTCAATCGCCGCCTCAAAGGCCAGAATGGCCTCCTCATAGTTCCCCTCGGACAGATAGCGCACGCCGAGGTCGTATTGGGTCTGCCAGCCGGGGGCTTCGTCCGCCGGGTCAGCTTCCGGTGCTTTGCTGCACGCGGCAAGCGTCAGCAGAAGAAGAGCTGCCAGAAGGATGCAAAAGAAGCGTTTCATGTTGGTTTCTCCTCTTTTCTGTTTTTTTACTGCCCGCGCAGCGCGGCGCACATCGCGGCAGAGCTGCTCCACGGCTCGGAAAGGATGCCCGCCATCGGACTTCCGCCAAATTTAAGCGCGTCATTCGGCTGGAAGCTGTCTGCAATACGGTTGAACTCGCCGTTCAACTGCTCGTAATCCGCATCGTTTGCGCGGATGATCACGCCGTCCAGCTCCAGACGCCGCAGCACGCAATAGTTCCCGTCCTCCATGATGAAGGTCCAGCCGTCGTCCAGATAATCCTGCACAGTTTCCCCTTGCATATACGCCGGGTCTGTGCCGTTGTAGACATAGGCCCCCCAGTACATCAGATGGTGCTGCAATTCGATCTGGTACTCTGAGACCGTATAGTAGACATCGCCCTGTGAATCGCCGACCTCAAGGGCCGCGCCGTCCTGTGCATGGAGGCCGGGCTTTCCCGCATACGTTCCAAACTGGATGCACGGGTTCGACCCGGCATTGTGCTCCAGCGGATAGAGCCCGGCTGTTTTGCCGTCAAACGTCCAGAGCTGATAGGGTGCGCTGGGGTCAAACATCGCCGCCCAGCTGCCGTTGTAGGGAGACTGGAACGCATAGCACGTCATCAGCAGCGGATAGCCGTCGCCGGGGTCGACCAGCGCCGCCTGCAGCGTGCAGACCATGCCGCTGCTGTCCGTTTTCGTCTCCGGCAGCTGTTCGAGCGCGGCGGCGTAGGCCTCAGACGCTTCGCGGCTCATGCGGCAGTTTGATATGTCGCCGAAATATACGACGTTGCTCAGCTGCGAGGGCCAGTCGGGCGCTTCCGGTTCTGCCGGTTCTTCCGGTTCATCCAGCGCTTCCGGCTGTTCGGACTGCTCGGTCTGTTCGGACTGCTCGGTCTGTTCGGGCTG
>OIWM01003394.1_pt1 | contig 11585 bp, 8 predicted proteins | sample 1587451 | NCBI WGS metagenome assembly OIWM01 (sample SAMEA3888907, study PRJEB22519) | human gut metagenome | biome: human gut; feature: human-associated habitat; material: faeces | place: Denmark | collected 2011
CCCTTTTCGGGGAGATTTTGTGTCGGGTCGGCCTGCCGCCGCGCCGGGGCGCGTTATTTCACGAGCCGGTTGGTCGCCGTGTCGGGGAAAACGATCCACGGGCGGAACTGCTTGGCGTCCTCGAAATCCATCAGCGCGTAGGATGCGATGATGATTACGTCGCCCACCTGCACCTTGCGTGCCGCGGCGCCGTTCAAGCACACGCAGCCGCTGTTGCGCTCGCCTTTGATCGTGTAGGTCTCGAAACGCTCTCCGTTGTTGATGTCCATGATCTGGACCTTCTCGCCTTCGATCACATTGGCGGCTTCCATGAGCGCCTCGTCGATGGTGATGCTCCCCACGTAGTTCAGGTCGGCCTGCGTGACCGTTACGCGGTGGATCTTCGATTTGATGACTTCAATCTGGAATTTCATGATCGGATACAGATATTATCAATTAAACGGATCTCCCCGGCCTGTACGGCGATGCAGCCCTGGATACGCTCCGAGTCGCTCCATGCGGCGACCTCCTGCATCGTCAGCGCGTCGACCGACTGGTAGTAGATGACCTTGAGCAGCGGGTTGCGCTCCACTTCTGCCGTGACCCATGCCTTCAGTTCGGCGGGCGTCATTTCGTGCGATTTCTCCACGGCTGCGCGCAGCGTGGCGTAGATGTGTGGCGCTGCGGCGCGGTGCGCCTCGTCGAGCAGCGTGTTGCGCGACGAGAGCGCCAGTCCGTCCTCTCCGCGGACGATGGGGCATTCGACGATCTCCACCGGCAGTTTCAACTGGGCCGTCATCGCCTTGATCACGGCGATCTGCTGGAAATCCTTCTCCCCGAAGTAGGCGCGTGCCGGGCGCACGATGTCGAACAGGCGGCTGACGACCTGCGCCACACCGTTGAAGTGTCCGGGGCGCGTCGCACCCTCCATCACCTTGTCGATCTGCCCGAAATCGAAAATCCGGGTGTCTTCCTCGGGATATATCTCTTCGACCGAAGGCATCAGCACGAAATCCGCGCCGGCCTCTTCCAGCAGGCGCCGGTCGGCCTCCGGGGTGCGGGGGTAGTGCCGCAGGTCGTTCTTGTCGTTGAATTGCGTGGGGTTCACGAAGACGCTCACGACGACCGTGGCGTTCTCCCTGCGGGCGCGCTCCACGAGCGAGCGGTGGCCCGCATGCAGGGCGCCCATCGTGGGTACGAAGCCGATACCCGACTGTTCCGTCCGGTCCAGTTCGGCGCGAAGTTCCTTGACGCTTGTAAATACTTTCATCTCTTTCTTGAAACGAGTTGCGGGGCAAAGGTAGAAATTCCCGCAGACATAAAGAAGGAAAATCGCAGAAAAAGCATTACTTTTGTAGGAATACTAATTTCGAACGAGCATGAAAAAGCTTTTTACTATTGTATCTATGACACTCATCATTCCCGCACTGACCTCGTGCGGCGGTGGCCCCAAGGGCGATATGCCGTGGATCGTCGACCGTTTCGACGACATCAAGGTCATCCGTTACGAAGTTCCCGGTTTCGACGCCCTGCCGCTCGAAGAGAAGGAGCTGATCTATTACCTCTCCGAGGCTGCCAAATGCGGCCGCGACATTCTTTTCGACCAGAACTGCCCGGTGAACCTCCCCGTGCGCCGCACGCTGGAGACGGTTTACGAGAACTATAAGGGCGACCGCACGACGGCCGAGTGGAAGGCGTTGGAGAAATATCTCAAGAAGGTATGGTTCGCCAACGGCATCCACCACCACTATTCGAACGACAAGTTCGTGCCCGAATTCACCGAAGGCTACCTGCTCGACGCGATCGAGACCATCCCCGAGGAGAAGTTCGGCTCCCTGAACTCCCTGCGCGGCGAGGTCTGCCGGGCGATCTTCGATCCGGCGCTCTATCCGACGAAGCTCAACCAGAAGGCCGGCGACGACCTGCTGCTCACCTCGTCGAGCAACTACTACCACAACGTGAGCCAGGCCGAGGCCGAGGCGTTCTACGCCGACATGGCCGCCGCCGATGCGGGCAATCCCGAGCCGGTCTCCTACGGACTGAACTCGCAGCTGACGAAGGATGACGCGGGACGCATCTGCGAGCGTGTCTGGAAGCTGGGCGGCATGTATTCGCCGGCCATCGAGCGGATCGTCTACTGGCTCGAAAAGGCGCAGGCCGTGGCCAAAGAGCCGCAGAAGACCAACATCGCGGCGCTCGTCAGCTACTACAAGACGGGCGATCTGAAAGAGTTCGACCGCTACAACATCGGCTGGGTGAAGGACACCGTTTCGAACGTCGATTTCGTCAACGGCTTCATCGAGGACTACGGCGATCCGCTGGGCCGCAAGGCGGCGTGGGAAGGCAACGTCAACTTCATGGACAAGGAGGCTTGCCACCGCACGGAGGTCATCTCCGAGAACGCCCAGTGGTTCGAGGACCACTCGCCCGTGGCCGAGGCTTACCGCAAGCCGGTCGTGAAGGGCGTTTCGGCCAAGGTCATCACCGTGGCGATGCTCGGCGGCGACTGCTATCCCGCCACGCCGATCGGCATCAACCTGCCCAACGCCGACTGGATCCGCAAGGAATACGGCTCTAAGTCGGTGACCATCGACAACATCACCTATGCCTACGATATGGCCGCCCACGGCAACGGCTTCAACGAGGAGTTCGTGCTGCGTGCCGACGACCGTGCGGTGATGGACAAGTACGGCAAGCTGGCCGACGACCTGCACACCGACCTGCACGAGTGTCTGGGCCACGGTTCGGGCCAGCTGGCTCCGGGCGTCAAGGGCGGCGAGCTGAAGAGCTACAGCTCGACGCTCGAAGAGACGCGCGCCGACCTGTTCGGTCTCTACTATCTGGGCGATCCCAAAATGGTCGAGCTGGGGCTGGTGCCCTCGTTCGATGTGGCGAAGGCCGGGTATGCGAAATATATCCTGAACGGCATGATGACCCAGCTGGCGCGCATCGAGCCGGGCAAGAACGTCGAGGAGTCGCACATGCGCAACCGCAAACTGATCTGCGAGTGGTGCTACGAGCGCGGCAAGGCCGACAAGGTGATCGAGCTGGTGAAGGAGAACGGCAAGACCTACGCCGTGGTCAACGACTTCGGCAAACTGCGCGACCTGTTCGGCCAGATGCTCCGCGAGGTGCAGCGCATCAAGTCCGAGGGCGACTACGAGGCCGGGCGCGAGCTGGTCGAGCGGTACGCCGTCGTGGTCGATCCCGAGCTGCACAAGGAGGTCCGCGACCGCTACTATGCGCTCGACATCGAGCCTTACGGCGGTTTCGTCAATCCCGAATACGAACTGGTGGAGAAGGACGGCAGGATCGTCGACGTGAAGATCTCCTACCCGGCCGACTACGTGGGACAGATGCTCGGCTACGCGAAGGATTATTCGTTCCTGCCCAACATCAATTAGTTTTCGATGATTGCGGCGCACCTGCCGCACATCCCTCGAATCCCCGAATGGGACGTCCGCCGAGGACTACCCATCCGGGGATTCTTCACGATGCACGACATCTGCACCGCACTGACCGAAGACGTTTCGATTCTCACGGGCTCTTTACCTGCTCCGCGATAAGCGAAAACGGTGCAGAATCGCTCTGCACCGTACTGTTCGGAACCGTGTGGTTCCGGCTTACTCTTTCGCCGCGGCTCCGCCGTCGATGGCGAACGTCGAGACGATCACCATCTTCTCGTCCACGTTGTTGGGGTTCGAGACGATGATGCCGTATTCGCCTGCGGGGCGTTCGTCGAAGGTCAGACGGTAGGAGCTTTCGCCGTATTTCTCGGCCGAAAACCGCAGGTAGTCCATCGTGTTGGAGTTCACCGAGAACGACCCGACGGCCGAGATCACCGCCGACCGGTTTTTCTTGGTGCTCTTCATGCGGAAGACGCGCACGATGGACATGGGGTCGGCCTTATTGTCCTTGGCGCGGACGATGAGCGCGATCGGTTGCGCTGCGTCGAACCGCACGCTGGCCGAACCGCCTTCCACGAGTACTTTTGTTTTGGATTTGCTGGCTGCGAATCCGGCGATGTAGACGCCGGCGCCCGTTCGCATCCGCACGTTGTGTTTTTCGAGCTTCTTGGACGAGCCGTCGGGGAATACGCCGACGACCTCTCCCTCGAATTCGGGTTCGAGGGTCTGTGCCTTTACTGCATCACACCCCCACATCATGGCCGTTGCAGCCATCAGGAATAGGATTTTTTTCATCATTGTATTGATTTGATTCTTGACCGCGCACCGTGCGCGACGGACAAAAATAGCAAAAATCGGCGAAGGTTATATACCCCCCCGATTTTTTTGAAACGGCTCTCCGAAATGCCGCGGGGCGCTCCTTTTCGGGGCTGCGCCTCGCTTTCCGGGCTGCTCCTCGACCTCTTCGGAATTGCTCTTGCCGACGCCGCAAACCGGGCATGTCCGGTCGTCGGGAATCTCCTCGGACGGCGTTCCGGGCGCGGCGGAAATCCGGCCGACGTCCTATACCGATAATATATATAGGCGAAATCATCCGTCCGCTCTTTTCGCAAAGCGGTTCCGGGGCCGTTTTTGTTGTCGTCCGGGCCGTTTCGGCCACTCCGTATCGGAAAACTATTTCACCGCAAACAGCTCAATTATCACTTTTATTGCTATCTTTGTCGATGATAGGAACCACCGACGGTTTCCTGTCCGACAAAAGCATCCGGTAAATTGAATGATTCGGTAAATACAACATTATCAATGACTCCCAATCCGATTTTTATGGGGGGGGGGAATTTTTGATGGGCGAATCCTGAATCGGGTTCGCCGGTATTTTCGTGTACCGGACAGACGGGACTTCAAATGGCAGACGTCAAGACAGACAACATCTCCTCCACGGAATTCGGGAAGTTATTTTTCGAATTCAAGCCCCGTTTTATCGCCCTGGCATACCGCTATGTCCGCGATCGGGAGACTGCCGAAGACCTGGTGTCGGACAGTTTTATGACCTTTTGGGAAATGCATGAAACCCTGCCGGCGGACATCAATGTGCCGGCTTATATCCTCACTTCGGTCAAAAACCGCTGCCTGAACCATCTCAACGCCCAGATCCGCCACCGCAGGGCGGAACAGGACATGCATTCGACGCTGACGCGCCGGCTTCAGGCCGACGTGCGCTCGCTGTCGGCCTGCGATCCCGACCTGCTCTTCTCCGAAGAGATTCGCGCCATCCTGAAACAGGCAGTCCGCAAGATGCCGAAAATGACCCGCAGCGTATTCCTGTTAAGCCGGATCAGAAATATGACATACAGCGAGATCGCCGCCGAACTGGGAATTTCCGTCAGCCATGTCAATTTCGAAATCCGCCGGGCGCTCAACCTGATGCGCTTCGAACTGAAGGATTACCTCCCGGCCGTGCTGATCACCCTGATACTCTCGTCCCGGTGGTGAAATAGCGCCCCGCAGGGCTGTCAGGAGTCCGTTCCGATCTTTTTTTCAAAAAAACTTGCATTTTTTACTACTTACCCCCTCCGTGTGTTTGTTATTACTATATAACACGAACACATGGACGATCTTTTATTGCAGAAATACTTGAGAAACGAGACCTCGGAGGAGGAACTCGTCGAGGTGCTCGACTGGCTGGACGCGTCAACGGAAAACCAGCGGTATCTCGATCGGCTCGATTATATTTCCAACCTCAATATCCTGGCCGGAGAGGCGCAGCCCCGTATCCGCAGACATACCGTTTCGCTCTGGAAGAGAACGGCTCAATGGAGTGCCGCGGCTGCGGCCGTGCTGCTCGCATGCGCCGGGTTGGGCCACTATATGGCCGACCGGATTCTCGAACGCCGTACCCGGGACATGATGGCCATTACCGCGCCCAACGGGCAGAGCATGTCCGTCACCTTGAGCGACGGGACGACCGTATGGCTCAATTCGGGCGCCAAGTTGGAATACCCCTCGATCTTTTCCAGAAAGACACGCCGGGTCAAGATTTCGGGCGAGGCCATGTTCGAGGTGGAACATGACGCCAGCCGTCCGTTCATCGTGGAAACATTCGCCTGCGATGCCGAGGTGCTGGGTACGAAATTCAACATCCTGGCCGATGCCCGGACCGCCGATTTCTCGGCGGCGCTGCTCGAAGGGCGGCTGAAAATCTCGAACCGCCTCGTCGGCGGCGAATCCTTCATTCTCTCGCCCAACGATCAGATCGACCTGGTCGACGGACATCTCAAACTCAACCGGATAACCGATCCGGACGACTTCCGCTGGGTCGACGGGCTGATGAACCTGAACACGCTGTCGTTCAGGGAGGTGATCCGCAAATTCGAGAACTATTACGGAGTCCGGATCACGATCGACAATCCCGAGGATATGCCCGAACTCAAGTACCACGGCAAAATCCGCGTGTCGGACGGTGTGGACCATGCGCTGAAGCTGCTCCAGATCACCAATAACTTCTCCTATACGCGCGACGACGAGACGAATACGATCCACATAAAAATAACTAAAATCTAAACCGACTCTATGGAATAAACCGCCTCTGCCTCAAGACACTTTTATGCTGCACCGCCGACGCGCTCGGGCACGCTCGTGTCCGCCGGCGGGAGATAAACAGTGATTCGATTGCTAACCTATTGATCTTAAATCAGCAAACTTATGAAAAATTTAAGTATTAGGCAGATAAAATGCCTGATTACTCTAATTCTCGCCGTGTTCCTGTGCGGTGCGCCCGCCGTGGCCCAAACGCAGAAAATCGCGGTGAAGCTCGACATGACGAAGGTTCCGATGAAGACCGTCATGAACGAAATCGAAAAGCAGACCAAGTATCTTTTCCTTTATACGGACGAAATCGACACGAAACGCATCGTCTCGATCAAGGCCGATTCCAAGCCTCTCAACGAGGTGCTGCCGCTGCTGTTCAAGGACACGGACATCACCTATGAGATCACGGTTCCCAACATCGTGCTGTCGAAGCGCGTCGCCGCAGCGCGGCCGTCGGCCATCTCGGGCGTGGTGAAGGATTCCGGCGGCCTGGGCATTATCGGAGCCACCGTTCTGATCAAGGGCACGACCGTCGGAACGACCACCGGCATCGACGGAGACTTCGCCCTGACGGTCCCCGCCTCGGTCGACAACCCCGAACTGTCGGTCAGCTTCATCGGCTACGAAACCCGTGTCGTGCCCATCGGCTCGCGTACGACTTTCGACATCACGCTGGCCAATTCGTCCATCGAGGTCGAGCAGGTCGTCGTTACGGCCCTGGGCATCAAACGTGCCGAGAAAGCCCTGTCGTACAACGTGCAGCAGGTGAATTCCGATGCCATCACGGCCAACAAGGACGCCAACTTCATCAACTCGCTCAACGGTAAGGTGGCTGGTGTGAACATCAACGCCTCGTCGGCGGGCGTCGGCGGCGCTTCGAAGGTCATCATGCGCGGTATGAAGTCCATTTCGCAGACCTCCAATGCGCTTTACGTGATCGACGGCGTGCCGATGTTCACCAAAGCCCAGGAGGGCAGCACCGAATTCGGTTCGCAGGGCACGACCGACCCGATCGCCGACATCAACCCCGAGGACATCGAGTCGATCTCCGTACTGACGGGCGCTGCGGCGGCCGCACTGTACGGTTCGGACGCGGCCAACGGCGCCATCGTCGTGACGACCAAAAAGGGACAGGCGGGGCAGCTCTCCGTCACCGTGACGAGCGGCATCGAGATTATGACTCCGTTCGTTCTTCCCGAGTTCCAGAACCGGTACGGTACGGGCAACCTTACTACGCCGATCAACGTGGCCAGTTACAGCTGGGGTAAGCGGCTCAACCGCGCCAACCGATACGGCTACGATCCCCGTGAAGACTATTTCCGTACCGGCGTAGCCAATTCCGAGAGCGTTTCGCTTTCGACCGGAACGGAGAAGAACCAGACCTATTTTTCAGCCGCGGCCATCAATTCCAACGGCATCGTGCCCAACAACAGCTATGACCGTTACAACTTCACGTTCCGCAACACCTCCTCTTTTCTGAACGACAAGATGAGACTGGACGTAGGAGCCAGCTACATATTGCAGGAAGACTGCAACATGATCAATCAGGGAATCTACAACAACCCTCTGACGGGAGCCTACCTCTTCCCGCGCGGCGATGACTGGGCGGATATCGAAATGTATGAGCGCTACGATCCCATAGACAAGATTTCGAAACAGTACTGGCCGATGGGTGACGGCTCCATCACCATGCAGAACCCCTACTGGGCGAACTACCGCAACCTGCGCGAGAACCGTAAGGATCGTTACATGCTCAACGCGGCGCTGTCGTACGACATCCTCGACTGGCTGAATGTTTCAGGCCGCATCCGCATCGACAACTCGCACAACACCTACACCGAAAAGATGTATGCTTCCTCGAACGTGCAGCTCACCGAGCAGTCCGCCAACGGCCTTTACGGCGTCACCAAGACGATGGACCGCCAGGTTTATGGTGATGCTTTGCTCAATATCAATAAAACGTTCGGTGACGACTGGTCGTTGCAGGCCAACATCGGTGCTTCGTTCTCGGATATGAAGAACGACGCCCTGAAGATCCGCGGCCCCATTGCCGACGGTACATCGGGCGAGAAGCAGGGGCTGGCCAACGTCTTCAACATTCAGAACTTGAGTAATTCGACCAAGACCGTCCGTAAGCAGGAAGGCTGGCGTGAGCAGACGCAGTCGATCTTCGCTTCGGCCGAGGTGGGATACAAGGGCACCTACTACCTGACCCTTACGGGCCGCAACGACTGGCCTTCGCAACTGGCGGGTCCGCATTCGAACGCCAAGTCGTTCTTCTATCCTTCGGTCGGACTTTCGGTCGTGTTGTCGCAGCTCATTCCCAACATGCCTGAAAATCTCTCCTATATCAAGTTGCGCGGTTCGTTCGCCTCGGTGGGCGTTGCCTTCGAGCGTTACATCGCCAACCCGCTCTATTCGTGGAACGAAAGCGGCCTGTCGTGGAACACGCAGACGCAGTATCCCGCCTATCACCTCAAGCCCGAGCGCACCAAGTCGTTCGAGGTGGGTCTGACGATGCGTTTCCTCAAGCATTTCAACCTCGATTTCACCTACTACAATTCGCATACGTCGAACCAGACCTTCGACCCGCAGATCTCGGGCGGTACGGGTTTCTCCAAGATCATCATCCAGTCGGGTAACGTCCGTAACCAGGGTATCGAGCTGGCATTGGGTTATCGGAACACCTGGCGCGACTTCACGTGGGATACCAACTACACCCTGTCGACCAATCAGAATAAGATCATCTCGCTGGCCAACAACGTCATCAACTACGCTACGGGCGAGCGCTTCTCGATCGACCGGCTCAACATGGGCGGTCTGGGCGACGCACAGTTCCTACTGCAGGAGGGCGGTACGTTGGGCGACCTCTACTCCCGCCGCGATTTGCGCTACGACGAGAACAATGCCATTTACATCGACGAGAACGGAAATGTAGCTACGGAGACGATCCAGGATGTGAATAAGTATGTCAAGCTGGGCAGCGTACTGCCCGATGTCAACATGTCGTGGCGCAACGACTTCCGCTGGAAGAACCTGAACTTCGGCTTCATGATTTCGGCCCGTCTGGGCGGCATCGTCTACTCGCGTACGCAGGCCATGCTCGACCAATACGGCGTGTCAGAGGTTACGGCCGCGGCGCGCGATGCCGGAGGCGTGACGCTCAACGGCGGCGACGTGGTGGATGCCTACACTTGGTATTCGGCCATCGCAGGCGGCAATTCCATCCCGCAGTTCTACACCTACTCGGCCACGAACGTGCGGTTGCAGGAGGCTTCGATTGGCTACACGATTCCCCGCAAGCTGCTGCGTAACGTCTGCGAGGGCCGCAATCTGTGGATGCTCTACAACAAGGCTCCGTTCGATCCAGAAAGCATCGCTACGACGGGCAACTACTATCAAGGTATTGATTACTTCATGATGCCGTCATTGCGCAACGTAGGATTCAATCTCCGTCTCAAATTCTAAAACAGCGACACGATGAAAGACAAATTGATAAAAGCGGCGCTCTCCTTCGCAGTTGTGTGCGTTCTGGGCGCATGCACCAAGAATTACCTCGACATCAACAGCAATCCCTATGAGGTGGACAAGGAGCAGATGGAGGCCAAGGACTACGCCATCGCCTCGGGACTCTCTGCCATGTTCGGGACCGTCGTCTCGACGGATGTCAATACGGCGCAGTTCACTGACTGTCTGCTGGGCAGTACGCAGGGCGGTTATTACGCTGATGCGAACAATGGCTGGACGAACACCATTTCCAAATACAACCCGACCGACAACTGGACGAACGTGTTCATGTACAGCGACAAAGTCATCCCGCAACTGTACAGTAACATGTCGAACGTGGAGGGGATTTCGGAGGATCCGCTCGTTTTGGCCATCCTCAAGATCGTGAAGGTCTGCGTCCTGAACCGTGTGACGGACACTTATGGCCCGATTCCTTATTCCGAGATCGGAAGCACCGGTAAGATCCAGGTGGCTTACGACGACCAGCCCAAGGTCTATTCGCAGATGTTCGATGAATTGGACGAGGCAATCGCCCTGTTGGACGAGAACATCGACAGGAGCATCACGAGCACGACCGACCAAGTCTTCGACGGCACAGCCGTGAAATGGTGCCGTTTTGCCAACTCGATGAAGCTGCGGCTGGCCATGCGGGTGGTATACACCGATTTCGTAAGCTCGAAGGGCCTCTCTCCGCAGCAGTTGGGCGAACAGGCCGTGGCGCACTCTGTCGGTGTCATGCAGTCGAACGCAGACAATGCGCAGCTTTCGTCCCTGGCCTTCGGCAAGGACGGCAATCCTTTCTACGTCTGCTTCTTCAGCTATAAGTCGGGTGCGGGCGACCACCGCATCGCCGCCGATATCGCGTCGTTCATGAACGGTTACGACGATCCCCGTCGTGCGAGCTATTTCAACGAGTCGGCTTTCAGCGGAGGCGGCTATGCCGGTCTTCGCAACGGCATCCAGATTCCCGACGATGATCGTATCAACAACTTCTCGCGATATAACGTGACGGCATCGACGTCGCTGATGTGGATGAACGCTTCGGAGGTGGCCTTCCTCCGCGCCGAGGGCGCTTTGCGCGGCTGGGCGATGGGCGGCGACGCCCGGACCTTCTACGAGGAGGGTATCCGGCTCTCGTTCGAGCGTTGCGGCGTCGCGGATCAGCTGACGGCCTATATGGCTTCGACGGCGCTTCCCGGCGGCTATGACGACCCGGCATTCGGTTACAGCTGTTCGAACCAGTCGACGGTCACGATCCCTTGGAACGACGGGGCGGCTTTCGAAGAGAACCTCGAACGCATCATCACCCAGAAGTGGATCGCCAATTTCCCGCTGGGTACCGAAGCGTGGGCCGATTACCGCCGTACGGGCTATCCGCGTCTGTTCCCGGTGGTGGTCAATAACAATCCCGACATCACGAATCTGCAGCTGGGCGCCCGCCGTATGACCTATCCGCTGGAGGAGTACGAGGCGAAGCTTCATCTGGTAGAGAAATTTCTGAATATCAGAGAGCAGGTTCATCGGATCAAAGAAATTGCGGCCGATTATCAGGCACAGGAGATTACAGAAATTTCCAATGAAATTTTAGAGGAGTTATAACGCATG
>OIWM01003400.1_pt1 | contig 11576 bp, 8 predicted proteins | sample 1587451 | NCBI WGS metagenome assembly OIWM01 (sample SAMEA3888907, study PRJEB22519) | human gut metagenome | biome: human gut; feature: human-associated habitat; material: faeces | place: Denmark | collected 2011
ATCATAACAGATTCATAACCCGGTGCCAGCTCTTTGATCCCCCCGATTTCGCGGTAGATCCAATCCATCACACAACCGAATGCATAATGATTATAACTGTAAGTACTGACCTGTCCATCTTCTCCGATTGCGCCCCAGCTCTCCCACATCGTCGTTGCTCCATGTTCTACTTCATAAAGCCAACTCGGGCATTTTGTCTGGAACAGAATTTTATAAGCAGTGTCTCTATAACCATTCTCACAAAGTACATCCAACAAATAGTGAACACTTAAAAATCCTGTATCAAGACAATTATCATTCTCCTGGATCATCTCATTGAGATGTGCAGCCATCTTCGGCTGTAACTCTTTCTGACAAAGGTGATTCTTCAATGCAATAACATACAGTCCCTGGAGTTCTTTCTCCAATGTACCATCTTTACTTACATATTCTTCGATGAATGCCTCACGAATCTTTTCATACAGTTGTCTGTATTCTTTGGCATCCTCTGTCTGTCCGAGAATCTCTGCAATCTCTGCCATTGTAGCCGCTGTATTTGCGAAATAAGCCGGTGCGACATAACGCATTGTCTGTCTTGCCGTCTGGATCATTGCAGTTCCATCCGGATTTCCCAGAACCATACTTGGAACAAGCCAGTCTGCATAATGGAAATCTGTATTCCACAGATAATGGCTGCGTTCCTGATGTTCTTTATCCCAGGTCTCATATTCCTCCGGATGATGGTTCCATGCACGTTCTTTGATGTAATTGATCCAGCGTTTCATCGCCGGGTAATTTTCTTCCAGTACACGTTTATCTCCATATTCCCGGTATAATGTAAGCGGAACCTGTTCTACTGTATCTCCCCATCCGCAGCTCGTATGGAATTTCGTCGTTACATTCGCCATCGTCTTGTAAGATTTCAGATATGGAACAACATTCGGGATTTCACCTTTTTCCATCTGTTCTGCTCTTACATTCATCATCCAGCGGGTTAAGAATGCATCTGCCTGCCGGTTCTTACACATTGTCGGTGCAAATACCATGATATCTCCACCCCATCCGGCACGCTCTCTCTGCGGACAGTCTGTAGGAATTGAGATTGTGTTTGTCACTTGGCTCCACCAGATATTCTGGATCAGCTTATTCAACTCTTTGTGAGAAGTTTCTACTGTTCCGATATCTTCCATTTCACTTGAAAGAACAAAGATCTTAAAGTTTTCCGTCGTCATCTCACCCGGCCATCCGGTCACTCTTACATAACGGAATCCATGCCATGTAAAATGTGGTCTATAGGTTTGTTTTCCCTCTTTCGTCACATATACATCCTGCTGTTCTTTATTCACTCCGATAATGTTATTATAATAGTTTCCTTCTTCGTCTAAAACCTCTGAATGCTCTAATTTGATTGTTTTTCCTGCCTCTGCATCCAATGTAATTTCTACATTTCCTGCAACAATCTGTCCAACATCAAGAATATATTCTCCTTTTGGTGAACGAATAATTTCTTTCGGCTGTAAAATTTTTACTGATTTTACCGACGCTCCATACTGTCCAATCAGATTCTCAAATCCATACTCTGCTTTTTTCACTGGTTTCCAGTCATCCGCAGAGAACTCTGCTGTATCCCAATTCGGCATCTCCAGTCTTGCATCATATTTTTCTCCAACGAAAATATCTGATCTTACAAGAGGACCCGTATGTGATACTCCATTTTCTGCTGAAACAGTCTGAACAGTTCCATCTTCAAATGTGATTCTTGCTTCCAGAAGAAGCCCTGTTGTATCACCAAACTGACAACTGTCACCTGACATTCCGGTTCTTCCGCTCCACCAACCATCAGCCAGCTCTACTCCAATTACATTTTTCCCTTCCCTGAGTCTTTCTGTAACATCATAAGTCTGATACATTAAAATTTTTTCATACGACATAAGATCTGGCGTCATTTCTCGTTCATCTGCTCTGGATCCGTTCAGTGATAATCTGTAAAATCCGTGTGCTGTAGTATAGATTCTTGCTTTTACCGGTGTTTTCTCCAACTCAAATGGAATTCTTATGTACTGTACCGGCTGGAATTCTGCAAAATCTCTTTCCTTTCCCTTGTGTGGATCATTAAACAAGCTCTGGCGGTTCATCGTCTTTCCCTTGGAGCTGTCCTCTGTAGGTATCTGTTCCGGTTCAATCCAAGAAGCCTTCCATTCTGTTCCTAATTTGCCCGTTTCAAATCTACCTTCAATTTCTGCACTTTCCTGTAAATTATTCCATACTGTTATATGAACATTATATTCGGTCATTGGTTCAGGCTGAAAATGTTCAAGTGAAAGAAGTACATTCTCTTTACTTTCCACTCTTCCACTATCCGCTTTTGCATTTCCCCACTGATCTGTAACTTTAATCTGATATGCACTTTGGAAAATACTTTCCTTTTTGCTGTGCAGCTCCCATGAAAATCGTGGTTTCTCACAATCCAGACCAATTGGATTCTTCTGGTTTTCTGTTCTGAAATGTTCTAGCCAAAAACCTGTTCCTTCTTTTTTCATCTATCTCTCCTTTCCAAGAACACTTATTTTCTTGCTTTCTGAGACGAAGTATAATACAATATTTTTCAAGTAAAAACTGATAATACTGCTGATATACCATATAATCTTGCTCAAAGGAGGATTTAATTATGTTTGATAAAATTCCGCTTCTTATGTTTCAATGGAAAATTCCGAGAACTCCCAAAAATAAAAAACTCTTTTCCGACTTCTCTTTTTCTTTTCCAAAAGATGCCATGAGTGCCACAGATGCATCCTTTTCTGATTTTGCTCTGGATGGCACACAGCACTTTATTCATCTGCGCCCAATTTCAGACTATACCAGGGAGCACTTCCTATACCTGCAGTCTTTCGTTTATCTTGAATCGAAATCCGCATATTTCACAAGACGGCAGAATTATTCTTCTTTTCTGATCCAGTATACTTACGAAGGAAGTGGAATTCTTGAATATGAAAATAAAACCTATCTGTTGACTCCTGGGACCGGTTTCCTGATTGATTGCCGTAAACCACACTATTACCACACAGAGTCAACTAACTGGACTCATAGTGATATTCATTTTAATGGAATTTCTGCCGATTACTTTTGTCAGCTTTGGGAAAAGAATGGGGATATTTCTTTTTCAATCCCAAAAGCTGAATTTCAAAACGCATTAGAAAACATCCTGTATCACTATACCAATTTCAGTATTGAAAGAGATTTTCTCGTATCAAACCGGCTGGAATCACTATTACTTTTACTTTTCCATAAACGTAATGAAAATACGATGTCTTCCGATAAAGTCATCCCAGAAAATATCCGGTATCTGATTAAATATATGGAAAGTAATTATGCCAAACCACTTACTTTAGATTCCCTTTCTGCCTTTGCCGGAATTTCAAAATTTCATCTAAGCCGGGAATTTAAGAAGTACACAGGACAATCCCCAAATGAATTTCTGATTGATCTCCGGCTTGCAAATGCAAAGTTTCTCCTGTCAGACACCAACCTTCCATGCTACAAAATTGGAGAATTATCTGGAATCTCAGACTTCAATAATTTTGTCCGTTTATTTAAGAAAGATACAAACATGACGCCGACACAATACAGGAAACAGAATGCACTGCAATAATATATGCCTGCATATTTCAGCAAATTTGTATGGTTATTTGGCAATATAATCTGTTTTTTTTCTAAATAATCCATATTACAATCTGCTTCACAGAGCAAGAAAACAATGTTATTTATTTTGATATTTAACATTTTTGCGGAATGAAGGAGAATACTTTTATGGAAATTGTAACACTGTTGATTCACCAAAATATCATTATGGTCATCTATATGGCGTGTGGATATTTTCTGTATAAAAAGAAAATTATTACAAAAGCCGGAAGCGGTGATCTCGGAAAAATGCTGCTTTATCTTGTAATGCCAATGGCCATTATCAAGTCATACATCCGGGAATTTTCTGTTGATCTGCTTTTGAGTTTTCTGATCTCATTTGGAATCTCTTTAATGGCATTAATTCTGGCTATTTTGATCAGTAAACTTTGTTTTAAAAATACCTCTGTTGTAAAACAGTTTGGAAGTGCATTTTCCAATGCAGGCTTTATTGGAATTCCTCTTGTACAGATGGTCTTAGGTGAAGAAGCTGTCTTCTATGTAGCTTCCTTTGTCGCTCTTTTAAATATTCTTCAATGGACTTACGGCGTCTTCATCTTTACCAAAGATAAATCTGTCATCAGTATAAAGAAAATTATCACAAATCCTATTGTGATTGGACTGTGCATCGGATTGTTATTATTCTTTCTTCCGATACAACTTCCAGCTGAGATTACTTCCGTTATCTCAACGCTGGCCTCTATGAATGGACCTTTGGCAATGATCGTACTTGGAACTTATCTGGCTCAGATCAGACTTTCTGAATTATTTAATGATAAAGGAACTTATCTTTGCTCCGTTATCCGTTTATTTCTGATTCCAGTGGCAACTGCACTTCTTTTACTTGCACTGCCGGATGAATACAAGACGATGAAACTGGCTTTGTTATTCGCTGCCGCTGCTCCTGTCGGTGCAAATGTAGCGATTTTCGCCCAGCTCTACGGTCAGGATTATACAGAGGCTGTAAAAGATGTTTGCATGAGTACGGTCTTCAGTATTGTCAGCATGCCGGTGATCACTTTATTAATGAATACCATAGGATGATCCTGCCTATGATATAGATTAGGAAATCAAGAAAGGGGATTTTCACAATGGAAAAAAACACAAATAAAGCACAAGACAGAATGCAACAGTTTTTTGCAGGAGAAAAACTCAAAACATTAAAACGTTATCAGTATCTTAATAAGATTGCCCAGAAGGGAAAAGTACTTTTTACAGGATCTTCCCTAATGGAACAATTTCCGGTAAATGAAATGTTAATGACTGAAAACATTCCCCTTACCGCTTATAACCGTGGAATCGGCGGATATACAACTGATGATATGCTGGAGCATATGGAGGAAATGATCTTCGGTACAGAACCGTCAACTATCTTTATCAATATCGGAACTAATGATATCGGAAGTAGCGGTTATAAGTTGGAGCATCTGATTGAAAACTATGAAAAAATTCTTCAGCAAATTCGGGAACGGCTTGGGAATGTTAAAATCTATCTGATTGCTTATTATCCAATCAACGACGCACCGGATGTAGCTACTCTGGCATGGGTGAAACAAGTATTAGCAACACGAACCATTGAAAATATTAATAAAGCTAATCAGGCTGTAAAAGAGCTAGCTGATAAAATGAACTGTGAATACATTGACCTGAATGTCGGATTAACTGATGAGAATGGTCGTCTGAAAAAGGAATTTACAATTGAAGGGATTCATATGTATCCGAATGGATATCAGGTTGTTTTGGAAAATCTGAAACCTTATTTAAAGAATATTTCAAAATAATATTGATGAAAAATAAGAGAAATCCTTATAAAATAAGGATTTCTCTTATTTTTTTGTTATCTGAATAAAGCAAGCGCACTCGTTGCTGTAATCTTTGTATTTCCTGCAAGAAGACCTGCATACATTACACCAACTGCCATCCCCTCAGGAATATTATGCAGTGTAACCGCCAGTACCATCATCGTTGTACGCCCAAGCTTACTTTTAGGTCCTTCTGACTGATCACTTCCCCATCCAATTTTCCTGTTTTTTTCACAGATTTCACTCAATCTTTCGATTTCTGTGCTATAATATGGCATTGCGAAAATATACGATGCTTAAACAGAGGTGAATTACTTGAAGAAGAAAACGCTTGTGCCTCTTATCGTTTTTTTACTGGGCATGTGCCTTGTTGGTTTGATTGTATACAAAACAGATGCCATTGAAAAAGAACAGAAACGCACGACCGCACAATTAAATGCAACAACTTACGGTGAACGTATAAAGAATGAGATTACTAATGGGATTGAGATCACTGATACGTTACAACAAATCTTGATCAGTGAAAATGGCGAGATCAATTATTTTGATACCATTTCCAAAAATATTATGTCCGACTCTATAGAAAGTATACAGCTCGCCCCAAATGGTGTTGTGACAGATATTTATCCTGCTGAAGGAAATGAAGCGGGCAAGATTGATCTGCTCCATGATAAAGATCGTGGAGAAATTTCCTGTTATGCGAGGGATAACCATACTTTGATCACACAAGGTCCCTTTGAATTAAAACAAGGAGGCTATGGAATTGCAGTTCGCAATCCGGTCTACTTAAAGGATGAAAATGGACAGGAATATTTCTGGGGATTTACGATTGTTATTTTGCGTGTTCCTGATATTTTTTCAGACTCAATCAACGCACTTTCGGATTTTGGTTATAAATATAAGCTTTCGAAAACATCCTCTCCCTGGAATGACACATATGAAGTTGTTTATCAGTCAGATGGAACTTTAACAAATCCGGTTTCTTATGATTTTACAATAGGTGAAGAGAACTGGATATTTGAAGTAATGCCTGAGAATGGCTGGGGAAACACTGCACTTATAGCTATAATTATCGGATTTTTTACTTCTATCATATTGATTCTGTCGGTTCTTATCTGGGTCTGGCTGACATCAAAAGAAAATAAGAACAGGTTCCAGAAACTGGCACATATGGATTCACTTACCAATATTTATAATCGTTACGGATTTGATGAATTAGCAGAAGAAATGATCGCTAAAAATCCGAACGCCCATTATGTAGTTGCACTCTTCGATATAGATGATTTTAAGTTTATTAATGATATCTATGGACATGTTTACGGTGACAGGGCTTTAAAGAATCTTGCTGACAGTATGAAAAAATCTTTTCCATCGGATGCATTATTGGGGCGAAACGGCGGTGACGAATTCTGTATTCTTCTCCCAAATCGCACATATGATGATGCGAAAGAACAGTTACAACAATTCACTATGCTTCCAAAGATATTCTCATACAAGGGAAATGACTACCCATTTTATATTTCTCTTGGATATGCTGAATACCCTACCGCTGCATCAAACCGTGCGCAGCTCATGCGCTGTGCTGATGCTGCACTTTATGAAGTAAAACTACATGGAAAGAATGGATGTATGGCTTACAGGGAAGGACTTCAATCCGGTGTCCGCAAACAACTTGGATTTGCACTCAAGGATATCTCTGAACATCTTCCTGGTGCGTTTATTATCTACAGAGCGGATAAGGAAAATGATGAACTCTTTTATGCAAACCATGAGTTTCTCCACATGGCCGGATATAAAGATATAGATGAGCTGTTTAAGCTTACAAAGAAGAGTTTTCGAAACCTTATCCGGGAAGATGAGCAACAGCAGATTGAGGCAAGTATCTGGCAGCAAATCGACAGCGGCAATGAAAATGACTATATTTATTTTCATCTTCGAAAAGCTGATGGAACTTACCTTTCTGTACTTGACCATGGAAGAATTGTAGAAAACCAGCAATATGGAAGAGTATTTTATGTGTTGTTTATGGACTGGGCTGATATGCATATCCGTTACAGTGATAAGTTCTCTGAATAAATAACAGATGGTGTGGGATCATATCAAAATCCCACACCATCTGTTATTTCTTTCAAGAATGCCTTTTTATAAATCTTCCTGTATTTTGACGTCACTGTTATCTGCCAAACACTGTTTTAACACAGTGATCATTTTTTCCCCATCCAATGGTTTTGCAATATGACCGTTCATTCCTGCATTTTTTGCCATCTGTATATCTTCCGCAAAAGCATTCGCAGTCATGGCAATAATCGGTATGGCGGCTTTTTTCCGGTTTTCCATCTGCCGTATCTTTGCAGTCGCTTCATATCCATTTAACCTCGGCATCTGAATATCCATGAGAATCAACGCATAATATCCATCCTCTGCTTGTCCCAGCATATCACAGCATTCCTGACCATCTTTTGCCCAGTCAGTCAAAATCCCCTCTTCTTTCAACAGTTCTATCGCAATTTCAGCATTTAATTCATTATCTTCCGCAAGAAGAATTCGCTTTCCAATACTCTTATCAGATATAACAGACTGTTCCGACTCTTTCTTTTTGTATACATCCTCTTCTGATGCAATCTCCAGTGGAATTTCCACTGTGAATTTTGTTCCTTTCCCCTGTTCGCTTTCTACATAAATCTTTCCGCCCATCAGTTCAACAAAAGATTTCACAATAGAAAGTCCAAGACCAGTACCGACCACTTTATTCTCTGTCGCTGTATGTTCTCTTGAAAATTCATCAAAAATATGTGGAAGGTATTCCTGCTTCATCCCTATTCCGGTATCTTCACAGATGAATACATACCATGCTTTTTTATCATCTGATGCTGTTTCCGTAATATTTACATGAATCGCCTGACCGTTTGGAGTATATTTGATTGCATTACTCACTATATTTAAATATATTTCCTGAAGTTTTGTCTTATCACAGACTGCATATTTATGCTGTATATTTGTATCTATCGAATATTGAATTTCCTTCGATTGGATAGCAGATTCAAATACTGTATTTACAGAATAAAACATTTCGCTCAAATTCTCTGCCTGCATTTTTAACACAGCTGTTCCACTTTCAATGCGAGCCTTTTCCAGCACCTGATCAATAATCGTCATCAGAAAATTGCCCGAGGACTTGATCTTTCCTAAATACTCCCTTGCTTTTTCCTCTTTCTTAAGATTCTTTCCTAGAAGATCTGAAAATCCAATAATTGCATTCATCGGGGTTCGGATGTCATGACTCATATTAAACAGAAATCGTGTTTTTGCCTCACTTGCTTCTTTTGCCTGTTCTGCCGATTTTTTCAATTCAGCTGCATACTGCTTCTCTCGACGTTTTTTGCTGCAGATCTGATCAAAAATAGTAGCACCCATCATGGCAATTATGAGGGCTGATACAATAACAGCAATCCATTGATAAATTGAAATCCATCCCTCCTTTGGTACGATATCCACATACCATGTGTAATTAGGAATCTCACACTCTACCGTAAGGCTATTCTCAGGCATATGTTCCTGATTTTGAGTCAGAACAATCCGATCATCGGTATTCTCATCATTCGTCCATATCTCATAACAATATGACGCTTCACTTAGCCGTTCCATGCCAATTTCATCTATAAATTTATCCCAGTCGATAACTATGATCACAAACCCCCAAAAGGTGTCATTTCCTATAATATTATTCTGATAAACCGGATGGAACAGCAAAGCTCCTGTTCCTCCCTGTTTTAATTGATATGGACCTCCAAGAGTATATTTTCCTGTTTCTTTGGCACGCTTTGCGTCTCCACTGCGCTCATGCTCTGTCAGCATATTCATTCCAAAAGCCTGATCATTTCCCTGCTTTGGGAAAATATCAGTAATAACCCCATTCGGTGCGAGTTCGAATGCTTTTACAACACCTGCTTCATTCGGAAGCATTTCTGCCAATTCTGAGAATGTAGTCTGATTCAGATCATATCCTGCAAGAATCACGTTTTCAAGAAATTCTGAAAGTTCAACATACTGATCTAATTGTGCATTGATCCGCTTTACTGTACTTTGTGCAGTATAAGCAGCTGCTGTCTTTTTTTCTTTCTCTATGTTCTTTACAATAATACAGCCCAAAAGAAGTGCTGTTATAAAAATAAACAAGCCAATGATCCAACTGTATCTTTTTGTCTGTTTAGAACCGGTACTTCCCTTTTCCATTTACTGTTGCCTCTTCATCTTCAATGTTTTCTGTTTTTTTAATTATATCATGTCATGTTTTTTCATGTCTATTTTTTTCTACAGTAAACGGATAACAAGTTCTTTCTTTGTCTGCTGCTTTCCTTCGCATTATCCTTAAGCTATTTCCTTTTTCATTGCCCTGTAACCGATCAGCACTGTCCATACATATGCACATGTTTTCGGAATCATCAGCATTCCGATCATCGGAACAACATCAGCCCACAGTACAACCGGGATATAGAAAGCAAAGCTTAAGACGATCGTCATCCATATCCATCGGAAAGACTGGTCGTTTCTTTCTTTTGCACTTTTGTAAAATAAAACGATGATAAGTAATCCCATCAGTGCAAACGGAATATTACGGTAAATGCCCCAGGAAAGCGGTGCTTCTGCACTGAGCCATTCATTCTGCGGCATCATACACAGAACAATTCTTAATCCTGCGAGTACATAGATCGCTGCTGTAGTTGCATTGTGTCCTTTGATCTGATAACGTTCACGCCAAATATAGTAAAGAATAACATAAAAAATTGTCATTGTAACGGATGTGATCCATTTACCTAATCCTAACTGTACAGTGAAATTCTCAAGACCTGTTGTACAAAGTGCAAATGCACGTGGAACCAGGTGGAATGCATCTCCACTTCCTAAAAGAACTGCCATGATTCCAAACATGGTAAACTGACGGTTTCCTTTGCTTTTACGGATCATTAAAATCCCGATCGTGATTACCGAAAACAAATATACGGTATCAAATAAAGTTTCTACAATTGCCTGCATAATAAATATCCCTCTTTCTTTTGAATTTATATTGAATTATATTGTTCTGATAAAACAGACCTGCACAATTACAATCACACATAACTATGCGTACATGAACATTGTTCATTTTCGTTCAAAAAATTTCCCACAGCAATTGTGGGAAAATTTTAATACAACGTTTTCTTTACAAGCATCAATACAGATGATGGATCATAATCCTGACGGATCATCGACACCAGAATCAGGGAAAACAGTATGTCTGCAAACTTTTTCTCTGTAAATTCCTGGTCAAATACATCTGCACGGACCTTTGGATCATTTCCTAAAACCTCACATAACCCATTCAGAATATGTCCCCATGTCTTCATCATTCTTTTCTTTCCACTTGTTTTTTCATCTCTCATAAAACCAAATGAATGTAATGAGAAGAACCCAGGAAACTGACGATTACCGTATTCTAATCGTTCATAGATCCATGAAATACAAGATTCGACATCGTGAAAGACCTGTTCATCTTCCGGGTGAAAAAAGATTTCATGCCAAATACTCTCTATTGTATCACTGAGCAAATCTGCCTTGGATTCATAATAATTATAAATAGTACCTGCTGATACAGAACATCGGGACGCAACAGCCCGTATACTTACGGCAGCCCATCCATTCTCCTTTATCAGATCTCTGCTGGCAGCTAATATGTCTTCTTTTGAAGTAGCAAGATGATTCACGATCTCACCTCCGATATCTCATTTACGTATTCTAAATCTATAATGAACACAGTTCATTTTGATAATATACAGCACTCAGGTAGGTTTGTCAAGACGTTTAACTATTTCTTTTGTGTTTTATTTTATGTTGATTTCAATCGACATATTTGTTATCATATGTTCAGGCTTTGTGCCTGGGTGCTACTTCACACTGACGTGAATGGCGGTTCGCTTTGCGCGGAGAGTATTAAATAGCTCCGATTACATAGATCATCTCTCTTGAGAAATCTTGGAAAGGAGATCTAGCTTATGCTGACCATTACTGACCTGATTGCAGTGATTTCACTGTGTGCGACTTTTTATAGTCTTGGTTACGTGCGTGGAAAGCATGATTCCA
>OIWM01003411.1_pt1 | contig 11551 bp, 7 predicted proteins | sample 1587451 | NCBI WGS metagenome assembly OIWM01 (sample SAMEA3888907, study PRJEB22519) | human gut metagenome | biome: human gut; feature: human-associated habitat; material: faeces | place: Denmark | collected 2011
TGTTATAAGAAAATGTCTGTCATATCCCGGAACCGGACACAGGAACTTCACATGATCCAGTTTGCCCCATGGTGTGCCACCCAAAACACCGTTGGTCATTGCAACAGACATTACCCAGTACATAATGTTCAGGCTGGAGTTTCCGTATACAATAATTTCTTCCGGCTTTACGCCCAGCATCGGTGCAAAGAATGCCTTTGTTTCCGGCAGTCCATCCAGAACCCCGTAGTTCCGGCAGTCCAGACCGTTTTCAGCCCGATAATCGCCCTTCTTCAGGCAATCCATCATATCCATGCTCAGTTCCAACTGTGCTGGTGCTGGCTTCCCTCTGGACATATCCAGTTTCAGATTTTCTGCCTGAAACTGCTTGTATGCCTGCTGACATTCTGCCTGAAATGCCTCCAACTCCGCATGATTCTTTTCCTGTAATCTCATTGTTTGCGTGTGAATTTCCGTTCGGAAATTCTACTCCTTTCTGCAATCTTCCATGTGCACGGTTTTTGTCGAACCCTGCAAATTTGCTACGGTCTTATTATAACATATCTTTCTATCGCTTGCAAGTGTTCGTGTAGAAAAAACAAAAATTTTAAAAAAAGAGAAAACAGCAGGTCTGTTTTCCAGCAAATCGACTGTTTTCTCTATGAAATCTTATTTTTACTCCGATGTTTTTTGTTCTTCTGCAGTACAAAGCTTAAAAATACCGCCATCCAATGCATAAAACACACCGCCTGCATACTGACATTTTTCTGTCAAATCCCCGCAGGATAACTTTGCAGCCAACTCCGGCTTCATATACTGCTTCGCATACCGATAAATTTCCTGCCAGTGTGGCAAAGTGAAATCAGGGCGATACAGATAAAGTTGCTCAATCGGATACATCACCAGAATGCTGCTCCAGAACTGGCAGAACTGCTGCATCATCTCTTCCATCAAGTCTGACAAAATCGGGTCAAAGTCCTTACCCTCTGCACAGGCTGCGGTAAACAAATCCGGCAGTGTCATTGTTTCCAGCTTTCCGCCTGTCAGGTCATACAAGACTGGCGTTTGCTCGGCACTATAATACGGCTTTACTCGCTGCTGCAATGCAACTGGCGTCAGCAAGTCGCCCACAGTTTGATTTGGAGAAAGCGGCAATCCCTGCATAGAAATCGGCTTGCCGTTTAGACACTCCATGGTATGCGAGCGACAGACGATAGAAACATAATAATCTGCCCCATCTGCACAGAATAAAGCAATAATTTCCTGCTTTGGTTTCTGATACAGGCAATATACCGCCATAGATGGCAATGCATTACCCCAGAAGACCGGAACGTGCAGGGCATCTCTCAATATCTGCTGCAATTCTGCCATTTGTTGTTCCTGCCTAGTTGCATCCGGAAAAAAATGCTGCAAGACGCTGGGCATCCATCCAACACCCAAGCCCAAAATTTGCGATTCCTCAATATAGTTGCTCTTCAAAATCTGGCGAACGGTTATAATCATTTGTTCCTGTATGGACGCCCATGAAGCCTGCATCACTGGAAACGGAATGCACTGCTTTTCCAGCGTATTCATGCCCAAGGTTGTCAGTCCAACCACCAAATGATTCCCCTGAATGGAAATACCAATCAGCAGCCAGCGAGAAGGATGCACATCCATCAATAATTTTCTTCTGCCTTTTCCCTCCGAGGTTGGACATGTTCCGATGTCTTCTAAAACGCCCTTTTCCATCATCTCATGAATCAGCAGCGTCACGGATGCTCTTGTCATATGCAGTTTGTTGGCAATCTCCACACGAGAAATTGCTCCGTATTGCTGAATCAGCTGCAATACCTGCAAATACATCCACTTTCGTTCCATCTGTCGGTCAATGACTGGTTTCCACATTGCGGATTCGCTCCCCTCAATTCACAATTTCCTTTCTTTCTATTGATGCAATCTTTTATCGATTTAAATCAATACTATTATTTTAACAATTTCAACCGGATTTTGCAAGTTTATGTGGAGGCTTTCTGATGAAAATTTACATCTTATTGAAAAATAGGGAAAATGTTCATGTTTGCTCCGCTCTTTTTAAGTTAACATACTGAAAATCTGAATTAATAGTGGCATGGTTGCCATAGAGAGAATCGTTGTTGCTGCAAAAATCTGAGAAGCATAAATATCATTTAAACCATGTACTTGACATTGCAGTGTGCACATTGCAGCAGCCGGCGCAGCTGTCAGCAGCAAAACAACCGTCCGCACTTCCATAGATACAAACGGCAGGCAGAGGCACATTGCCATGACTGCCAGCGGAATGACCAGCAATTTCACGAAGCTGACCCAATAAATCCGCACTGTCCGCAATGCTCCCAACAAGTTTGCCTGTGCCACGCTGACACCCGATGCAATCATCGCAAGCGGTGTATTCAAGTCGGAAATATAGCCCATAGTATCCATCAGCAAGCCCGGCATTGGAAGCTGTACAAAATACAGAATCAACCCAATGGCGATACCAATGACCGTTGGCGAACGCAGCACTTTCAATGCCTTTTTGAAGTCCTTGGTCTGTGTCAGCTGCATGACACCGTGTGTCCACGAGAACAAGAAGAAAATCGTCAGGAACGCAGTGACATAGAAAACACCCTCTGCCCCGAACAGTGCACTTGCCAGCGGAATGCCCATGAAGCCGCAATTGCTATATGTTGCAGAAAATCGCTCAATCGGTGCTAACTTTCCGACGGATTTTCCACGGAAACACAGCATGGAAATCAAAATGGCGATGACATAAGAAGCTGCCGCCAGCACAAACGTCAGCAGCAAATTCACGACCAGACGGGAATCATATTCCTCCTCTAAGTAAGCATGCACGATGATGACTGGCGTTACAATTTCCAACACGACATTGGAAAGCTGCTTGCCGCCCTCTCGGCTGACAATGCCGGTGTAGTATGCAATCATTCCGACCACATTCAGAATGAGCATAATAATTGCCTGCTGTAAAATAATTCCTGCCATATGTTCGTACTCCTTTTTTTGACAGCCGAACGACTGCCATTCTCCAAAATAAGAACCGCCCGTTTGGTGATAGAGAAACAGGCGGTCACTTCCTTGATAGTATAGCATGGTGGTTTTTAGATTTTATAGATTTTGTATAAACATTGGTTGAATTTGCAGTCCACCCAAAGCCGCTGCAACGGTGTCGGAAATCTGGGTAAAATCAGCCACCAAAGACGATGGTTTCTTGACGGGAGCATCCTGCCGCAACGGTACGAAATAATAGTTTTTCGTATTCAACAGCAAGCCCAGATTTTTCGCCGATGCCCGCAAAGCGTCATTGGTTGCCAGAGCCAGAATAATTGGCTTTTCGTTCCGCAGCATGGATTTTACTGCCATGGTCACGGTGGTATCCGTGATGCCCATCGCCAGTTTTGCCATGGTGTTGGCGGTGCAAGGTGCAACAAGCAGTGCATCCAAGCGGTCTTTTGGCCCTAACGGTTCCACATCTGAAATCGTCAACAGAGCAGGTTTTCCACAAATCTGCTCCAATTTTTTTCGCTGTTCCACAGCTTTCCCAAAACGGGTATCAATGCTAGCGGCATGTTCTGAGAAAATCGGCGTTAAGCTGTAACCTGCCGCCACCAGTCGTTCTGCCTCTGCAAACGCAGCAGAAAAGGTGCAAAACGACCCTGTTACCGCAAATCCAATGCGTTTACCAATTGTTTCCTTCATCTGCGAGTCCCCTCTCCTGTAAAATATGGAAGATGGTTTTCGCAATGATTGCTCCAGCGGTTTTCGGTGCAGTGATTCCCGGCAGCCCCAACGCCCAGACTACCTGACGATGCAGGCGTTTTGCAGCATCAAAATCCGTTCCGCCCGGTTTCGATGCCAGGTCAATCACCAGTGCATCTGGTTTCATGTTGGACAGGGCTGTTTCGTCCAGCATCAGGACTGGAACGGTGTTGCAGAACCAGTCAAATTTCCCTGCACGGGCAGCAATTTCAGACGGATGCATCCATTTCAGACCATTTGCCGCACAGCGTTCCGCATCTTTGCAGCTGCGAGCCGCAACGGTAACATCTGCTTTCAAGCCCTGCAAACGCTCCGCCATGATTGTTCCGATTCTGCCATAGCCGATGACGAGAACAGAGCTGCCGCAGAGTACTGTTTCCCGTTCTGAGATGGCAATTTGAATTGCTCCCTCTACAGTTGGAACGGCATTTGCCAGACAGAGTTCCTCCCGCTGAAAATAATCGCAAAAACACAGTTCTTGTTCTTGACACATCCGGCAAACAGCTTCGGGGAGTACGCCGCCGCACACCAGACCGCCTTTTTTCACATGGGACAGCAATTCGGGCAGCGACAAGTTCCCATTTTTGGACGGCACAGATTCGGCTGTCGTGTGAATGGGCAGGACGAGAACATCAAATTCTGGTAATGTTTCAGAATCTGACTGAGAAAATCCGATTGTCGTCACGGAAAGCTGCGGCGACTCGGCAAGTTTTTGGGCGGCATATTGTTGGCGGCGGTCACCGCCAGCCACCAAAATTTGCAGCAATTGTTGCATCTTGCATTCCCTCCTTTTGTTCCGGATTTTCGCCCATTCTCAAAGAATGGGTGTACTTCATTTTATGCAGGCAGGAGAAAAGGGGTGAACAAAAAGGGCACACTTCTTGCGAAGTATGCCCTCTTGTTTCCGCAATCCAAATTCTTTACTTGTAAAGATTTTGTCCAATCCCACTTGTAATTGAATGGATGACTTCCTTAAATTTTATCTGTTTTCTTCGGAAGATGATTCGGAATCAGAGATTCTTACTTTCTCTTCTTGGAAACCAGAGCAACACCGCCGATTACTGCGATTGCTGCAACAGCACCTGCAACCGGAATCATGCTGCCAGTCTTCGGAGAGCTGGTAGAACCAGTGTTCTTCTTAGTGGTCTGCTGAGCTGCCTTCTTTGTTGTGGTAGCTGCACTTGTTGTGGTAGCTGCCTTTGTGGTGGTAGTTGTAGTGGTGGTAGTTGCTGCAGCAGAAGTAGTGGTAGTAGTTGTTGTGGTCGGCTTAGCAGTTGTGGTGGTAGTTGTGGTAGTGGTAGTCGGCTTAGCAGTTGTAGTGGTTGTTGTGGTGGTCGTTGTAGTAGTGGTGGTTGTTGTGGTAGTCGTTGTGGTAGTAGTAGCTTCAGTTGTGGTGGTAACTGCACCATCAATCTTGATGTAACCCTGAGAAGCAGGCTGTGTGCTTACGTCCGGGCTGTGCTGAATGTTCGGAGTGTAAGAACCATCAAAGGAAATTGCTGGGCTGTCGATGTAGTAGATGTCGCCCGGCTGTGCATTTTCATTAACCTTGAAGGTTATGTTAATGATTGCACCATCGCCAACTACATAGCTTGGACCAGAAGCAGACGGTGTGCTTGCGTATGCAATCCAAGCACCTGCATTGTCCGGAGAAAGCTGCAAACCAGAACCAGAAATTTCGATATTCTGATTGATGTAAGCATCACCCAGCAAACCACCTCTGCTATTGCTAGAATAAGTGATTTCGCTTGTGTTCCAAGAGACACCGAATGCCAGAGCATCCCAACCATCAGTATTGCCGTTGATGGTTACCGGAACGGTTACCAGATAATTGTTTGCCTGCAGTTCATCCATCGTAACTGTAACGCCTGCAATTGCCAGACTGCCAATAGCATCTGCTGGAATAGCGGTGAAAACAGCGGCAGAAGTAGCAACTACTGCTGCTGCGGAAACAGCTGCCAGTGCCTTCTTAAATGTACTTTTCATTTTTCTATTTTCCTTTCAAATATAAATTATGCGGTATCCGGTGTCCCAGACACCGCACTTTTACCTAATCTTTAAAATTTAACGACTTAGCCTTCGTACCAGATAGAACCTTCCAAAGACTTCAGGGACGGAATTACATCCGGCCATGTCGGTTCCTGGTTAGCAGCCTTCTTTGCATAGAAGGTCAATACGTTTACAGCATCCTGAGTGGTCATCAGTTCACTGCCACTGTTCATACCAGCCTTGGATTCTGTATCTACGTCTGCCAAGAAGTATGCGAGCTTATTCAAGTTTTCATCTTCGTTGAAAGCAACATTTTCCTGTGCAGCCGCTGTCTTTGCATAGTAAGTCAGGATTGCAACTGCATCCTGAACATCTACAATGCCATTCAAATCTGCATCGCCCTTAACACCAATGTATACAGTCGGATTTACCGGAGCTGCAACTGGTTCAGCATCTGCCTTTGTCGGGTCAGTGAAGTAAGCGTTTACTTCTGTTACGCAGTACGGCTTGCCTTCTGCATCGAAGATTTCCTTCGGTGTGGTCTTGTCGAGGGTAACTGCACCTGCTTCCAGAGCATTGAAGTGTGTACCTTCTTCATCCACGATATCGAACTTGCTGAACAAATCAGACGGCTTCAGTTCCCGTTCATCTACGGAGAAGTAGAAGTTTGTCGGGTTTACTTCCACTTCCAGTGTGGTTGTACCAACTGGAGTGATTGTGCCGGTTGTACCGGTCGTTGTGGTTGTAGTGGTTTCGCTGCCACCAGTGCCGGTTGTGGTAGTGGTGGTTGTTTCACCAGATACATCTGTGGTCGTTGTACCGCCGCTTACATCTGTGGTGGTTGTGCCGCCAGATACGTCTGTGGTCGTTGTACCAGATACGTCTGTGGTCGTTGTGCCACTAACATCTGTTGTGGTAGTGGTTGTGGTTGTGGTTGTGGCCTTATCCTTGAACTTGATAATTCTTTCTACATTGAAGTAACCACTCGGAACGCCTGCAAGTGTATCATTATCTGCATCGCCCTGTGCAGTTACCAGCTTGTAAGAAGAATCATAAACGAGCTGGCTGTAATCAGCATCTGTTACGCCGTCTGCTTCTGCCTGATCCGGATGTGCAGCATAATACTTTTCAATACCTTCTACAGTGCTGAAATAATCAGCATCTACATCGGTATCCGGAACCTTGAAGGTTACGGTATAAACATTGGTATCTGCATTTGCATCGGCAACGAAATCAGAACCGCTGTTCAGCAGGCTGGTGACATCATCCATGCTTACATCTACGGTATAATTTACACCTACATTCTGGAATGCCTTATTGACTTCTGCAACTGCCTTATTCAATGTATCGCCATACTTAGCAAGGTCTGCAACACTGCCCGGAACGTCAAACCGTGTGGTTCTCTTGTCCTTCTGTACCTTCAGCCAAGCCAGTGTTTCATCTGCGGTTGCAAATTCTTTATGTGCAGATGTTGTGATTGCCTTATCTGCATAAGAGAATGCCTTTTCTACTTTCTTCTGATAAGTAGCCAGCAGGTTATCAAGGTTTACCGTCAAGTTAGCAGCAGCAGCCTTCTTGGTCACTTCAACCTTCAATTGCTGAACGGTGCTTGCAGCATAAGCCTTTGCATCGGCATAAGTTGCAACCTGGTTGCCTTCGCTGTCTACGAAAACAGCACCCTTTACCCGAATGGTGTTTGCAGTACCAGCTGCCTTATTGGCTGCGGTATTTTCAATGCTATCGCCATCAACGGCAGCAGTAAAAGTACCCTTCTTTTCCAGCATGCTGAAATCAATGTCATCGATGATGGAAGCTGCACCCTGCTTGGTCAATTCTTTCTTGATGGCATCAATGATGTTGCTCTGTACATAGCTGGTTGCATCAACCTGTGCGGTCATAACTGCAACGCTATTTTTAATCTTTACGCTTGGATTACCAACGATGCACTTCTGTACTTTTTCTACATAAGCAGCATTCTTATCCGAGAAATCAGCAGAATCAACGATATCTGCAACATTCAGTTCAAAGCTCTTACCTTCTGAATCAATCAGTGCACCTTCTACGAGCTTTGCCCAATTGGACTCCAGCTCCTGTGGTTTAATTTCCAGTACTCTTTCCACGCTGATGGTGGTTGCGTCTGCAGCATTTGCCATCACTGCGAAGCCCTGTGTCAGAGCCAGCGGAACAGTTGCTGCAATTGCAATGACTTTATTGAATACCTTCTTCATTGCACATTTCCCTCTCTTCATTCAATTTTTTTGTGGCCGTCCAAGCTGACGCACAGACGTGATTGCATTTGTGCAGTCTCATTTCCCCTCACTATTAAACTGCCCTGTTTCTGTTTCCATGTAACCGGATTTCGCAGAACTGAAATAACCGGATGTTCCATGAATGCTTGGACTCACGCGATCCTTTACGGCATGGGTGCATAAACCGCCGTAAACGATTTACATAAAGTATTCTAACACATTCTGTCGGGAATGTCAAGCCTCTGCCCTGATTTTTTTTAAAATTATTAGGTGGAAATTCCGCCCGTATTTGTAGCTTTTACACAATTTTCAACCGTTTTCAACACCTTTCAACAGGCTTTCAACTGAAGTTTTGTGTGCACCTTGTGAAAGTCGTGTTTTCAGAATCGGCTCTTTCCGTCATTTTTCACAAAAAACACAAACAGCCTGCAAAAAGACTTTGCAGGCTGCCTGTGTTGGAAAAATAATAAGGAGAATGTATGAAGAAAGCATTTGAAAATTTCCGACCAGATGCCCAGCTTTTGGCATTGGCGGGAAAGATTTCACTGTCCGTGATACTTCATCAGGATTGTTTTTTCTGCTGTACTTCCTGAAGAACGACAGAAACTTTTTGTTCCTGTCCGTTGCGGACAATGGTCAGGGTGACCGTGTCACCAGCATTATATTCATTCTTATAGTTGTTCAGTTCTTCTGTGGTTTCAATCTTGTTATCATTGATGGCAGTAATGACATCGCCGACCTGTAAACCAGCTTCTGCTGCTGCACCTCCATCGGTTACACTGATAACATATGCACCGATTGGCAAGTTATATGCCTGAGAAACGGCTTCGGAAACATCCTGACAGCTGATACCCAGCTGCGGTCTGCCAGTAACATAGCCATAGTTAATCAAATCATCTACAATTTCCCGTGCTTCTGTCATCGGGATTGCAAAGCCGATACCTTCAATGGTTGCACCACTGGAAGAAACACTAGAGGACATCTTCGCAGAGTTGATGCCGATAACCTGACCAGAACTGTTAATCAACGGACCACCAGAGTTACCATTATTAATAGCGGTATCGGTCTGAATCAATGTCATAGTTTTGTCGTTGATGGTAACTTTCCGGTTCAGTGCGGAAATAATCCCGCAAGTAACCGTGTTCTGGAGTTCCAGACCCAACGGGTTACCGATTGCAACAACCGCATCGCCAACCTGACACTGGTTGCTGTTGCCAAATTCCGCAGCAGTCAAACCAGTCTGATCTACTTTCAAAACAGCAAGGTCGGTTTCAATATCATATGCAACGATCTTTGCATCATAAGTGGTTTCTTCATCGGACATCCGGATTTCTACGGCAGTTGCTTCGCCGCAGCCATATTCCGAATCATAGATAACATGGGCATTTGTGACAATGTAGCCATCTTCCCGCATGATGATGCCGGTTCCGACACCGGTCATTGAACCGGAATTGTCACCATTTCCGCTGTTGCCATTTCCGAACATGCCAAAACCATAATTATAATTGTAGTTATTCGGCATCTTGAAAGTTGCCTGAACACCGACAACCGATGGTGCTACTTTCTTAACAATGTCGCTGATAGACATTGCATTTGTACCGGATGCCAATTCAATCCAGCTTTTTGCAGCATCGCCCTTTACAGTTGTGCTCTGTGCCTTACTGCTGCTGTCCTGTGTTGTGGTATTGGCTGTGGTATCGGTAGAATCCGAAGCAGAAGTACTGCTTTCTGCTGTTACCAGCTTGTTGGAATTATGAACGCCATTATAAATGCCAATCGAACCAACCGAAACAATTGCCATTGCTGCAACAAATGCAACCGCTTTCATCCAGAAGTGATTCTTTTTCTTCGGCGGTTTGCCGCTGCCGGATGCCTGTACTGGTGCATTCGGATTGGAATAATAATTGACGTAGCTGTAACCCTGCTGCTGGGATTGTGTATCAGAGGAAGTATTTCCGGTATATCCTGTGCTCTGGTTTGTACTACTATTAGTAGTGTAACCATAACCAGTCGGTGTGGTGCTGCCATACCGATTTGCTGCTCCGTAAATCGTACCAGAAGCAGTGCTGTTCGTTTCTGCTGTATGATTGGCAGTGGTGCTGCCCGTTGCAGCAGATGTGCTATAAGGATTTTGATTGGTCACAGTGGATTCTGGCTGTTTCGGCTCAGAAGCTGCTGTGTTGTTCGATTCATTTTTCATCATGTCCTGTTCCCGTTCATACATAAGAATCTTCCTTTCTATTGAAAACCGCTGCTGTTCTGCATCGGTCTGTCTTGTTCTTTGCTCTATGGTTAATATTATACGCTGGAATGTGATAACTTTATGATAGTAGACGGAAAACATCGTTAAACACAGATGGATTCTATTTTTCACAGTTTTTCACAAAAAAACCGCTCGATTTTGCGATACTTTTCCGCAAAACCGAACGGTTTTCGTTCTAATTCAGGCTATTTTTATCAGCTGAAAGACGGTGTCTGTCCAGAAGCCTGCTTTGCATAATAAGTCAGAATGCCAACGGCATCGGCAACATCTATCACACCATCTTTGTTGACATCTGCTTTGCCTCTCTGTGCATCACTAAACTGTCCCTCATTTCCTGCTGCAACACGTGCATATTCCGTCAGAACAGCAACTGCATCCGGAACATCAACCTTTCCATCGCCATCAATGTCACCCGGTATATTGGTAACAGTTGGGAAATAGCCGCTATCGATCAGCAAATTGGCAATGGCTTCCTGACCGGCAACCGTCGGGTGCACGTCTGCATTTGCAATATTGACATTTGTCCATGCATGATGCAGGAATGCACTATAAACATCTGCCAGATAAATCTCTCCATTCTGAGCATGTGCCTGTAAATTCTGGTTCAAACCAACTGGAATATACTCTCCATTGGAACTTCCGTTCAGATACTGATACATCTGTCCACCAGAAAATGCACTTAACATAGAAAGTGCATTGCTAGACAAGCCTGTATCATCCTGGTCAACACTCAATGGGTCATAAACCGTCTGGAATACCAGCTTTGCATGACTGTTCGTGCTCTTCAGCTGTAAAATAATGCTGTCGATGTTGGTATTTGCATTGGCAACTGCAGTCGGCATATTGGCTCTCAAATACTTCTGGAATGCAATTTGATTATCCTTGATGGCATTTGCCAAGTCATAAACATTGTCATAATCGTCTACTTTCACCACATCATTATTCAGAACCGGCTGCAAAATATCGTTTGCTCCGATGGTGACAACAATGACATCTGCTCCAGCAACCGCTCCTTGCATGGTACTATCCCCCTGCAACGACTGAAGCAATTCTGAAGAAGTCGTTCCATCCTTTGCAAGGTTGGTGACTTTCTGGTTCATGTGCTGTTCCAGAATGGAAACATAAGCCTTGCTGGAATCCTCCAGCCCATAACCCGTGCTGATGCTATCCCCCAGTACGACAACACTGTACGGGGCAACGTCATCTGCTGCGGAAACGGTCGGCATTGGCATGGTCATTGCTGCGATGGTCAGCATGGCAGCAGCGGCGATGGCTCTTCCTGTTTTTCTATTTTTCA
>OIWM01003414.1_pt1 | contig 11539 bp, 9 predicted proteins | sample 1587451 | NCBI WGS metagenome assembly OIWM01 (sample SAMEA3888907, study PRJEB22519) | human gut metagenome | biome: human gut; feature: human-associated habitat; material: faeces | place: Denmark | collected 2011
TGTGTGCATCGGTGAGCTGGGCGCGTCCTTCCACCCTGTGGTCTACCTGCTTACCGAGGACGGTTTTGTGGAGTACGTGGATGTGTTGCGCTGCCTGCTGTATGGCCAGAGCCTGCTCTGTGCCGACCCCATCTATATTGCCAACAACGGCACTGCGCTGGCGCTGCGGGACGCCGAGGTCAGCCTGCTGTGTGCAGACGGTACGGAAACAGAGCTTGCCCCCCTGACTGCTGAGTGGAACAGCCCGCAGCAGGTAGATTCCACCGGCAGCTTCAGCCTTGGGGAAGGGGAGAACTGGTGCTGGCTGGACCTGAATTCAGGCGGCGGCTGCCAGCTGGCTACCCACAACAACCGCTATTTCTATCAGGGTGCTGTCACCTATCTGGGCGCTACCCCGGACGGCACCGCGCTGGGCTTCTCTCTTGTCCGCGACACCGAAAACGGCCCGGAATGGGTTGCGTTCAGCGCTGCATTGAAGCATGATTATAGCATTGATTGCCTGATCCTTACCCCCCTGAGCGGGCAGAACCCCTTGACGAACGAAACGGTCCCGCTGGTGCTGACCCACAGCTACGGCTGATAAACGAGCAGGAGGTGCAAGATGAAACACCTGGCACTGTGCGGCGCGCTGGCGGCTTTGCTGGCGGCGCTGCTGGCAGGCTGCGGGGCAAAGACCGCAGCCTCTGCCCGCCCGGCTGGCCGCCGGGAGCTGAAATCGACCCCGCCGGATTCCATGCACGCCACCGCGGCGATCACCGAGCAGTACACCCTTGAAAAGGTGGTGCAGGCGGAAAACGGCGGCAAGGTTCGGCTGAACATCCATCTGCCCCGGCTGGAAAGCGACAGCGCCGATGCCGCCCGCATCAACGCCGAGATCGCCCGGCTCTACGAATACGATGTGCAGGAGTATGCAGACTGCCCGGCGGCAGCCGACCCGGACGTGTGGGACATCTGCATTGAGATGAACTGGAACGCCAGCTGGTACGGCGACTGCGTCAGCCTTGTGGTCAGCAGCAGCTACGGAGGTACCGATGCCCCCTTCTACGACGGCTGGTGCTTCGATTTTGAAAGTGGAAACCAGCTCACCGTCACCCAGATGCTGCAGCGCATGGGGGCAGACCCCGCTGCGCTGGAAGAGGCGCTTTACCGCGACGTGAAGCGCCGGGATGAGCTGGACCGTCAAGCCGCCATCGAGAGAGGAATGCTGCCCACCGGCAGCCTGAAAGAGGGAAACACCGCATGGTGGACTTCGCTGGACGAGCTGCCCTTTTCGCTGGACGAATCGGGGAACATTTCCTTCGTGGTCCGCAAGTTCAGCGCGTCCGGGGAAGAGTATGTGAACGATGTCCCGGTCATCCCACTGGATGCACAGCCGCTGCCACCGGACTGGGAGCAGCAGGTGCTGGCCGAGTGGATGGCAGTCACGGCGGTGACGCAGGGTGAAAGCTGTGCCCCCGCCGACCGCAACGAAAGCTTTACCCTGCGGCTGGAAAAGGCCGAGATCACCGGCACGGTGACCGTCTCCTTCATCCGGGAAACATACGTCAGCCCGCAGATCCAGTCCGCTGCCGAGACCCGCACCGGAGAGCTGAATGCCGGCGCTGTGACCGGCTGGGACGGGGAAAAAAGTCAGGGCTGGAACCTGACATGCCTCAGCGAGGACGGCAGAAGCTGCTGGACCATCTCCATGATGGAGGACGGCGCTTTGCTGATGCGCTCTACCGGCCCGAAAAAGGGCAGCACCGTGTGGTATCTGTTCCGGCGCACCAGCGCGTGGGACGACATCGGTTTCACCGCCATTCCCCGCAGGCTGTGGGGAACATACCGCGCCGGAGACGAGTCCGCAAAGGGCATCCGCTGGATGACCTTCCTGCCGGACGGCAGCTGCTGCATGAGCGTGGAATGGGACGGGTGGAACGGCATTCTGACCGGCACCGCCGAGGGAACACAGGGCCGCACCGAGGACGGCACCGAGCTGCACTTCACGCTGACCGACACGGATGGCAGACCGTGCGAGTTCTGGGCCATTCTGCTGAACGATGACGGCAGCCCCAGCGGCTGCAGCCTGAAATACCGCGCCGGAGAAGTGCTGCTTGACCGGGACACGCGTCCCATTTACTGGAAAAACGACTCCCCGAATCTAACCCCTGTACCGTGACCGAAACCGAACGCAATGCGATGACAAAGCGTTGTCGCTTACACCAAACAAATAACAGGAGGAAATTACTATGGGTCTTATCAAAGCAGGTATGGGCGCACTGGGCGGAACCCTTGCAGACCAGTGGAAGGAATTTTTCTACTGCGATTCTCTGGACAAGGATGTGCTGATGGTCAAGGGCCAGAAGCGCACCTCCCGCCGCAGCTCCAACAACGGCGAGGACAACATCATCACCAACGGCAGCGGCATCGCCGTGGCAGACGGACAGTGTATGCTCATCGTGGAGCAGGGCCGTGTGGTGGAGGTGTGCGCCGAACCGGGCGAATTCACCTTTGACGCATCCACCGAGCCCAGCGTGTTCACCGGCAACTTCGGCGACAGTCTGGCAACCACCTTCCAGACCGTAGCCAAGCGCTTTACCTACGGCGGCGACACCGGCAAGGATCAGCGGGTGTACTACATCAACACCAAGGAGCTGGGCGAGATCCTGTACGGCACCGCCACCCCCATCCCCTTCCGGGTGGTGGTCAGCGAGGAGCGGGGCTACAAGCTCTCGGTGAACCTGCGGTGCAACGGCAGCTTCACCTGCCGCATCTGCGACCCGCTGCTGTTCTACACCAACGTGTGCAGCAACGTCTCCACCCAGTATGACGCATCCGAGATCGCTCCCCGCCTGAAGAGCGAGTTGCTGAACGCTTTGCAGCCTGCGCTGGCTACTCTTTCTGCCAACAAGGTGCAGTATTACGAGATCCCCGCCCACACGCTGGAGATCTCCGAGGCGCTCAACGAGCAGCTGTCCAATGTCTGGCGCAAGAAGCGGGGCATTGAGGTGTTCTCCTTCAACATCAACTCCCTGTCCATCCCGGAGGAGCAGCAGAAGAAGATCACCGAGTGGGAAGAGAATGCCATGACCACCGATCCCACCACCGCTGCCGCCCGTCTGGTGGGTGGTCAGATCGACGCCATGAAGACCGCCGCCGGCAACACCGCCGGTGCCATGACCGGCTTTATGGGCATGGGCATGGCAGCCGGTGCAGGCGGCATGGGCGGCATGAGCGCCCAGAACCTGTTCGCTATGGGCCAGCAGGCGCGTCCGGACAGCGTGGACGCGCCCCAGCAGGTCAGCCGTCCCGCACCCGCCCCGGCGGACAGCTGGCAGTGCAGCTGCGGCGCTACCGTTACCGGCAAATTCTGCCCGGAATGCGGCAGCAAAAAGCCGGAGCCGAAGCCCGCTGCGGACAGCTGGACCTGCAGCTGCGGTGCCACCGTCACCGGCAAGTTCTGCCCGGAGTGCGGCGACCCCTTTGACGACAGCGACCGGACCTGATAAACAGCAAACATGGAAAGGAGCATACCATGATGGGATTCTTCTCCAATTTATTCGCAAAACAGAACTGTGCGGTCTGCGGCAAGGAGTGCGGCACCCTGCACCGCTCCAAGCTCCGGGACGGACAGTTCCTCTGCGACGACTGTGGCAACAAGTGCTCCAAATATATCCGGCTCAGTGAGCTGACGCTGGACGAAGCAAAGGAGCACATGGAGTACATGGCCCGGATGAAGCGGGTATTCGACGAGGTGTTCGACAAGACCGAGTTCCGGGTCAACGCATACCCCTCCACCCCGACGCAAATGGGGCTGGTGTTCTGCGATGAGCTTGGAATGCTGTACATCGACGATCGCACCGGCGGACGGGGCAAGATGCCGGAGCTGATCCGCTACGACCAGATCGCCAGCTATGAGGAGTATCTGGACGAGACCCCCGCCAAGGAGCCGGGCCAGAAACCCACCCTCAACGGCGGCGGCCTGAAGCTGAAGCTGGTGCAGCCCCGCAGCATCACCGAGGCCCAGACCCAGCGGGGCATGCGCCCCCACCCCTACATCAAGCAGGAGCTGGTCATCTGCTTCAGCAAGCGGGACCGGCGGGAAATCGGCTATGCCCACATCGCACGGCAGCATCTGGACCACATCTTCGGGGTCCACGATAATGAGACCAGCATGTTCGGCTTCCGGATGTCCAAGGCCGAGGAACGGGAGCTGAAGGGCCAGATGGGCATGATCGGTGCCATGGGTGCCGTGGCATCCGCCGCCATGAAGGGCGGGCAGCTCTCTGAGCAGGAAAAGGCCCGCTTTGTGGAGAACATCAATCTGGCAAACGACGCCCAGACCGGCGGCATGGCATTGTACAGCCGCCGTGCTGACGAAGCCTTTGCAAAAGTGCAGTGACCCCAAAAGGAGGAACGGATATGAGAAAGATCCAGCGCAGAGATTTCCTCAAGGCCATGGGCCTTGCCACCGCCGCCCTCGGGCTGACCGCCTGCGGCGGCTCCGGTGCCGCCAGCGCATCCAGCGTTTCCAGTGCACCGGCTTCCAGCAGCAGTGCCCCGTCCGCTTTGGCACAGCCGGAATCAGCAGTGGACAAAGCCGCCCCTGCAGGGGCCCCTGTGACCCAGTTCCAGACCGGGGAGCTGACCATCGGCGAATACACCTTCAAGGCGCAGTACATCCCCTTTGATGTCCGCCGGGAACTGGACGGAGCGCATCACTGCATCCATGCGGACAGCTACCGGGGCAATTACTTCTTCAGCTTCTACAACGAGGACGATGAAGAGCAGTCTGCCAAGATCTTCGAGTATGCCATCAAGGACGATCGGCTGACCCCGGTGGAAGAGTACAACATTGGCGGCAGCAGCGCCCTCAGCATCGACCGCAATGGCATCCTGTACGCCATGGACAACTTTGATGTCTACTGCTACGATCTGAACAGCAGCGACCCGGAGGAGCCCGGCGACGCACTGGACTACTCGGGCAGCTGCTATTCCTCCAAGGACCGGGATCTGACCGTGATCTACTGGACCAACTCCGCGCCGGTGCTGGTGCAGGACGGCGAGTACACCGAGCTGATACTGGAAGGGGATAACGAGATCGGCCCCTTCTGCAGCATGCCCTCCCTGAACCTCAGCGGGGACGAGCTGCTGACGGTGGGCGAGCTGGAATCCAGCGGCGATGATTACTTTGCTGCCTTTGATCTGGACGGCAATGAGCTGGCCCGCAGCTCGCAGCCGGTGGGCAGCTTTGACGCCGTGATGATGAAGCGCCCCAACGGCTATCTGCTGGACACGGGCTATATGTGGGAGCTGTACGCGCCGGACGGCACTTTTTTGGAAAAGTCCCTTCCCGTGGGTGAGCGCGAGACCCTGTGCCAGCTGTGCGGCGACTTCTGCACCTTTGATGTTTTCCTGCCGCTGGAAGAAAACGCTTTCCTGGCAGTGGGCCACCACGGCAAAGCCACCGAGCCGGACGAACCGGTGGTGTTCCGCATCACTACGGATTTCTGAGCCGACCGCTTCGGCGGGAAGACCAACGCAAAAACAGCGGGGCCGGGGAAAAGCCCTCGGCTCCCTTTGGAACAACAGGAGGAAACGCTATGGCAGGAATGCTGGAATACAAGTGCCCCTGCTGCGATGGCGCCATCCAGTTTGACAGCGCCACCCAGAAGATGAAATGCCCCTACTGCGACACCGAGTTCGACGTGGATACCCTCAAGGGCTATGATGAGGAACTGAAGGACGAAAAGCCCAGCGAGATGGAGTGGGCCACCCCCGGCGGCAGCTGGGCAGAAGGAGAGACCGCCGGTCTGCATACTTACAGCTGCAAGAGCTGCGGCGGCGAGATCGTGGGCGATGACACCATGGCGGCGTCCGCCTGCCCGTTCTGCGGCAACCCCATCGTCCTCACCGGACAGTTTGCCGGGACGCTGCGGCCCGACCTCATCATCCCCTTCAAGCTGGACAAAAAGGCTGCCAAGGCCAAATTGCAGGAGCACCTCAAGGGCAAGACTCTGCTGCCCCGGGTGTTCCGCAGCCAGAACCACATCGACGAGATCAAGGGCGTGTATGTGCCTTTCTGGCTCTTTGACAGCGACGCCGACGCTCAGCTGCGGTTCACCGCCACCCGGACCCGCTGCTGGTCGGACAGTAAATACGACTATACCGAGACCAACTACTACTCCGTCCGGCGGGACGGCACACTGGGCTTTGACGCGGTGCCGGTGGACGGCTCGTCCAAGATCGAGGACGACCTGATGGAGTCCATCGAGCCCTTCGCCATGCAGGACGCCATCCCGTTCCAGACCGCCTATCTGGCGGGCTATGTGGCGGACAAATACGATGTGAGCGCCGAGGACAGCATCGAGCGGGCCAACAAGCGCATCCGCCGCTCCACTGAGGAGACGTTCCAGCAGACCGTTACCGGCTACGATTCGGTCAAGGTGGAAAACAGCAGCATCCAGCTGCACGGCGGCAAGGCAAAGTACGCGCTGTTCCCGGTCTGGCTGCTGAGCACCAGCTGGCGGGGCGAAAACTACCTGTTTGCCATGAACGGCCAGACCGGCAGATTCGTGGGTGACCTGCCCGTGGACAAGGGCGCTGCCCGCAAGTGGATGCTGGGCCTTACGGCTGCCCTTTCCGCCGCGTCCTACGGCGTGATGTGGCTGCTGTGGCTGGCACGGATCCTGTAAAGGAGGGACGAACGATGAAAAAGACTTCCAACCGACTGCACTCCCTCTTTGCGGCGCTGGCAGCACTGATTCTTGCGGCGGCGCTGGCTGTTCCGGCCTTTGCGGTGGAGGGCGGCTTTGCCGACCTGTACTACCGCATGTTCGACGACGCTGAGGTGCTGACCGAGGACGAGGACAACGAGCTGGAGGACGCACTGGAAGAGCTGAGCCTGCGCCAGAGCTTCGATGTGACCATTGCCACCATCGAGTCGATGGAAAGCGTTGGTGCCGACAGCATGGAGCAGTTTGCCGATGATCTGTATGACTACTGCCAGTACGGCTACGGCCCCGATATGGACGGCGTGCTGCTGCTGGTGAGCGTGGGCGACCGCAAATGGCACATCTCCACCTGCGGCTACGGCATCACCGCCTTTACGGACGCCGGCATCCAGTACCTTGGCGAGCAGATGACCCCCTTCATGGCCGATGGAGACTACGCCGGTGCCTTCCGCACCTTTGTCCAATGGTCGGATACTTATATCGACGCTGCCCGGGCGGGCCACCCCTACGATGTGAATAACCTGCCCCGGGAGCCGCTGTCTCTCATGTACCTGTTCCTTGCGCTGGGCATCGGCCTTGTGCTGGCATGGGTCGTCGTCAGCGTAATGAAAAGCCAGCTGCGCAGCGTGGCGTTCCAGGAGAATGCCGCCAGCTATGTGCGGGAGGGCAGCATGAATCTGACCAACAGCCGGGAGCTGTTCCTGTACCGTGACGTGCACCGCACCGAGCGACCGAAGGAGTCCCGCTCCAGCGATTCCGGCGGCAGCTCCACCCACACCTCTTCCAGCGGCACCACCCACGGCGGTGGAGGCGGCTCGTTCTGAAAGGAGCATGTTTATGAACCCTTATCTTTCGGAAAAAGCCCGCGGCGAGATCCCCCGTGTCCTCAAATGGCTGCGGAACGCAGGGCTTGCCTTTTGCGTGTTCTGCTCTTTTGGCGGGCTGTATACCCTTTGCCTGAGTTTGCAGGATAAGGACTATTCCCACATCGGAGGCTATGTGTTCTGGATCGTGGTGGGCGCTGTGCCCCTCGCGCTGTTTGCCCGCGGGGAGGCCCGCCGCTACCATGCAAGGACCATTGCCCGTCGGGTGGAGAACTACTCCGGGACAGAAGTACCCCTGCGGTGGCTGTGCAACAGAGTTGGTATGGACACAAAGGACATTGCATGGTATTTTGAAAACGGCTATTTTGCAAACCTCAGTCTGGATCTGAACCAGAAGATCGTCCGCAAGCGGATGATGCCCCGCAGCGATCTGAAACGGGGCTGAGGAAACAGAAAGGAGTATTTTCATGGGACTTTTTGATAAGATGAAGCAGGCCACTTCCGCCGCCGGTGGAAACCAGACCGTCACCTTTACCTTTCAGGCTCTGCCGGAAAGCCTTGCCCAGATGCAGGCGCTGCCGGAAGCAAGCCTTGACACCCCCTTCAAGACTGCAGCCCTCACCGTCTGTGCGCTGTGCGCCTACGGTGCCGACAAGAACATCGGAAAGGAGATGCTCAACTGGCTGCGCGGCCCCCGCCCGCTGAACGGGCAGGAGATCTCCTTCCTGAACGACCGCTTTCGGGACGGCAAGAGCTATATCCCGTTCTCCTACTTTGTGGGTGCGTCGCCGGAAAACGGCTATACCCCCCGCCAGCCCTTCACCCTGCTGGTGGGCAGCAACCACACCTCCAACACCGAGGAGGGCTACTGCAAACTGTTCATCCCCTGCGGCGGTGCCGACGACCCCCGCCCCATCAAGCTGCGCCGCAAGGGCGACGGGCAGTGGTTCTTGTGGGAGCAATACCTGATGACCGGCATCCGCATCCCGGCGTCTGCCGACCCGTGGGCATAAAACAAAGGGGCTGACATGAAAGCCATGAAAACTTTTGCAGCACTGCTTGCACTGGCTTTCAGTCTGGCAGGGTGCGGTGCGGTGGACGGCAACCCCGTCCGCCCCGCTCCCGGCAGCGCCGGGCAGGGCAGCAGCACAGCGGCTTCCGGTGCCGATTCCGCTGAGCCGGAGCAGCTTGCCGCAATGCGGCAGCTGGCCGGGGAAAACGGAGACCTTGCCGTGGTGCTCTATCTGGGCAGTGTCCCGGAGCGCACCGCCGATGTGGACGCTGTGCTGGACAGCCTGCAGGAACAGCCGTGGCAGTTTGTTGCGGACATCCCGGCAGACCGCTGGGTCGCAGCGCCGGGCGGCGGGCGGGAGCTGTACTGCATCTTTGCCGTGCGCAGGGAGGATACGCTTTTTGTCTATGAGAAACAGGACCCCGCGTATCCCGCGCAGCTGGGGAAAGAACTTTACGGCAGGCAGGGTGGCCAGCCCATTCTGCTGCTGTGCAACGGCAGCAGGGAGGACACCGACACCATGGTAACGGTCTATTGCAGCACCGGACGCTCACTGGACTGGAACCCGCAGCTTTCCGGCAGCACCGGGCAGCCGGTGCAGGTGGAGGGCGTGGCGGACTTTTCTGCCGGATTGAAACCCGCTGCTGACCATTGACTACTATAACAGCGCTCCCGACCCCATGGGTGCGAGAAAGGAGAACCTATGAAAAAGATTAAACTTTTGGCAGCCCTGCTGGCGCTGACCATCGGCCTTGCAGGCTGCGGCGGGTCGTCCAAGGGCGGCAGCCCGGCCAGTTCTACATCCAAAAATAAGCTGGACGGTGACGGCATGACCGCACCCAGCACCCAAGAGCAGGAATACGAAGAGCCGGAGGACGTGACCTACATGCGCCTTCTGGCAGGGGAGGACGAATACCGCGCCTGTGTGCTGTATCTGGGCGGCTCCTACGAGATCACTACCGATGTGCAGAAGGTGCTGGACAGCCAGACCGACCTGCGGGAGCTGTGGGGCTTCGTCTACGACATCCCGCAGGATCACTGGGTCGTGGCACCGGACGGCGGGTGCGATTTGTACTGCATCTTCCCGCAGGACCCGGATGCCACCCTGTTCGTCTACGAGACGAGCCTGACAGACGATGCCGAAAACCCGCTCCAGCGCGGCAAACAGCTCTATTACAGTGAGGACGGTCAGCCCATCCTGCTGCTGTGCAACATCAGCGATATCGCCCCCAACACCGAGGTGGAGCTGTACCCCAGCACCGGCGAAGAGCTGGTATTCAGCCCCTTCCTTTCCGGCGAGAACGGCCATGTGGTGGAAGCCGAGGGCGTGTGCGACTTTACCATCTACCCGGAGGGGGACGACTGGGAAACCATCACCAGTCCGTGGTCGCTGGAAGGCAACTGGCTGGAGACCGGCCGCGACACCGACGAGGGCTATTTTGACACCGACCCCGCAGACGCCGACCGGATGTGCTTTTTGCCCACGGACGCCGACACCGAGGGCAGCCAGCTGCCCTTCACCGCCAGCTACATCACCCCCTACCCGGAGCTGAACGTGGAAGAAGCCGACCTGTTCTATCAGGAGGGCACCCCGGAGGTACCCTTCCAGACCAATCAGGAGTGGTACGCTACCTTTACCGGGGAGGATGGCTCCCGCTACGCCGTCACCTTGGAGGACGAGGACACCCTTGCCCTGAAGTTCTATCTGGACGGCGAAGAGAGCTACATGAGCCTTGTCAGTACTGTCTACTTTGCGCGGCAGGAGGCCATGGGCTGACCGCCGCCGACCCACACCGGGAGGAATGCACCATGAAACACACCAAAAAGATCACCATCCTCCACTCCAATGATCTGCACGGAGACTTTCTGGCAGAGCAGGTGGACGAAAAACTGGTGGGCGGCGTTTCCATGCTGTCCGGCTACATCGAAAAGGTGCGGGCAGAACAGCCCAACACCATCTACGTCATTGCAGGTGATATGTTCCGGGGCTCGGTCATTGATTCCGAATACAAGGGGCTTTCCACCATCGAGATCATGAACGCCCTTGCCCCGGACGTGGTCACCATAGGCAACCACGAGGTGGACTACGGCATCGCGCATCTGCTGTTCATCGAGAAATGCGCGCGCTTTCCCATCATCAACGCCAACCTCTACATCAAAAACACCCCCACACGGCTGTTTACCCCCTACAAGATCCTGCGGGTGGACGGCATGAACATCCTGTTCATCGGCATCATCACGCAGGACGTGATCAACCAGACCAAATCCGAATCTCTGGTAGGCTCCTTTGTGGACACTGCTGCCGCCGCTGCCGAGGTGGGCAAGATCTGCAACGCCCACAACAGCATCGACATCGATTTTACCGTGCTGCTGACCCACATCGGCTTTGAGGAGGACCGCCATCTGGCGCGCCAGCTGGACCCGGCGTGGGGAGTGGATCTGATCATCGGCGGGCACAGCCACACCCTGCTGGAGCACGCGGTGGAGGAAAACGGCGTGGTCATTGCGCAGGCGGGCACCGGCACCGACCAGATCGGGCGCTTTGACATCATCGTGGACACGGACAACAACTGCATCGATTCCTACACATGGCACACGGTGCCCATCACCGCCGAGACCTGCCCCCGCAACCCCGCCATGGAGCAGGTGCTGCACCGCTTCACCAGTCAGGTGGACGAAAAGTACAGCCACATCGTGGCGCGCTTCCGCCGGGAGCTGACCCACCCGGAGCGCACCCGGGAGACTGAGCTGGGCAACCTGTTTGCGGACATCTTCACCCGCAGCCTTGGCATCGATATTATGCTCATCGGCTCCGGCAGCATCCGGGCCGAAAAGCTGGGCCCCATCGTCACCTACGGCGACCTCATCGAGGGCTTCCCCTACGACGACGGGGTGTATATGTTCAAGGTGACAGGGCGGCAGCTTCGCCAGATGCTCCACTACATGCTGAGGGAGGAGGCCTACACCGGCCACACCGAGTTCTACCAGCT
>OIWM01003421.1_pt1 | contig 11521 bp, 15 predicted proteins | sample 1587451 | NCBI WGS metagenome assembly OIWM01 (sample SAMEA3888907, study PRJEB22519) | human gut metagenome | biome: human gut; feature: human-associated habitat; material: faeces | place: Denmark | collected 2011
GTCAGAGAGCGGTATGATTATTATGAGATGAAAAATACATTGCTTGATAGGAGTAAAAGCGTACCACCGGAAATGCGGTGGCTGACAGCTACATTAGGCTGGTGTAGTAAAGCGGTGGATTCTCTGGCAGACCGTTTGACATTTTGTGAATTTGAAAATGATAATTTTGATCTGAACCAGATATTCCAGATGAATAATCCAGATACTTTATTTGACAGTGCGGTGTTATCAGCTTTGATTTCATCGTGCTGTTTTGTTTATATCTCGCCAGATGAAGATGGTTATCCACGACTGCAGGTGATTGATGGAAGTAATGCGACCGGTATTATCGACCCGATCACAGGATTGTTAAAAGAAGGGTATGCAGTGTTAGAACGTGATGATAATGGTTTGGCAACGGTAGAAGCATATTTTGTCGATGGCAGAACAGATTATATTTATAAAGACAAAGATGGTATTGATAGCAGAATCAATCATGCACCGTATCCGTTATTGGTTCCTATTATTTATAGACCGGATGCAGTAAGACCGTTCGGACATTCCAGAATCAGCCGTTCTTGTATGAAGATTATGCAATCAGCACTAAGGACTATCAAGCGGTCAGAGATTTCAGCAGAATTTTATTCATTTCCACAAAAGTATGTTGTTGGTCTGTCTGATGATGTTGAAGTAGACAGATGGAAGGCAACCATGACAAGTATGTTGACATTTACAAAGGATGAAGATGGTGATTCACCAACTGTAGGGCAGTTCCAGCAGCAGAGCATGACACCATATATTGAACAGCTCCGGACTTTTGCTTCATTGTTTGCAGGAGAAACAGGTCTGACGGTAGATGATCTTGGCTTTGTTTCGGACAATCCATCAAGTGCAGAAGCAATCAAAGCAGCACATGAGAATTTAAGGCTGGTGGCAAGAAAAGCACAGCGTACTTTTGGAAGTGGATTTTTAAATGTTGGTTATTTAGCAGCCTGTCTGCGTGATGAATTTCCATACCAGCGAAGACAGTTGTATCTGACGAAGCCTATATGGGAGCCAATATTTGAACCGGATGCGGCAACACTAAGTTCGATCGGAGATGGTGCGATCAAGATCAATCAGGCTATTCCTGGATATTTTGGAAATGATAATTTGAGAATGTTGACGGGAATAGATGCAAGTAAAAATCCGGTAATCATACAGACGGAGGAGTAAACAGATGGAAGATGTAGCACCGGAACTGTTAAAAATGATACGTGCTGATTTTGACAGAGCCATAGAACAGAGTCCTGTGTTAAAGAGTGTAGAAGAAAAGATTTTGAAGGGCACTGCAAGCTATGTAGAAGCAAACCAGTATGCAATCGAAATCGGGAAAATACTTGCTAATGCATATAAAAATAATATATCATCGGAGGTGCTCCCGGATGGAAAGATGTATTACAATATTGCGAATAGTATCATAATACCAACAATGAAAAATAATTATGAATTGGTATCCAAAGTATCTGCACAAATTCAGAAGGTGTTAAATGACAACGCAGGGATTGGAATAAATGCTATTCAGCCAGAAATGAACATGGATAGAGCAGAGGGAATTGTAAACCGGGTAAGTGATGCAGAAAATTATGATGATGTATCATGGATATTACAAGAACCGATTGTGAATTTTTCACAGAGCATTGTGGATGCGTTTATCAAAAAAAATTCAGAATTTCAAGGGAAGGCAGGAATGTCACCTAAGATTGTACGAAAATTAACTGGTGGATGTTGTGAGTGGTGCAGCAGGCTCGCCGGAACATATATATATCCTGATGTGCCGGATGATGTATATCGAAGACATCAAAGGTGCAGATGTACAATAGAATATGATCCTGGAACAGGAAAAAGGCAAAATGTTTATACAAAGGAATGGCATAGACAGGAAAATGATGATATAATAAATGTAAGAAAGATACTAGGTTTGTTTGCCAATAATGTACAAATTAAAGGTGTATCAGATCATGTAATTGTCAGAATGAATGAAAGAAAAGTGGATGTGGCAGATATAATTGACGCAATAGAAAATCCGCTTAGTATTACACCAATAAAGATTGATGAAAAAGGAAGAAAATCTTTTAAGCAAATTGGAGAAAGGGCTACAGTTGCTATAAATCCAGAAACAGGAGTACTTACAACTGTTCACAAGACGCATACTAGATTGGTCAAAAAATTAAAAGGAGAAGGGTCATGAGAATTATTTTAGATTCAAATGAAACTAAATATTTGATAGAAAAGGAAATTATTATAGATCCATTGGTGGAGTATAATGATGATGAAGTTTTTGAAATTCTTGACAAAATCAGAGATGTAGAGATTTTTTATGCACAGGATTCTAGTATCAGCGTACAGGCAGATGAACTGGCGAATATATATGGAAATATTGCGGATAAGATACAGGATATGTTGCCAGAATGAAAAGTGCAGTAAAATAAATGAATAATAGTAAGTTGCACCTGTGCAACTATTGAGCCACTGAAATTTCAGTGGTTTTTTTGTATGAAAAAATAACTGGAGGCGAACATGGCAGAAGCAAGAAAAGGTTGCCAGACACCAACACAATCTGTTGTTTTGCCGTATACAGTAACAAAGGGAAATGAAGCCATTGCTATATATAATTCTACAGGCAGGACAGCACAGGAATGGCAGGAACTAATGATGTATGATATTTTAGCCATCAATGATGATGGTCTGTGGGTTCATACTAAGTTCGGTTATTCCATTCCGAGAAGAAATGGTAAAAATGAAGTCGTAACAATGAGGGAATTGTGGGGTGTCAGGAATGGAGAGAGAATACTTCATACAGCACACAGAACGACGACATCTCATGCAGCATGGGAGCGGCTCTGTAATCTTTTAGATAAAGCAAAAATAGAATATAAGTCCATCAAAGCAACAGGCAGGGAATGTATTTATGTAAAGGGTAGTGATGCAAGGGTTGAATTTCGAACCAGATCAGCAAAGGGTGGTCTGGGTGAGGGATTTGACCTATTAGTAATAGATGAAGCACAAGAATATACGGATGATCAGGAGTCTGCGTTGAAGTATGTAGTATCTGACAGCAGAAATCCACAGACGCTTTTTTGTGGAACACCACCAACACCTGTCAGTTCCGGTACGGTATTTACAAAGCTAAGAAATCAGACATTAGCCGGATCAGTTGTCAATGGTGGATGGGCAGAGTGGTCAGTATCTGATCAGTCAGATGTACATGATAAAGAACTCTGGTATGAAACGAACCCATCTCTTGGAACGGTTCTAACAGAAAGAGCCATTTTTGATGAAATAACATCTGATCCTATAGATTTTAATATCCAGCGTCTGGGGCTATGGATCAGATACAATCAGAAATCAGCAATCAGTAAAGCAGAATGGGAATCTTTAAGTGTAAAGAAACTGCCTAAACTGAAAGGAAAGTTATATGTTGGAATTAAATATGGAAAAGATGGAACAAATGTGGCAATGTCAGTTGCCTGTCGTACAGAATCAGGACAGATCTTTGTGGAAGTGATTGATTGCAGGGAAGTGAGAGCTGGAACAACATGGATTCTGGAATTCTTATCAAAAGCGTATATACAGAAAGTGATCATTGACGGTGCAAATGGGCAGCAGATACTTGCTGATGAAATGAAGAAAGAGAAATTAAAAGCACCAATACTTCCTACAGTCAAGGAAATTATTGTAGCAAATGCAGCATTTGAACAGGGACTATGTCAGCAAAATATACTACATATGAATCAGCCATCATTGACACAGGCAGTAAGTAACTGTGAAAAACGAGCCATTGGTTCTAATGGTGGTTTTGGCTATAAGTCCTTGCGGGATGATATTGAAATAGCATTATTAGATAGTGTGGTCTATGCTTACTGGGCATGTGGAGAACAGAAAGAAAAGAAAAAACAGAAAGTAGGTTACTAAAAACATCCTTCGGGATGTTTTTTTAGTGCATAAATTACCGATACCACCGGGTTAAGTGGGAGAAAGGAGCAAAAGCATGAGTGAGTTCACAGTAATTGAAACACAGGAACAGTTTGATGCAGCGATTGGAGAAAGGATCAAAAGGGAAAGAGAAACCATTGGAAAGAAATATGAAGGTTATATTTCACCGGAAGATTTAAAAAAAACAACAGATCAGTATGAGGCGACGATTGGTGATCTGAATAAAAAGCTGCAGGAAGTCAATGAAAAGATGTCAGGATATGACAAGGATATTGCTGACAGGGATAAAAAGATCAAGGCATACGAGTCGCACTCGGTAAAATCGAAGATCGCCCATGAAGCAGGTTTATCCTATGAAGCAGTTGATTTTTTAAAGGGTGAGGATGAAGAAAGCATCCGAAAGAGTGCAGAAACCTTAAAAGCATTGATGGGAAAACATTCAGCACCACCATTAGCAGATCCTGATGGAAAAAATGTGGATGACAAAGATGCAGCTTTAAAACAGACATTAAGAAAATTAAAAGGAGAGTAAAAAATTATGGCAACATTACAGAAAGGCGAGTTATTCGCACCGGAAACCGTAAAGGATTTATTTAGCAAAGTAGCAGGAAAATCTTCTCTTGCAAAACTTTCAGGTACAATGCCTGTATCTTTTAATGGAAATGAGATTTTCGTATTTTCAATGGATGATGAAGTGAATATTGTGGCAGAAGGTGGAAAGAAATCTGCAGGATCTATCAATGTAGAACCAGTTAAGGTTGTACCGCTTAAAGTCGAATATGGGGCAAGAGTGACGGATGAATTTATGTATGCATCGGAAGAAAAGCAGCTTGATATCTTAAAAGCATTTAATGAAGGATATACAAGGAAAGTGGCAAGAGCGCTTGACATTATGGCAATGCATGGTGTGAATCCACGAACCAAAGAAGCATCTGCCCTGATTGGAACAAATAGTTTTGATACGAATACCAAAGTTGCATCTATCAAATATTCACCGACAGAAATTGAGGAAAATATTGAAGATGCGATTGCAGCAGTATCAGAAGTGTATGATGTGACAGGAATGGTAATGGCTAAGTCATTTAGTTCTACACTGGCATCACTTACTGTAAATGGAGTAAAACAGTATCCAGAGTTAGGATGGGGTGCTAATCCGGGCAACGTTAAAGGTCTTCCAATCGATGTAAACAGTACGGTATCATTTAACAATTCCAAAGATCAGGCGATTGTTGGTGACTTTGCAAATGCTTTTAAATGGGGATATGCAAAGGAGATTCCATTAGAGATCATCCAGTATGGTGATCCGGATCAGTCAGGTGAAGACTTAAAAGCACATAATCAGGTGTATCTGCGTTGTGAAACCTATTTAGGATGGGCAATTTTAGATCCCGGCGCATTTACGAAGATTGCATCACAGGAGGGATAAATGTAAATGAAGTACCATAATACAAGAACTGGTGCTGTAATCGATATCCGATCAGAACTTTCAGGAGAAGATTGGCAGGTCTTAGAACCTGCCGGATCTTCTGAAAAAAAAGAAGCACCGGTACAACCACGTAAAAAGGCGGTAAAGAAAACGGATGAGTGATTTCGCAACAATAGAAGACATGGAAAAACTGTGGCGGAGTTTAAATATGGATGAAAAGGATCGTGCAGCAGCATTACTTCCGGTTGTATCAGACAGTTTACGGTGTGAAGCAAAAAAAGTAGGAAAAGACTTAGACAATATGATCGAGGAAGACCAGTTGCTGGTAAATGTTGCAAAATCTGTGACAGTTGATGTAGTTGCACGGACGTTGATGACTTCAACGAATGCAGAGCCGATGTCGCAGATATCGCAGTCTGCATTAGGGTACTCAGTATCTGGAACCTATTTAGTTCCCGGTGGAGGTCTGTTTATTAAAAAATCAGAATTATCAAGACTTGGACTGCGCAGACAGAGAATAGGAGCAATTGAACTGAATGGCAATGATTAAAGGAATGGATATTATTCTGCATGAGAAGAAACAGAATGGTTTTGATGGATTCCATCGTCCTATCTATGGAGAAGAACAGACAGAAATTATAAAGAATGTTCTTGTAGCACCAGCTGCATCAGATGATGTTGTGACTTCACAGGATCTTTATGGTAAAAAGGCGGTGTATACGTTGGCGATTCCAAAAGGGGATACACATGACTGGAGAGATGTAACCGTAGAATTTTTTGGCAGGGAGTGGAAAACATTTGGTATTCCATTAGAAGGAATGGAAGAAAATATTCCGCTTGACTGGAATAAGAAAGTGATGGTTGAAGCCTATGAGTAAAGCGAAGATTGTTTTAAACAGAGCAGGCGTACGTGAAATGCTTCGTTCTAATGAAATGCTTGGCATCTGTAAGGAATATGCAGATCATGCAGTAAACAGATTAGGTTCAGGATATGAAGTTACTACCTATACGGGTAAAAACCGTGTAAATGCAGCAGTGGAAACAGCAACTTATCGGGCAATGCGGGATAATATGCAGAATAATTCAATCTTAAAGGCGCTGAAATGAATATGATAGAAGAAGTGATTTTAGAATATCTGAATAAAAGATTAAATGTGGCAGCATATATGGAAATGCCAGAAAGAAATCAAAAACAGTTTGTGTTGATTGAAAAGACAGGCAGTTCTGTTGAAAATCATATACATTGTGCTGTTTTTGCACTACAGTCTTATGCGGAAAGTATGCATCAGGCTGCAGTGTTAAATGAAGATCTAAAAATAATTATGGATGAGATCATTGCTTATACAGATATTTCAAAGGCAAAGTTAAATTCTGATTACAATTATACAGATACAACAAAGAAGCAATATCGTTATCAGGCGATATACGAAATTTATTATTAACAGGAGGTAGAAAAATGGGAGATACATCAATGGTGTCAACAGGTAAACCAAAAGTAGGAGGAGCGATCAGAAGGGCAGCTGCAGGAACGGCACTTCCAACAGATGCAGAAAGTGAACTGGATGCAGGATTTTCACAGTTAGGATATATCAGTGAAGATGGGTTGACAAACAGTAACAGTCCATCATCTGAAACAATCAAGGCATGGGGTGGTGATACAATCCTTGCCATGCAGAAAGAAAAACCGGATACGTTCGCTTTTACACTGGTGGAATCATTGAATGTGAATGTCTTAAAAACGGTATATGGGGACAGCAATGTAACGGGAACAATCGACACTGGAATTGCGATCAAAGCAAATAGCAAGGAAGCTGTTGAAAGTGCATGGGTGATCGATATGATCATGAAAAATAACACGTTAAAGAGAATTGTGATTCCAAATGGAACAATTACAGAAATCGGAGAGATTGCATACAAAGATAATGAAGCTGTCGGATATCAGGTAACGATCACTGCCGTCCCTGATACCAGTGGTAACACACACTATGAATATATGAAAAATTCAGCAGATTAAGGAGTCAGTAGATTATGGTAAAAGGAGAAACATCAACAGGTTTTGCATATGAACTTCCAGAGGATGCTTTTGATGACTATGAGTTGTTAGAGGTGCTTAGAAAAATTGATAAAGGTGAAAGTGGCTATATTGTTGACATGATCGATATGTTATTTTCAAAGGAGCAGATCACAGCGTTGAAAGAGCATATTAGAAAAGAAAATGGAAAAGTATCTGCGCGTGCTTTGATGCAGGAAGTCGGGGAAATCTTTCAGAATACAAAAAATGGAAAAAACTGATGATCCTCGCCGGTATGGTTGCTGAAGATGAAGATGCATTGATCTGTGATCTTGCAGAAACATATCAGATATATGATTACAGATCGCTGCCTTTACAAAAGGTAGCGGTTTTTTGTGCCGGTTTGAGGGAAAACAGCAGAATTAAAATGAAATTGAACAGGCAGCCGTATTCTATGGAAACGCTGTTATTAGCATCTGTATCAGATTATCTTTCCCTGCTTCTTTGGATGAATACGAAGGATGGTCAGAAAGGAATCAACAAGCCACATGCGGTGTTAGACCAGCTTTTAGGTAAACAAGTTGAAGATGATACAGCCGGTTTTGATTCACCGGAAGATTTTGAAGCTATGAGAAAGAAAATTCTGAAAGGGGAAGTGTAGAGTGGAATTAGCAAAAGCATATGTTCAGATTGTACCCTCTGCTGAGGGGATTAGTGGAAAATTAAACAATGCATTGGGATCAGAAGCTGGCTCTGCAGGAGATGCAGCAGGTAAAGTTGCAGGGTCAAGTCTGGTTTCAGCGGTAAAAAGTATTTTAATTGCAGCGGGAATCGGTGAGATCATAAAATCCGCTTTTACAGAAGGAGCAGCTTTAGAGCAGAGCATTGGTGGTATTGAAACCCTTTTTAAGGATAGCAGTAACAAAGTAATAGAAAATGCCAAAAATGCTTATATGACAGCAGGTTTATCAGCAAATGATTATATGGAGAGTGTAACAAGTTTTTCCGCAAGTCTTTTACAGGGGCTTTCCGGTGACACAGATAAGGCAGCAGATATTGCTGATATGGCACTGACAGATATGTCGGATAATGCAAATAAGATGGGAACCGATATGGAATCTATCCAGAATGCTTATCAGGGATTTGCAAAGCAGAATTATACAATGCTTGACAACCTTAAATTAGGTTATGGTGGTACGAAAAGTGAGATGCAGAGATTACTTGCAGATGCAGAAAAATTTAGCGGTGTGAAGTATGACCTGAATAATCTTAGTGATGTTTATTCCGCAATTCATGTCATACAGGGAGAAATGGATATTACAGGAACAACAGCAAAAGAAGCGGCAACAACTTTTTCCGGTTCACTTGCATCTATGAAAGCAGCATTCAGTAATGTGCTTGGAAATCTTACGCTTGGAGAGGATATAGGACCGGCATTAGATGCCTTGGGAAAAACTGTAGTTACGTTTGTTGAAGGAAATCTGATTCCGATGGCAGTCAACCTGTTATCGGGAATCCCGGAATTATTGTCTGGCATTATGTATATGGCATCTACAGAATTGAATAATGTATTTTTAAATACGGATTCAATCATAGATTCAGCAGTTGGCATTATATCGGATCTGATCAGTACGGTTGCAGAGGAAACACCATATTTTGTGGCTGCATTCGTAAGAGTGATAGAGGCGGTAGTGGAAACATTTATAAATTATGACTGGTTAGGCACGATACAGGGATTGTTTTTGATGATTGGAGAAAGCATGAACGAAGCATCAGGCGAGATATTTGGTAGTAGCAGTATGCTGGATTCATTCTTAAATATTATCACAGAATCCCTTCCACAAGTACTGACAAAAGGAACTGAAATTGTTACACAGATCGCAAATGGGATCATGCAGAATATTCCTTCTTTGATCATGGCAGCAGGAACTATCGTGACACAGATGATAAATTTTTTTAGTCAGAATCTTATCGTGTGGGTAACTGCCGGAGCAGACCTTTTATTAAATCTTTTAAATGGGATTACGGAGAATTTACCCAATATTGCAACAACAATCAGTACTGTGTTTGAAACTATTGTGGCAGCTATAGCGAACAATCTTCCGAATATCCTGAATTCGGGAGCAGAAATTCTGTTAAAACTGATTGATGGAATCGTAAAGAATTTTCCGAAAATTGTAACGACGATGGGAACAATGATTATAAATTTGGTTGCTGCTATCACTAAGAATTTACCTAAGATATTGCAAAGTGGTATTGAAATTATCGGAAAACTGGTGGCGGGCATCATCCGGGCAGTTCCGAAATTATTAGGAGCAATACCGGGTATTCTGGAAGACTTAGGAACAGCTTTTATGGATAAAGACTGGGGTGAGATTGGTCTGAATATCATAGAAAGCATTGTCGAAGGTCTAAAAAATGCGGCATCAATGATCTGGGATGCATTAAAAGATATTGCAGGACAGGCATGGAGTGCTGTCAAAAATTCAATTACCGGTGGATCATCAAAAGATGAACAGAAATCGTCTGCAAAAGGAAGTTCTGTTATGGCAAAAGGTGCATCAAATTACAATACCTATGAAGAAACTGCAAACACTATGCAGGCAAACATATCTGAAATGCAAATGAAACTTTCAGCCGGAGTACAAATAGAAAAAGGTAAAAATATGTCTACAGATGATTATAAAAAAATGGGTAATGAATTTTACAATGCGCTGGCAGATGCCGGTTTGAAAATCGTGGTTGATAAACGTGAAATTGGCAGGCTGTGCAGAGAGGTGATGGCTTAAATGGATATATATTATAAGAGCAGCCAGGGTAAGATAGTCAGACTAAATTGTGAACCCTATCGGATGATTTCAGATACGAGTATTTTTGATTATGAATGGAAGTATGAAACCAAACGAAATAACAGAGTAAAAAATATAATAAAATCCACAAAAACATCAGAAATCAGTATTTTTGTTACTGGTAAAAATCCAACAGAATATTATGAACAGGCTACAAAACTGTACGAAGTATTTGACTATGATTGTGCAGTAGGCAGTCCCGGAAAATTATATTATGGAAATTATTATTTGCAATGCTATTTTTATAAAAGCCAGCAGGCAGAAGAATATGCGAATGGAAAACAGATTCATTTTACCATCGTCACCGACCTTGTAAACTGGGTAAAAGAAACTGTCACAAGCTACCGCAACAGGCAGGTGACAGGCACAGATGTAAACGGTATTGATTATCCATATGACCATGCCTATGATTATATGTCTGCGATCCAGACGGTCAATAACACCTCTTTTTATCCCAGTGATTTTACGCTGACCATTTACGGGCCATGTGCAGAACCGATGGTTACGGTCGGGGAAAATGTCTATCTGGTACATACGGATCTTGCAAAAGGTGATTACCTTGTCATTGACAGCAGAAACCGGAAGATCACAAGGGTATTAAATGACGGCACGAGGATCAATGATTTTGCAAAAAGGGATAAAGAGCATTACATCTTTGAAAAGATACCGCAGGGCATACAGCCGGTATCATGGGAAAGCAACTTTGATTTTGACATTTCCATTCTTGACGAAAGGGGTGAACCAAAATGGACCTGATCTATCAGGACGCAGACCGTAATGATCTGGGTGTCATGAAAAATTATGAAATGGATCTTGCTTTTGGGAAAGACGAGAACAACTTTGAACTTTCCGTTGACTTAGACGAGCACTGTCTGAAAGAGGGATATATCCTTTACATGGAAGGTACAGAGTATGGCGGTATCGTGGATAAGATCAAAGCGTCAAACGTGGATGATATGGTTACTTATTCCGGCAGGACATGGCATGGCATCTTAGAAGGGAAAGTGATCGAGCCGGCCGGGGATAATGACTATCTGCTCTTAAGCGGCAACGCAAATGCAGTACTGCGGTATCTGCTTGAACGGTGGGATCTGACGGACCTGTTTTCCGTGGAAGAAGCAGACAGTCCGGTGCAGATCATAGGCTACCGTGCCAGGTTTGTAAAAGGATATACCGGGATCAGAAAGATGCTCTATAAATTCGGGGGAAAGCTACAGATCCGGTACAAAGAAAACAAAGCTGTCCTGTCCGCAGTACCTTATATTGATTATTCACGGGATG
>OIWM01003422.1_pt1 | contig 11519 bp, 8 predicted proteins | sample 1587451 | NCBI WGS metagenome assembly OIWM01 (sample SAMEA3888907, study PRJEB22519) | human gut metagenome | biome: human gut; feature: human-associated habitat; material: faeces | place: Denmark | collected 2011
CTTGCCCTGTTGGCTTTCGCCGTCCGGCATATGTCTTCGGAGGCTTCTTTTTCCCCTCCGCCGGGCCGGCTCTTCCATGAGGCCGTTCTGCGGGGGGGGGAGTTTTGCATGGCTTTATTCAGTCGTCGAGGTCTATGTCTCCGCTGACGGTTTCGATCTTGAATGTCCGTGTACCCTCGCTGCCGCTGCGGATGCCGGAGATGTCGCCGCTCACGGTGGTGACCGTGCCGCCGAATTCATCCGCGTGCAGCAGCTCGCCGGAGATGTCGCCGCTCGTGGAGGTGAACGTAAGGCTCTGCGTATCGACCTCGTCCAGCTCCAGATCGCCGCTTGTCGTGTCGGTCTCGATGCCCGCGGCGGAAATGTCGTCCAGATCGATATCGCCGCTTGTGGTGTGCAGCGTCAGCACGCCGGTGAGCTCCGCGTTCCGTACGGAAATGCTCCCGCTCACGGACGAAAGGCTCGCGCTCTCCGCCTTCACATCAGAAATATTCATATATCCCGAAGTCGTGCCGGCTGTTATCGTGCCGCCGCGGGTCGTGCTGACAAAAATATTTCCGCTCGTCGTGACGAGCTGTGTCTCCGCGACCTTCAGCTCCGACGCGCTGACCGCTCCGGAAGCGCTCGATGCGCGGAGCGTGAGCTGCGGGCTCACCAGCCCGCTCACATATACATCGCCGGACTGCGTTGCCGCGTCCACCGTGCCGACCCATTTTTCCGGAATGCGGAGGATGACCGCATCATCGTCCGAGACGGCAAGGCGCTGGAAAAGGCCGGGCTTTTTCTCCGTGATGCGAAGCACGCCGCCGTCGAGCACAACGCTCACGCGGTCCGGCGTTTTCGCGCCCCGCGCGGCGATCGAGACGGTCTTATCCGTCGTGGAATAGATGTTCACCTCAAGATCGCTGAGCTGCACGCTCACAAAGCTGCACTCGCCGGTCTCCGTATCGGCAGAGGTAAATGCAATATCGTTGTAGGCATAATTGTCGGGAGAATAGTCCCAGCCGAGCGTCACGCCGACGAATACACCCGCCGCAATGAGCAGCGCGCCGAGGACAAGAAGCACCTTTTCGCCTTTTTTCATCACGATTTCTCCTTTATCATCCGAGATCGTTTTTGAGTTCAAAGAGCAGCCGGAGCGCCTCCAGCGGGGAGAGCGTGTTGGGATCGACGGCGCGCAGCCTCTCGGCCACGGCGTCCGCGCCGACGTCGGCGAGACTTACCTGATCGCTCTCCGGCTTTGCCGGAGCCGCCACCTTTACCGCCGCGCCCTGCGCGTTGAGCTCCCTGAGATGCGCGTCCGCGGCGCGGATGACGCTCTCCGGCACGCCGGCGAGCTTTGCGACCTCGATGCCGTAGCTCTCGTCGGCGGCGCCGGGCAGGATCTTGCGCAGGAAGAGGAGCTTCCCGTTCTGCCGCTTGGCGCTGATATTATAGTTGCGCACACCGGGGATCGTCCCCTCAAGCGCGGAGAGCTCGTGGTAGTGCGTGGCGAACATCGTCTTTGCGCCGAGCTTTCTCGCGTCGGCGCAGTATTCGAGCACCGCGCGGGCGATGGCCATGCCGTCGTAGGTGGACGTGCCGCGCCCGATCTCGTCAAGGATGAGCAGGGAATCGGCGGTCGCGTTCTTCAATATGGATGCGACCTCGCTCATCTCGACCATGAACGTCGATGCGCCGCCCGCAAGGTCGTCGCTCGCGCCGATGCGCGTGAACACGCGGTCGCAGATGCCGACCGTCGCGCTGCGCGCCGGGACGAACGAGCCGATCTGCGCCATGAGCACGATGATCGCCGTCTGGCGCATGTAGGTGCTTTTACCGGCCATGTTCGGGCCCGTCACGATGGCGACGCGGTCGTCGGTGTCGTTCAGGTGCGTGTCGTTCGGCACGAAGAGCGTGTCGCGCTGCATCTGCTCAACGACGGGGTGGCGGCCCTCGGCGATCGTGAGCGTGTGCGATACCTCGATCTCCGGGCAGACATAGTTGTTGCGCACCGCGACCTCGGCGAGCGAGCAGAGCGCATCGAGCTCCGCGAGCGCCGCGGAGAGCGCCTGCAGCTCGTCCACGCAGTCGCCCACCTGGCGGAGCACGTCGCGGAAGAGGTCGTATTCGAGCGTTTCGATCCGCTCGCGGGCGGACGAGATATCGTCCTCCAGCTTTTTGAGCTCCGGGGTAAAGTACCGCTCGCCGTTGACGAGCGTCTGCTTGCGTATGTATTCCTCCGGCAGCTCCACGGCTCCGGCGGAGTTCGGCACGTCGATATAATACCCGAACACCTTGTTGTAGCCGACCTTGAGCTTCTTGATGCCGGTGCGCTCCTTTTCCCGCGCCTCCAGCTCGGCGACGCACTTTGCGCCGTTGTCGCGGATGTTGCGCAGGCGGTCTACCTCCTCGCTGTAGCCGGAGCGGAGGATGCCGCCCTCGCGCACGGAGAACGGCGGCTCGTCGCAGATGGCGCGGCGCAAAAGCGCGCAGAGGTTTTCCAGCGGCTCCGTCGCGGCGATGGAGCGGAGCATCCCGCTCTGGTACTTACCGAGCTGCGCGAAGATCTCCGGCGCGGCGGAGAGATAGTTTCCGAGCGCGAGCATGTCGCGGCCGTTCGCCGCGCCGTACACGGCGCGGGATGTGAGCCGCTGGATATCGCCGACGGTCTTGAGCTTTTCGGCAAGCTCGGCGCGGCCGACGTTGTCGCGGAAGAGCTCCTCCACCGCGGCGAGCCGCCGCCGGATCGCCACCGGGGAGAGCAGAGGGCGCTCCACCCAGCTGCGGAGCATTCGCCCGCCCATCGGGGTCTTGGTCTTATCCAGCACCCAGAGGAGGCTGCCGCGCTTTTCGCCGGTGCGCAGGTTTTCCGTCAGCTCAAGATTGCGCCGCGCCGCGGCGTCAAGCTCCATATACCGGCCCCGCGTGAAGATATCCGGCACGCGCAGCTGCGACATGTCGCCGCGCGCCGCGTCCGTGAGATAGGCGAGCAGCGCGCCGAGCGCGAGCGTCGTCATCTCGTCGAGCTCGGGGGCGTTTTCGCCGTACTGATTTGCAATGGCCTTGCGCGCGTTTTCGGGGTCGAACCGCCCCGCGGCGGGCTCCACGCGGCTGCCGAGCCGCTTTTCGAGCGTGTCGCGGATGTCGCGGCTGAGCATCGCCTCCGGCGCGAGCACACACTCGCGCGGGCGGAAGCGGGAAATTTCATTCTGGATGTGCATCGCCGCGTCCGTTTCAAACGACGCCGCGCATACCTCGCCGGTGGACACATCCGCAAAGGCGCACCCGCCCGCCTTGCCGCGCAGCATGACCGCGCCGAGATAGTTTGATTCGCCCTCGCGCAGCATGGAGGTCTCCATGATCGTGCCGGGGGAGATGATGCGCACGATATCGCGCGATACGAGCCCCTTGCAGAGCTTCGGATCCTCCATCTGCTCGCACACGGCGACCTTGTAGCCTTTGGCGATGAGCTTGGAGATGTACTGCTCCGCGCTGTGGTACGGCACGCCGCACATCGGCGTGCGCTCGTCCTCGGGCTTGCCGCGGTCGCGCGTCGTGAGCGCGAGATTCAGCTCGCGCGCGCCGAGAACGGCGTCATCATCGAACATCTCGTAAAAATCGCCCAGCCGGTAAAAGAGCAGGCAGTCGGGATGCTCGGCCTTGATGGCGTTATATTGCATTTTCATGGGGGTGGTTTCTGCGGGCAATGTCTTTCTCCCCTTTACTCCGTGATCTCGCCGAAGAGCGCAAACGTATTGCTTGAAACGATGCGCGCGTTGGCCCACGATCCGATGAGCGATTCGTCCCCGCGCAGATGCACGAGCCGTCCCCCGGCGGTGCGCGCCGAGAGCGTATAGTCGCCGTTTTTCGCCGTGCCGTCGATGAGCACGCGGAAGGTCTTCCCCTCCTGCGCGCGGTGCAGCTCGGCGGAGACGCGCCCCGCGCTCTCCACGAGCCGGTCGAACCGGTTTTGGATGACGGAGCGCGGCGTATCGTCCTCGATCTTTGCCGCCGGGGTACCCGGACGGCGGGAATAGATAAACGTGAACATCGAGTCAAAGCGCACCTTTTCCGTAAGCGCGAGCGTATCGAGAAAGTCCTCCTCCGTCTCGCCCGGGAAGCCGACGATCACGTCGGTCGTGAGGACGAGGTTCGGGATGTATTTCCGCGCAAGATCGACCTGCGCGAGATACTTTTCCGCCGTGTAGCCGCGGTTCATGGCGCGCAATATCCGGTCGCTGCCGGACTGCACGGGCAGATGGATGTGCGGGGCGCACTTTTCGCACTCGGCCATGGCAGCAAAAAGCCGCTCGGTCGCGTCCTTCGGGTGGCTCGTCATAAACCGGATGCGGAAATCGCCCGGAATGGCGTTGACCTTGCGCAGGAGCTCCGCGAAATCCACATCCTCGTCCAGTCCCCGGCCATAGGAGTTCACGTTCTGGCCGAGGAGCGTAATATCCTTATACCCGGCGGCGACGAGCGCTTCGGCCTCGCGCACGACGTCCTCGCTCCGGCGGGAGCGCTCGCGCCCGCGGACGTAGGGGACGATGCAGTACGAGCAGAAGTTGTTGCACCCGTTCATGATGGAGAGCCACGCCTTCACGCTGCCTTCCCGCTCGCGGGGGAGACCTTCGGCAATGGATTCGGTGCTCTCGGCATCGAACACGCGGCCCTTCGCGCCGGAGAGGCCGTGGACCTGCAGCGTTCTCTCAAAAAGCTCCGGGAAGCGCCAGAGCTCGTGCGGGCCGAAGCAGAGATCGACCATGCGGTACGACTTTTTCACCTGCTCGCGGATCTCCTCGCTCTGCGCCATGCAGCCGCAGAGAATCACGATGCGTTCCGGGTGGACGCGCTTTAAATGCGTGAGCGCGCCGACGTTGCCGAACACGCGCATCGTCGCGTGCTCGCGCACGGCGCAGGTATTCACGGCGATGACGTCCGCCTTGTCCTCGTCGTCGGTCATCGTATAGCCCATGCTGCGGAGATAACCGCGCAGCACCTCGCTGTCGGACTCGTTCTGCTGGCAGCCGTAGGTGTCTACCATGGCGAAGCGCTCGCCGCTGCCGAGGGCGGAGCGGACGCGCGCGCATATCTCTTTCTGCCGTTCGATCTCCTGCGCGGAGACCTCGGTTCTCTCGTAGGGCATAGATCTATTTCCTTTCCGTGTATCCTTGTGAACGGCCCCCTTGTGCAAAGGGGGCTGTCAGCCGGAGGCTGACTGGGGGATTGTAGCTTTCGGAAAACGACAATCCCTCCGTCACGGCTTCGCCGTGCCACCTCCCTTTACACAAGGGGGGCTTTTCTTCCGATAATAGAGTATTTTAACATTTTGCTCTGGATTCCGCAACGGCTTTGCTTTATAATCAGAATGAAATATTATCGATTCCCATTCTGGAGGTACATATATCATGCCGGTCATCCACGTCCTTTCGCCGCACGTCGCCGACCTTATCGCCGCGGGCGAGGTCGTTGAGCGCCCCGCCTCGGCGGTCAAGGAGCTTTTGGAAAACGCGGTGGACGCCGGAGCGCGCACCGTCGTGCTTGAGCTCCGCGCCGGAGGGCGGGACTATATCCGCGTCACGGACGACGGCGTCGGCATGGCGCCGGAGGACGCGGGCGTGTGCTTTCTGCGCCACGCGACGAGCAAGCTCTCGGACGAGCGCGGGCTCGAGGCCATCGGCACGCTCGGCTTTCGCGGCGAAGCTCTCGCGGCGATCAGCGCCGTTTCGCGCATCACGCTCACGACGCGCCGCCGCGGCGCTGCCATGGGCGTGCGCGTGGAGGTGGAGGCCGGGGAGATCGTCTCCATGGAGGAGACCGGCTGCCCGGAGGGTACGACGATCACCGTGCGCGATCTTTTCTACAATACCCCCGCGCGGCAGAAGTTTCTTGGCACCGACCGGAGCGAGAGCGCCGCGTGCGTGCAGAGCGCGCTGCGCACGGCGCTCGGCCGCCCGGACGTGAGCTTTCGCTGCCTGCGCGACGGGCAGGAGGAATTTTTCTCCCCCGGCGACGGCACGGCGAAGAGCGCCGTATACGCGCTGCTCGGGCGCGACGCCGCGGCGGGACTGCTGCCGGTGGAGACCGAAAGCGACGGCGTCACGGTAAAGGGCTTCGTTTCCGCGCCCGGTTACTGCCGCGGCAACCGCGGCGCGCAGTATTTCTTCTGCAACGGCCGCCCCATCCGCTCGCGCGCTTTGCAGGCCGCGCCGGAGCAGGCATATAAAAATACCGCCATGGTCGGCAAGTTCCCCGGGTGCGTGCTCTATATCACGCTGCCCAACGGTCTTGTGGACGTGAACGTCCATCCGACGAAGGCGGAGGTAAAATTCGCAAAAGAGAAGCCCGTTTTTGACGGCGTTTACTACGGCACGCTTGCCGCGCTCGGCCAGAAGAGCGCGCCGCAGACGATGTCGAACGCGCCTTTTGCCCCGGAAGCGAAGAGCGCCGCGCCCGTTTCTTCCCCGGCCCGTCCCGCTCCGGCCGCCGCGAGCGCGCCGCGCAAGGACTTCTTCCGCACGATGGACGCGGGCACGTTCCGGCAGACATACTCCGCCGCCCCCGCCCGTCCGGCGGGTACTTCCGGCGTGCGCGACAGCGCGCCCTACCGCGCCGCTTCCCCCGCCGCGCCGAAACCGGTCTCTTCCGCGCCGGTCTCCGTACCGGTGCGCACCTATACGCCGGACATTCCGTCCGTGAGCGCGCCGCGCTCCCCCGTCCCCGCGCCGGAAGCGCCGGTCTCCCCGGCCGTTCCCGCCGCGCCGGTCGAAAAGAACCTTCCCGCCCCGGAAACGGCGGCGGAGACCGTGCCGGAGCAGACGGTGCTGGACGAGGCCTTCCGCGCCGAGCCCGTGCGCTACATCGGCGAGGCGCTGAACGTTTACATTCTGCTCGAGCAGGGCGACAAGATGCTGCTCATCGACAAGCACGCCGCGCACGAGCGCATCCTCTTTGACAAAATGCGCCTGAACGAAAAGCCCCTCATGCCGCAGGAGCTTCTGGAGCCCCAGCCGTTCAACACCGACCCGGACGGCGCGGCGCTTCTCGAGGCAAACGCCGCGCTTCTCGCGCGGCTCGGCTTTGAGCTGGACGCGTTCGGCGATACCGCGTTCCTCATCCGCGCCGTGCCCGCGCAGCTCGACGCCGCCTCCGCCGTGCCGCTGCTCGAAGAGCTGCTGGAAAAGCTGCGGGAGGGCCGGTCGCTCTCGTCCTCGGACGTGTGGGAGCGGCTCGCCGCCACGGTCGCGTGCAAGGCCGCGATCAAGGGCGGCTGGGTCACGGAGCGGGAGGAGCTTTTGGCTCTCGCGGAAAAGGTGCTCGCCGGAGAGGTGACGCACTGTCCGCACGGCCGCCCGGTGATGACGGTGTTCACCCGCGCCGAGCTCGACAAGCGCTTCGGGAGGATCGTGTGACGTGTACCGCGATCTGACGCGGGGGAGCATTCTCCGCTCGCTTCTTCTCTTCGCGCTGCCGATGCTCGCCGGGGACATTCTCCAGCAGCTTTACAACATCGCCGATACGCTCATCGTTTCGCGCGCCATCGGGCGTGACGCGCTCGCCGCCGTGGGGAGCGCGTATACGCTTATGATCTTCCTCACGTCGATACTGCTGGGGCTTTCGATGGGCGCGGGCGCTCTTTTCTCCATCTGCCGCGGGCGCGGCGACGAGAGCGGTCTCCGGCAGAGCATCGTCCACGCGTTCGGTCTCATCGGCGTATGTACGCTCCTCCTCACGGCGCTCGCCTATGCGCTCCTGCCCGCCCTTCTGCGGCTTTTGCAGGTGCCAGAGAGCGTTTCCCAGCTCATGCGGACGTACCTTGCCGTGATCTTCGCCGGTATCCCGGCGACGTTCCTTTATAACTTTTTTGCCTGTCTCCTGCGCTCGGTCGGCAACAGCATGACGCCGCTCGTCTTTTCCGGCATTTCGGCGCTCGGCAACGTGGCGCTCGATCTGCTGTTCGTGCTCGTTTTCCCGTGGGGCGTGGCGGGCGCGGCGTGGGCGACGGTCATCGCGCAGTACTTCTCCGGGCTGGGACTTGCCGTTTTCACGCTGCGGCGCTGCCCCGATCTGCTGCCGAAGAGGGAAGAGCTGCGCTTTGACGCGGTCCTTCTGCGCGAGATTTTCTCGCTCTCCTCGCTCACCTGCGTGCAGCAGTCGGTGATGAATTTCGGCATACTGATGATCCAAGGGCTTGTGAACTCGTTCGGGGAGATCGTCATGGCGGCGTTCGCCGCGGCGGTGAAGATCGAATCGTTCGCGTATATGCCGGCGCAGGATTTCAGCAACGCCTTTTCCACGTTTGTCGCGCAGAACTTTGGCGCGCGGCAGCCGGAGCGCATCCGCGCCGGGATCCGGCGCTCGTTTGCGCTCGTACTCGGCTTCTGCGCGGTCGTTTCCGCGGCGGTGCTGCTTTTCGCTTCGCCGCTCATGCGCCTTTTCATCCCCGCGGCCGACACGGAAGTCATCCGTGAGGGCGTTTACTATCTCCGGTGTGTCGCGCCGTTCTACTTCGGCATCGGGTTTCTGTTTCTCTTCTACGCGCTCTACCGCGCGGTGAAAAAGCCCGCGATGTCCGTTGTGCTGACGGTCGTTTCGCTCGGCACGCGCGTCGCGCTCGCGTATCTCACGGCAGGGACGCTCGGCGTCGCCGGCATCTGGGCCGCGATCCCCATCGGGTGGGTGCTCGCCGATATCACCGGCGCGGTGTATTATTTCCGGAAACGGAAGGCTCTGCTGCCGGAAACGGTGCAATAAAAAAGCCTCCCCTGTGTAGGGGAGGTGGAAAAAACGAAGTTTTTGACGGAGGGGTTGTCAAAACAATCCCTCAGTCAGCCTTACGGCTGACAGCTCCCTTTACACAAGGGAGCCCAAGAAAACGTCGAAAAATCACGCTGCACCCGTAGGGGCGGGGCTCTGCTCCGCCCACCTGTCAGGCACAGGCATTAGATTTTACCTATTATAATAGAGTATTCCAAGGCACCCCGGCCCGCAGTGGCCGGAGATGGTGCTGCCGGCGAGCGTGTGGTGGATCTCCTCAAAGCCGCCGTACTCGCGCAGGAGCTTTTCGACAGTCTCCACGATCTCCGTATCCACGCCGGAGTCGGTGATAAACACGCGCTTCGTGTCGAAATCGTCGTGATCCTTGATGCGGTCGGTCACATAGCTCTCGATCGCCTTGGCGAGCGTGCCGCGGTACTTTTTCGCAACGCTCATCTTGCCCTCGTGCACCTCGATGCAGGGCTTGAGCTTCAACAGATTCGCGCCCAGCGCCGCGACGGTCGAGCACCGGCCGCCCTTGCGCAGATATTCGAGCGTGTCGATCACGAAGCTGACGTTCAGCTTCTCCCGGCGCTCGTCAAGGATCGCCTGGATCTCCTCGCCGGACTTGCCCTCGCGGGCGAGCAGCGCGCCGTCGATCACGAGATGGCCGATGCCGGTGGAAAGATTGCGCGAATCGACAACGAACACGCGCCCCGGAAATTCCTCTGCGGCATCGCACGCGTTCTGGAAGCAGGCGGACATATCCGAGGAGATCGTGAAGTGCACGATCTGGTCGTGGGTTCGGAGCTCCTCGCCGAAGAAATCGAGATAGTCGGCAATGGACACCGCCGCCGTGCCGCAGAGCTTTCCCGTGCGGCTCGTATACGCGAAAATGTCCTCGCGCGTGCACTCGATCCCATCGCGCAGCGCGCGGTCGTCCATGAGGATATAGAGCGGCGCGATCTTTACGTCGTACTGCTCGATCAGCTCGCTTGTAAGATCGCAGGTGCTGTCGGCAGAAATTCGGATCTTCATTGGCATTTACGGTCTCCCTTTCCAAAATAGTTCACATAGAGTTAACACGATGCTAAGGATTATAGCAGAGGTGTAATTATTTGTCTATGAACAATCGTACAGTCATTGTCATCACAGGGCCCACGGCTTCGGGCAAAACGTCGCTCGGCGTGAGTCTTGCGCTCGCTCTTGGCACCGAAGTTGTGAACGCGGACTCGATGCAGCTCTACCGCGGCATGGACATCGGCTCTGCCAAGCCCACGCGGGAAGAAATGTGCGGCGTGCCGCACCATATGATCGACGTGGCCGACCCCGCCGAGGACTACAGCGTCAGCCGCTGGGTCGAAAACGCGGCGGCGTGCTGTGACGCGCTGCTTGCCGGGGGCAAAACGCCCGTCATCGTCGGCGGGACGGGGCTTTATATCGAGTCGCTTCTCTCCGGACGGGATTTTTCCGCCGCGCCCGGCGATTCCGGCGTGCGCGAAGCGCTCGGCGCGGAGTATGACGCGCTCGGCGGCGCAGCGTTCCTGGAAAAGCTGCGGCTGGTCGATCCCGAGCGGGCGGAAAAGCTCGCGCCGGGCGACAAGAAGCGGCTCGTGCGCGCGATGGAGGTATATACGCTCACCGGCGAGACGATCACCGCGCACGACGCCCGCACAAAGGCGCTCCCGCCGCGGTATGCTTCCCGCCGCTTTGCGCTCACGTGGAACGAGCGGGAAACGCTCTATGCGCGCATCCGGCAGCGCGTGGACGAGATGGTCGCCGCGGGGCTTTTTGAAGAAGTGGAGCGTCTGCTCGGCGCCGGGCTTTCGGATTCCTGCACCGCGATGCAGGCCATCGGCTACAAGGAGATCGCCGCGGCGCTCCGGGGCGAGTGCTCGCCGGAGGACGCCATCGAGACCGTCAAGCGCGAATCCTGCCGCTATGCCAAGCGCCAGCTCACCTGGCTGCGGCGCGACAGGGATCTTGTCTGGCTGCCGCGGGAGGAATACCCGACGGAGGACGATCTTCTCGCCGCCGTCCTTAAAAATTAGCGCAACCGCCGGAAGACGGTCTGACACACTTCGACCGGCTTTTTAATCGGCTCTCTTTACAATGATAGAACACACGCCCAAGCGTGTGAATACTTATCACAAAGCCGGAGACCCCGGCGAAAGGGAGCTTTTATCATGCAAAAAACACAGAATCTGCAGGACCTTTTCCTCAACCAGACCCGCAAAGACAGACAGAGCGTGACGCTCTTTCTCATGAACGGCTTTCAGATGCGCGGCATCGTGCGCGGATTTGACAGCTTCACGGTCGTGCTCGAGACCGACGGAAAGCAGCAGCTCATTTATAAGCACGCGATCTCCACGCTCGTTCCGTCGCAGTCGGTCGATATGACCGGCGGCACGAATACATAAGAGCGCGTGAAGCGCTCGGAGCTGCCGCTGCTGTTCCCCGGCATCGTTCTGCTGCTCGCGGCGGCGGCATATGCCCTGCTCTTTTTCACCTCCCGCGCGGAGGATGTGCCCTCGGCGGTGTGCACCGCCGCGCTCTGGCAGGATACGCTTTCGCTCAAGGGCGTCGTTTCCCGCGGTGAAACGCCCGTTTCCGCGCCCGTAACGCCCGCGCTGCCGTATGATTCTACGCAGCCCTTTTCCGCAGGCGATCTCACGAGCACGCAAATGAACGACCTTCGCGCAAACGGCCGCATATCCGTCAGCGATGGCCCGCGCGGCGTCAGCATCGGCGATTCACTCGATACGCTGCTCTCCCGCTAC
>OIWM01003423.1_pt1 | contig 11517 bp, 8 predicted proteins | sample 1587451 | NCBI WGS metagenome assembly OIWM01 (sample SAMEA3888907, study PRJEB22519) | human gut metagenome | biome: human gut; feature: human-associated habitat; material: faeces | place: Denmark | collected 2011
GCCCGGCGGACAGGCCGCGGCGGATCTTCTTCCACAGCAGCGGGCTGAGCTGGTAGCCGACGATGCGGTCAAGGATCCGGCGGGCCTGCTGGGCGTCCACCAGATTATAATCGATGCCGCGCGGCTCCTGAATGCTGCGCGTTACGACATTTTTCGTGATCTCGTTGAACGTCACGCGCTCCGTCTTGTCGTCCGGCAGCTCCAGCAGCTCCTTCAGATGCCACGAGATCGCCTCTCCCTCGCGGTCCGGGTCGGTCGCGAGGTAGATGTGCTTTGCGGCTTTGGAAGCGCTGCGCAGCTCGGAGATGATCGCGGCCTTGCTGGCCAGTGGCTGATAGTCCGGTTCAAAATCGTGCTCCAGATCGACGCCCATCTTGCTCTTGGGCAGGTCGCGCAGGTGGCCCATGCAGGCCTCGACGCGATAATCCGGGCCGAGATATTTTCCAATGGTCTTTGCTTTAGACGGTGACTCGACGATCACCAGATTCGATCCCTTTGTCATGAAGGGAACCTCCATATATCCATTATCCTCCGGCGCGCTGATAGCGGTTGCCGGGAAGCTTTTTTGCCAGCCCCTTGATCTGGAGCATGGTCATGGCCGCAAGCAGGCGCTGCGGCGGAAGGCCCGTATGCTCCGTGAGAAGATCCGCAAGGATCGGCTCCGGCGTCAGGGCGGCATAGACCGCCGCTTCGTCGCCGGACAGGGCGGGCGGTGCTTTCTTTCTGTCACTATAAGGCCTTGCAGGCGGATTGTCAATGTCTTTTTTGTCGAGGGCTGGGGACTTTTCCGGTGAAGGCGCTGCCGGGCGGGCCGGTTTTGCCGGTCTCTCCGGCAGGGGCTGCGCAGGGACGGCCGCTGCGTAATGCGACCCAAAGCGCTGCTCCATCACCTCGCGGCGGCGACCGTCCGCCAGCTTGCCCGGAAACAGGTGTGTGTATTCCTGCAGCAGCTCCCATCCGTTTTCGGGCATGAGCGCACCCTCGCGCAGCAGGCGATTCGTCCCCTCGCACGAGGCGACGCCGAGATTGCCTGGAATGGCAAATACGTCCCTGCCCTGCTCCAGCGCCAGCCGCGCCGTGATGAGCGCACCGCTCTGCGCCGAGGCCTCGACCACGAGAACGCCAACGGAAAGGCCGCTCAGAATACGGTTGCGCACCGGGAAATTGCCGCGCATCGGGCTCGTCCCCGGCGGGTATTCGCTCAGGAGGCAGCCTCTCGACGCGATCTGCGCAAACAGCTGGCCGTTTTCCGGCGGATAGGCGATGTCGAGCCCGCAGGCCAGCACACAAACGACCGGCTCCGGCAGGTCCATCGCGCTCTGCAGCGCCATGGTATCGATGCCGCGTGCACCGCCGGACATCACAAGCCCGCCGCTTGCGGCGATCAGGCGGGAGAACTGCTTGGCGTGCAGCAGGCCGTAGGCGCTGCACCGGCGTGAGCCGACAACGGCGATCGCGGCCTCGTGGTCAAAATCCGGCAGACGACCCTGATAATACAAAAGAGCGGGCGGGTCTGCAATGTTGCGCAGCCGCTCGGGATAGGCAGGCTCCGCATAGGTCAGAAGGCGGATGTCAAAACGGTCACACTGCGCCAGAATGCGCTCCGCGCCGTCCAGCGTTTTGTCGAGCAGCGGCTCGAGCCAGCTCCGCCGCAGGCCTTCCTCCGCCTGCAGCGCGGCCCGGTCCATGGCATAAATGCGCTCTGCCGTGCCGAACCGGCGCAGCAGCTCCGCGCGGCCCCGGACCCCGATGCCGCTTCGCGTTGCCAGCCAAACCCAGTGCTTCTGCATCTGCGCGCCCTCCTTCCGTGTTCTCCCGCGCTACGGCCGCATCTGCCACAGCACGATTGCCGCCGCGACGGCCGCATTGAGCGACTCGCAGCGCGGCTGCATGGGAATGATGATCTGCCGGTCCGAGGCGGCGAGCAGCTCCGGGCAAATGCCCTGCCCCTCGCTGCCGATGACGACAAGATGGCGCATCAGATCGACCTCGCGCAGGTCGCATGCCTTGTCGGACAACGCCGTCGCCGCAATGGGGATCCCGGCGGCATGACAGGCTCTGAGCACGTCCTCCATCGGTGCGCTCTGCGGCGGACGGCGGAACACCGCGCCCATGGAGGCGCGCACCGTCTTTTCGGAAAACGGATCGGCGCAGCCGTTCGTCAGCAGGACTGGCAGGTCGAAGGCGTCGGCCGTGCGCAGGATCGTGCCGAGGTTTCCGGGGTCCTGGATGCGGTCGAGCAGGAGCATGCCGGGCTGCACCCGGAGCGCGCCCTCCTGCGGCAGGCGCAGGGAGAATAAAACGCCCTGCGGCGTGCGCATACTCGAAACGCTCTGCATCAATGACGCAGGGACCTCGACCAGACGTGCCGACGATGGGAGTGCCGGGCAGCGCTCCGGCTCGCTCGTCAGAACAGCCGTCACCTCGGGATACCACTTGAGTGCCTCCTCCAGAAGCTTCCAGCCGTCCGCCACAAATTCGCCGCAGCTCTCGCGATAGGCGCGCGAGGTCTGCAGCTTCCGCATGTGCTGCACGAGCGGATTGTGACTGCTTGTGATACGCTCCATTCGGGAGGCCCTCCTCTGGTTTGATTTCTATATTAAATAGTATAGCACATCACTTTTCGGAAATCAATGCATGTTTTCCCGCCGCATCGTGCGGCCAGTTGCGCAGGATATTGGCCAGTTGCATCTGGCGCATTGACAATTTCAGCATCGTTTGGCACAATTATTTTGCGCAAAACGCACAAAAGAAAACAGAAAGGATGACCACACATGAAACGAATCCCAAAGCTTTTGTCTGCCGTGTTGGCCTGTGTAATGCTGTGCGCCCTGTTCTCCGGGGTCAGCTTTGCAGCTGACACGCCTGCCGCCGTGGTGGAGCAGACCGTCACATCCGGCGAGCTGGCATACACGTTCTATCGCTACACGCCCGCCAACTTCAACTTCCGCGGCAATAACACCCCGCTTCTGTATGTCCTTGCGGATAAGGGCTTCACGGTGGAAAGCGCAAACGCCGCACTCAACACGTTCGGCTTCCGCGCGATTGCCGATGAGGAGAGCTGCACCGTTCTGTTCGTCAGCCCGTCGAACGGTTCCGAGTGGACCGAGGCCGACTACGCCATGATGCAGACGCTCGCAGGCAACGCCAGTGACAACTACTTCTACGGCACGGATTACTCCCATGGCATCAGCGAAGAGGGCAAATTCCATACCGGCCGCTTCCGCCACTACATCTTTGCAGAAGGCTCTGCCGCTGCGTTCGCCAAGCAGTATCTGGACACGGACGGTGCGACCTACTACATGCCAGAATGGTACTCGTGGTGCGATATCTTCGGCGCGGGCTATGTCTATGCCGAAAACGGCTTCACGGTGCAGCTCGTCTCCGAGGGCTGGGAGTCCGTCCGCCACACGAGCGTCATGTTTGTGAACAATAAGGTCGCGTTCCGCACGCCGTATTATTACTGGGACGAGATCGGCGTCTCTGAAACAGTTGAGACGTTCGAAACAAAGTACGGCGATGTCGGCGAGCTGGAATACTATATGTACACGCCGGAAACCGTCGACCGCAGCAGCAAGACGGAAAAGTATCCGCTCGTCTTCGTGCTCCACGGCAGCGGCATGCATCCGCAGGCCATCGCGCAGAATACGACCTGGCCTGTTCTGGCGGCAAAAGAGGGCTTCCTTGTTGTCTCCGTCAACGGCCTTTACAACACGGAAAACGACGCAAATGCCGTCGCAGACCTGCTGGATATGCTTGAGGAGCGTTACGCCATCGATCCTTCCCGCGTCTATGCGACCGGCTTCTCCAAGGGTGCGCGCTTGTCGTATGATCTTGCCTGCTCCTATTCCGATAAAATCGCGGCCATCGGCCTGTACGAGCCGGTCTTCTCGCACTTCAATGCATCGACCCCGGAATACACCATGCCGTCCTACATGCTGCTCGGTCAGAATGATTTTTATAAGATCTTCCCACGCGACACTGAGATCGCCGCGCAGGTCCTGTCCAACCTTGGCACCGTCAACGGCTTTGAATACGCCTACAACACGGAGCTTGGCGGCCTTTGGGGCGCGGAATTTGATTTGGACAACAGCATCCGTCTGGCTGATGAGCGTGCCGTGCTGAATGAACACTTCCTTGCAAGTAAAGAGGATGGCGTTGTCTACACGAAGCTTGTGGATATCTACAACGTCTCCCATAATGTTCTGCCTGCCTCCGCCGAGATCATGTGGCGTTTCCTCTCTCAGTTCAGCCGCAACGCTGACGGCTCCCTGACCGTACAGGAGGACAGCCGCTTTGAGGATGTGGCGAAGCAGGACTGGTATTACTATCCCGTGCAGGCGGCCGCACAGGACGGTCTGTTCCTCGGAACGTCTGAAACGGAGTTCTCTCCGAATGCTGCAGCAACGCGCGCCATGCTCCCGATGGTCCTGCACCGCATGGCCGGTTCTCCGGCCGTGACCGGCAGCTCACAGTTTGCCGATGTTGCGGCCGACGCATGGTATGCTGAGGCTGTGGTATGGGCACGCGAGAACAAGGTCGTCAACGGCATCTCCGATACGGAGTTTGCCCCGGACCGTGCCATTACGCGCGAAGAGCTTGTGACCATGCTGTACCGCTATGCGCAGCAGTTTGGCGAGGTCACTTCCAACCCCGCAGCACTGGACGCCTTTGCGGACGCCGCTTCTGTCTCTGATTATGCGAAGGAGGCCACGGCATGGGCAGCGCAGAGCGGCCTGCTGAAAGGTCTGGAGCTGAATGGGCAGCTCTGCGTCGATCCCGTCGGCACTGCAACGCGTGCGCAGGCGGCGACATTCCTGCTCCGCTTCCAGACGCTCATCGCCACCAACGGCATTCAGTAACGCAGTGCATTCTCTGGGCCTGCCGCACACCGCGGCGGGCCCTTTTGCGGTTGCGGCCGAATTTGACGTATGGTATAATAGAAGCACGGAGGGGATCGGCATGAAACTGCGCATTGCATATTGTGACGACGAAACGGAAGCCAGGCAGATTTTCGACGTAGGGATCCTCGACGCATTTTCCCGCCAGAATGTCAACGCTGCGCTCGCCGATTACGCTGACCCGCTGCAGCTTGCAGCTGTACTCCGGGAGGGTGCCGTCTTTGACGTTGTTTTTCTGGACATCGATATGCCGGGACTCGACGGCATCTCGCTGGCTAAGCTGCTCACTGCGCAGGAGCCCGCACCTGCCATTCTTTTTCTCTCCAACAAGGATGAGCTGGTGTTCCGTGCCCTGCAGGTCCGGCCGCTCCGCTTTCTGCGCAAGACCTACTTTGAAGCTGAGATCGACGACGCCGTCGGCGCCGTGCTGCGCCATCTGCAGCGCAGCGCAAATGTCGTATTTCAGGACGGAAAGGACCTGTACCAATTCCCGCTGGAGGACATCCGTTATGCAGAGGTCCTGAACCAGACGCTGACTGTCGTGCTGGCGCAGGAGCGTGTGAGCTTCCGCTATACCATCAGCGCGGCCGAGGAGCTGCTGGCCCCGGCCGGTTTTCTGCGCATTCATAAGAGCTATCTTGTAAATTACCGCGCAATCGCGCGCATTCAGAAGGATCATGTGCTTCTGACCGACGGACAGAGGCTCCCGCTGAGCAAGCACCGATATCAGGACGTGATCAGCCGCTTTATGGCCTGCCACCGGCGGGACAGCGGTTTTCTGGATTTTTAGGAGGGTATTCCTTGGCCAATCTTGCATTCATGACCAGCAAATATATTTTTGAAGCGGCGCTCCTCAACTTTTTTCTGGCATGGGGATTGCTGAAGCGCCCTGCCGCAGCAGTCCGCACCGCTGCGCGCTTCTGGTGGCTCTTTCTGACCTCCGGCCTGCTGCAGGGGCTGGCATATTATCTTGTCAATCGATATTTTACGGAAACAACATTCACGCTGCGCTACGTCCTCATGAATGGACTGACGATGCTGCTGTTCTGGCGGATCGCCCTGCGGCAGCCGTGGCAGCTTTCGCTGTTTCTGCTGTCGCACGTTCTGATCACAATGCAGTTCTGCCAGATCCTTGCAACCTATGTGATCTATACCTTCGAGCACCACATTGTTGTGGTCACGGAGTTTGCGATTCGTGAGCAGCTGATCTCCGAGAGTATCATTCTGCTGCTGTTCGCTGCGATTAGTCTGTTCTCCGTTCGCCAATCCCGCGATATCACCAACATGCTCCCAGCCTCTGCCGGGCGGTGCTGTCTGTTTCTCTGGTGCTTCTATGCCATAGGCCGTCTGTTGAATCAGTTCTTTGTAAAGACACAGGTCTACCCCGCCGTCACCGTCCTACTGTATTTTCTGTTCCTTGTAGAGCTGGCGGTGTTTTTCACCATCACCATGCAGATGGTCCGCCTGCGTGTTGCCTCGGCCGAAAAAGCCCGCATGGCGCAGCAATATGCCCTGCAGCTGCAGCATGCGGACGAACTTTCGTCCCTGTATCTGGATTTCCGCAAGCTTCGGCACGAAGCGAAAAATCAGGCGATCTACGTCCGTCACCTGCTTCGGACAAAGAACTACGCCGCTTTGGATGCCTATTATGCACAATATGAAACCGCAGCGGACGAGCTGACGAATCGGCTCGACAGCGGCAATCAGCTCGTAAACGCCATTCTCTGGTCAAAGGCCAAATCAGCAGAACGGGAGGGGATCCCTATCGTGCTGGAGGCAGCTCTGCCGCCGGAGCTTCCGGTCGAAGGTTCGCATCTTTGCAGTCTGCTCGTCAACCTGCTGGACAACGCACTGGAGGCCAGCGCTCATGTCCGCCAGCCGGAAATTCGTGTATGCCTGCGTATGAAACAGAATCATCTGTTCTGCTGCGTCATGAACCGGGTCGATTCCGATGTACTTGCTGCAAATCCAGAGCTGAAGACCACCAAACGCGACCGCGCACTGCACGGCTTCGGCATCCGCAGCATTCGCCTGATCACAGAGGAATATCATGGTATGTCAGATTTCACGGTGGACCACGGCTTCTTTACCGCGACCGTAATGCTTCCCTGCTCTGCAGCGCAGGAAGCCCGGAGGTGAGCGGATGGCGCGCATCAGGCATGATCTTAACACGATCTATATTTCCGGGCGGCTGCAGGAGAGCCTGCGGCCGGTCTCCCACTGCGCACTGACGGCGATCGTTGCACCCATGGGCTACGGCAAGACGACGGCCGTCAACTGGTTTCTCGCCAGAGAGGCGCCGCCACACTGTATCCGCATCAGCGTCTATTCCGCCCACCTTGCCATTCTCTGGCGAAGCGCGCGGAGGCCTTTGCCCACGCCGGGTTCCCGTTCCTGCGTGACTACGACTGCCCTGTCGATGCCGCGGGCGCAGGGCTTCTGGCGGACGGCCTGTGCCGCGGGCTGGCCGGGCCGGAGCCGTGCTATCTCTTCCTCGACGATTTTCACCTGCTGGCCGATGCGCGCGTCGCGGATTTCCTGTGCACGCTTGCAAACCGCCTGCCGGAAAACGTCCACCTCATCGTTGCCGGGCGCGACCACTTTCTGCCAGCCGACGCGCAGCTGCGTCTGGGCATCCGCCTGCACCGGATCGGCGCGGAGCAGCTCCGGCTAGGCCGCGAGGAGCTGGCCGTCTATGCCCGCCGCTGCGGCGCCGCACTGTCCGAGTCGCAGCTGACCGCGCTTCTGACCTCCACGGAGGGCTGGTTCTCCGCCGTCTACCTCAATCTGCGCTCGCTGGCCGAGCGCGGAACGCTGGCCGACGGAAATTCGGATATCTACGCCATGTTCACGGCCGCCATGCTTGACCCGCTGCCACAGCGCACACGGGAATTTCTGGCCGTGCTCGGTCTTGCCGATGAATTCACGGTGGAAATGGCGCGCTTTGTCACCGAAGAGCCGGAAACGGAGCAGCTGCTGGGCGCGCTGACTGCACAGAACGCCTTTGCCAGCCTTCTTCCGGACGGCGTGACCTATCGCTTCCACCACATGATGAAGGCCTGCGCCGCGCAGGTCTTCCGCACGCTCCCGGAGCCCCGGCAGCGGGCCTGCCGGGCGCGCTATGGGCGCTGGTACGCCACGCACGGGCAGATGCTCCACGCCATGGATTCCTTCCGGCGCTGCGGCGACTATGCTTCCCTGCTGGACGCTGTGACGCAGGACGCCGGCATTCTGCTTTCCACGCTGGACCCCGCTCTGGTGCTCACCGCGCTGGAGGAATGCCCGAAAGACGCGCTGCTGGCGCATCCGCTCGCCATTCTGGTGCTGATGCGCTGCATGTTCAACTGGAGCCGTATCCCGAAGATGCTGGAGCTGCGCGAGCTGCTGCAGAGCGCGCTGGACACGCATCCGGAGCTGCCGCCGAACGAGCGCGGAAATCTGCTTGGCGAATGTGACCTCATCCTGAGCTTCCTGCACTACAACGATATTTCGGCCATGAGCCGCCTGCACCGCAGCGCCAGCAGCAAAATGACCCGTCCGGCCATCACCATCCGCCGGAGCGGCGGCTGGACGTTCGGCTCGCCCTCCGTGCTGATGATGTTCCACCGGACGCCCGGCGCGCTGGAGGCAGAGCTGTCCGAGATGGACGAGTGCATGCCGCATTATTACCGCGTCACGAACGGCCACGGCCGCGGGGCGGAGCAGATCATGCGTGCGGAGGCGCTGCTTCTGCAGTGCCGCTTTGCCGACGCCCATATTGCGCTGGAGCGCGCCCGGAGCACCGGGCCTCTGCAGGAGAGCATGGCCCTGTGCTGCGACCTTCTGGCGCTGCGGCTGTCGCTTTTCCGGAACGTTTCCCTGCCGTACACGCGCGAGCAGCGCAACGCCGGGCTGGTGCGGCAGCACAACGCCGCATGGCTCCCGATCTTTTACGCCATCTGCGCCTATTATGATGCGCTGCGCGGAGATACGGAGCGCATTCCGGAGCTGTTCCGCCTGCACCGGCTCGACACCGTCCACATTCTGGCCCCCGGACGGCCGATGTATGACATGATCGAAAATCAGGTCTGGCTGGCGCAGGGAGAGTATGCCCGGCTCATCGGCCGGAGCGAGGCGCTTCTGGCCGCCTGCGCGCGATTCCCCTATGCCCTTGTCGCCCTCCATGTGCGCATCCAGACGGCTGCCGCCTATGCGCAGCTCGGCAAACGCGCCGAGGCCGAGGCGCTGCTGGAGCAGGCTCTGGCCGATGCCGCGCCGGACGGACTGATTCTGCCGTTTGCGGAGAATTACCACTATCTTGCGCCGCTGCTGGAAAATCGCCCGGACACGCAGGCGATCGCGGAACTGGGCAGGCTGTCTGAGGCGCGCCGCACCCGGCCTGCGGCCCTCGCCGGGCTTACCCCGCGGGAGCTGGAGCTTGCCGACCTGCTTGCGCAGCGCCTGACGAACCGCGAGATCGCCGGACGGCTCGGCCTCTCCGAGGGCAGCGTCAAGCAGTATCTGAACCAGCTCTATGCCAAGCTCCACATCGACGGCGACACCCGCCGGAAACGTCAGGAGCTTGCAGCCCTGTTAAAGCAGTCTGGTTAACCTTTGGTTAATAGACTTTCTGAACATTCCGCCGTACAATGTCTCTGTACGGTGGAATTTTTTACCCGGCAGAAAACGGAAAGGATAGATCGAATCATGAAAAGAGCATTTTCCCTGCTTCTGGCCCTTGCACTCCTCTTGACCCTCGCCGCCTGCGGCAGAGAGGAGGCCCCGACGGAGGAGCTGCCGGGCGAGGACTGGCGCACCACGGGCATGGTAAACGACCGGGGCACGATCGTGCAGGACGGCGTGGAAACGCCGGTCTGCGTCTGCATCGGCAGCGAATGGACGACATTTTATTACGACGAGGCGGAACAGATCTGCTTTGACAGCGTCACCTATCCCGTTGAAATCCCGAACGCCGCGTCCGATTACTGGAGCATCTCCTTTGACGATGTGACCGGCGACGGAAGCAGCGACATCCGGCTGGAATTCCGGCAGGAGGACGGCACCGAAACGGTGCTCGTCTGGTACTGGGAGGGCGAGGACTGCTTCCAGTTCCAGCCGGACGCCTCCTACGGTCCCTACGCCTCGGACTCCACGCAATACCTCGCAGCTTATGTTGGCCTCTGGGAATACGTCGGTCAGAATTTCTGGATCCGCATCCATGAGGACGGCACATGGGACATTCTGAATTCCGAGGAGACCGTGCTGGAATCTGGCATTGCCACTGCCGGCGCGGCGGGCGTGGAGCTGGGCTATGAGGATTCCGACGACAGGCTCGTGCTGGAGTATTCCCCGTCCGGCGAACTGCTCGATCCCGCAAACGGCGGCGTTCTGCGGCAGGTCAGCGCGATCGTGCTGCGCTCCGCCTTTGAAAACGGCGATCTGATGATAAACTGCGACGTGGGCGGCGGCCCATATGAGCTGGAGGACGGCGTCTGCTTCTACGCAGAGGGCGGCGACGGCTACCAGACCGCGCCCTGCCTGTGGCAGGTGACGAAGCAGGACGACAATGTCCACGACGGCCTGCGTGAAATCGCCTTTGACGCCGTGTGCTACATCCCGGCCGAGTCGATCCCCTACTTCGAGCAGGATTTCCAGGCGGTCCTGAGCAGCGAGCTCTATGACTACTACACGGGCATGTGGCTGACCGCCTCCTCCGCCTATGACGACACGGAGCGTGGCGAGAATCACTACCTGCACACCGTCAGCTGGAACGGCACGGACTACGAGATCGAATTCTTCTATTCCACGCAGTGGGAGGACACCGCGGACGGTGGGCGGCTCTTTACGAAGAGCTACATCGTCTATGTGCCCGAGGACTACGACGGCCTGATCTTCGCCGCCGAGCCGCAGCCCGCCACCTATGACGAGACCGACGCCCGGCTGGATCTCGACAGGATCTGTCCCGAGGCAAGCATCCTCGCGATCGACCTCATCGACCCGGAGCACTTCCTGTTCTTCGACCTCTGTGCCTGAGCACAGGCCAAACCGGCAGCCGGATGCGTTTCCGGCTGCCGGTTTGGTCTATAACAGAAACAGGATTCAGGCCAGATAGCCCTCTCTTGCCTTCACGCCGAAATTGGCCTCCAACTGGTGCATCTGGTCATCGGTAATGGTATTGACCAGCGGCAGATGGGCGATCTTCATGTAAATCTCTGCCGCCTTTTCGGCGGTCTCGATGAGGCCGAACGTCTCGTCGAGGTCTTTTCCCGCGCCGTAGATGCCGTGCTGCGCCCAGACGACAAGGCGGGCGGTCTGCATCTTTTCCGCCGTGGCGATGCCGATCTCGTTCGTGCCGCAGAGCATCCACGGCAGGACGTTCACGCCGTCCGGGAACACCACGATGCACTCGGTACACATCTGCCAGAGCGTGCGAGTAAACGCCTTTTCATCCAAGCTGTGGACATAGGTCATGGCAAGCAGGTTTGCCGGATGGCAGTGCATGACCACGCGGTTCTGCGGGTCGATTTTCAGCCGTGCGGCATGGCTCATCATGTGTGCCGGAAATTCGGACGTGAATTTCCCGCCGTCCGCAAAGCCCCACAGAAGCTGCGCCGTCTCGCCGCCGTCCGTCAGACGC
>OIWM01003425.1_pt1 | contig 11512 bp, 7 predicted proteins | sample 1587451 | NCBI WGS metagenome assembly OIWM01 (sample SAMEA3888907, study PRJEB22519) | human gut metagenome | biome: human gut; feature: human-associated habitat; material: faeces | place: Denmark | collected 2011
GAAATCAGCGCCGTTACGCGCCTGATCGACAATCGCGCGCGCCTGGCTGAGGGGTTAATGGGCGGGAGTGGTCGTGCTGCTGCGCTGTGCTTCGCGCAGGGCGAGACGCAGGTGATTGTGATGTTGCGTCAGCAGCTCGCGCGCGTGCCAGGCATCCAGCCCGCTGAGCAGCATCAGGATCGCGGTGCGGCAGTGCTGATGGCAGCTGGCCAGTGCCGCTTTTGCTTCACTGCGCGTGCAGTCGGTGGCCGCCATGACAATCGCTATCTGCCGCTCCGCCCAGTGCGAATTGTCAGCCTGCACGTCCACCCGCAGATTGCTGTACACCCGACCGTCACGGATGGCGAGCCCGGTCGTCAGCATGTTGACGATCTGCCGCTGGGCCAGTTGAGCCTTCGGATTGGCTAAGCCCGACACTGCCTCCGGCCCGGTCTGTGGGGCAATGATGATATCCGCCAATTGCGCCGCCTCGCTGGCCGCCTGCTGAGTGACGACAGCGATAGGGGCCCCCAGCGACCAGGCGTGACGCATCGCGCCCCACACCCATGGCGTCTTGCCGCTGACGGTCAACGCCAGCAGCATATCGTGGTTGGAAAAGTCCAGCGACTGCAGTTCAAAGGCGCCCAGGTCATAATTATTTGCCGCGGTTTCCCGCTCGGCCATCGCCGCCGTCTGCCCACCGGCAATCAGTCCCACCAGCGCGTGTTTGCCTTCCGGTGAATAGTCGCTGACCGCCTCGATGGCCGTCCGGCCTGACGCCCCGGCGCCGATAATGACCAGGCGCCCTCCCCGGCCCATCGTCGCGGTGGCGACATCAATCAGCCGGGCGATGTCCGGCAGGCAGGCGCCGACCGCCTCCGATATCTGCTTATCATCCTGATGCAGCATCGCCAGCATGTCTGCCGTGGCGAGACGATCGATGTGAGTGGTATCCGGGTGACGGCGGGCCTGCATTGCAGCGGTTAGCGAACTGTTCATAACAACCTCCATTTACAACAGAAAAAGCGCATCTCGGCGACATCAGCGGCCTGATGCATATCCTTATATTCATCAGGTCTATTTAACCTCTGCCGCCACTATAAGTGGAATGTTCTGTGCTTTACCGCCGTCGGGGTCACAGTTTACCGTCCCCAACGCTCGTTTACGGGCGATTGTCGGTTATATGAGCAATGCTGTCTTACGTCTCATCTTCGCCGCTCGCCGGCATGGCCAGCCAGAAGGATTGTTGGCAGAGCATGTGAAACGGTTTACGTATCGGCTAAACCGCCTCGATTGGCTTTGATTACACGGCTTTATGAAAACCGTCCTATCGGCGATAATATGCCTTCACTGAATCTATCCGGGATCGTCATGAAGGCATCAGAGCAGCAGCCTCGCGTTCGCCAACGCGCCTTACCGTTAAAGCTGAGCACCGCCGTATCCTTGATGATTGGCAGCGTCATCGGCGCCGTTCTCCTGCTGGTCTATGCCCTGTGGTATATGCAGATCAGCAATGCCACCCGCGACGGTTTGAAAGAGACCGCGCTGGCGGTGGCGCGCACCATGGCCGATATGCCGCAGGTGAAGCGCGGACTGGAGGCGCCCCCGCAGCAGCAGATCATTCAGCCGCTGGCGCAGGCCATCACCCGGCGCAACGACCTGCTGTACGCTATCGTCACCGATATGCACGGTATTCGCTATTCGCATCCGGACAGCTCAATTATTGGCAAACCCTTCATCGGCCACGATATCCAGCCGACGCTGCAGGGAAAAGAGAACGTGGCAATTAACCACGGCGTGCTGGCCCCGGCGCTGCGGGTGTTTACCCCGGTGTTCAACGATCAGCATCAGCAGATTGGCGTGGTGGTGGTCGGCATTTCGCTGAGTAAAGTGGACGAACAGATCGCCAACAGCCGCTGGGACGTACTGTTGACCATCCTGTTCAGCGCGCTGGTCTGCGCGCTGGGCACCTGGAGCCTGGTACGCGGTCTGAAGCGCGTCCTGCTGGGGCTGGAGCCGCAGGAGATTTCCACCCAGTTTCAACAGCGTCAGGCCATGCTTCACGCCCTGAAGGAGGGCGTCGTTGCCGTCGATGCCCACGGCGAAGTGAATTTGATCAACCCGGCGGCGCAGGAGATCCTCTTTTCCGGCCCGGACAAAACCCTCGCCCACACGCCACTGCTCGCCGACCTGCAGACCGTCTTGCAGAGCGGCGAGCCGATGTACGACCGCGAACTGGGATGCAATGGCCTGTTGCTGATCGGCAATACGGTGCCCATTCGCAGCCAGGAAGCGGTGGTCGGCGCCATCTGTACCTTCCGCGATAAGACCGAGGTGAGCCAGCTGCTGCAGCGGCTGGATGGCATGATGAGCTATGTGGATGCCCTGCGCACCACCTCTCATGAATTTATGAATAAACTGCACGTGATCCTCGGCCTGCTGAATATGAAAAGCTATGGCAAACTCGAGGAATACGTGCTGCAGACCGCCCACCGCTATCAGGCGGACATCGGCGACATTCAGCACCGTATTAAATCCCCGGTGGTGGCGGGCTTCCTGATAAGTAAAATTCAGCGCGCCACCGAGTGCGGCTTTACCCTTAAGCTGGCGGAAGAGAGCCTGGTGCCGGATTGCCCGAACGAGAAGCAGGTCACCGTGCTGGTGACGGTGCTGGGCAACCTTATTGAGAACGCGCTGGATGCCATGAACGGTCAGGCGGAGGGCGAGATCGGCCTGCTGCTGCACTACCAGGACGGCTGGCTAAGCGGTGAAGTGAGCGATGACGGACCGGGGATCCCGGAAAATAATATCGACGCTATCTTTAACAAAGGTTTCTCCACCAAAGGCGAGAATCGTGGCGTCGGGCTGTTTCTCGCCAACCAGCAGCTGCGCGAACTGGGCGGCACCCTCGCCGTCGAGTCGGAACCCGGCGTATTTACTCAATTTTTTGTTCATCTCCCCTGGGATAGTAAAAGGAAACGTGCGTGATAAATGTGTTGATTGTTGACGATGATGCGATGGTGGCCGAACTGAATCGCCTGTACGTGGCAAGAGTTCCCGGCTTTCGTTGCAGCGGGAGCGCTTCGACGCTCAGTCAGGCCCAGGAGATGATTAACGATAAGCAGCGGGAGATCGATCTGGTGCTGCTGGATGTCTACATGCAACAGGACAGCGGGCTGGATCTACTGCCGACCATCCGCGAGTCGGGGCGCGCTATCGATGTCATCATGATCACCTCGGCGGCAGACGCCGCCACGGTGCAGACCGCGATGCATTACGGGGTGGTTGATTACCTGATCAAACCTTTCCAGTTTCCGCGCTTTGAAGAGGCGCTCACCACCTGGCGGGAGAAGCGTAAACTGATGACCGGCCAGCCGTATTACGAACAGGCCGACGTCGACCGTCTGCTGCACGGCGGCGCGCCGGAGGCCAGCGACGCGCGCAAGCTGCCCAAGGGGCTAACCGCGCAAACGCTGCGTACGCTCTGCCAGTGGATTGACGCCCATCCGGACGTTGAATTCTCTACCGATGAGCTGGCGGCGGCCGTAAATATCTCCCGCGTCTCGTGCCGCAAATATCTGATTTGGCTGGCGCAGATCAATATCCTCTACACCACTATCCACTACGGCGCTACCGGGCGACCGGTCTATCGCTACCGCCTGGTCGCCGAACAGTACAGTTTGCTTAAGCAGTACAGTCAATAACCTGATAGCCGCTGTCCAGCGGCGAAAAACGCAGCCGCTGCGGCGATGAGAGAATGATGTCGCGATTTTTGGTGACGAAAATCGCGTCGATATCCTCACGCTGACGCAGTGCTGCGCAGCCCTTCTCTACGCCGAGGCCGAACAGCAGCGTAGTCCAGATATCGCCGTCTAAAGAATCCGTGGAAATCACCGTCACGCTGTCGAGTTCGTTATCCAGCGGATAACCGCTGCGCGGGTCGAGAATATGGTGCCAGCGTTTGCCGTCCTGCTCAAAATAACGTTCATAGGTTCCGGAAGTGACCACCGACTGCCCGTTGATCGTCAGGGAGCCAATCAGCGCCTGCGCGTCGGCAAACGGTTTTTTCAGGCCAATGGTCCATTCGCCGAGGGTATGCACATTGCCGCCGAGATTGATCAGCGCCTTCGCCACCTGCTGCTGACGGAGATAATCGCGCACGCGGTCAGCGATATAGCCTTTGGCGATCGCCCCAAGATCCAGCTCCATCCCCGGCTGCTGGAGAAACACACTACAGGTAGTCTCATCGAGGATCACCTCCTGCGGGCGGGTCAGCGCCAGTCGGGCTCTGATATCAGCCGCGTCAGGCACGCTGTGCCCCTGAAAACCAATTCGCCACAGCTTCACCAGCGGGCCGATGGCAAGATTAAAGGCGCTGTCGCGCACCATGCTGGCGGCTTTGGCGCACTGAATGAGCTGAAAGACCGGGCGGCTGACCGTCACCGGGTGACGTCCGGCGGCGTGGTTGATATCCATTACCTGCGACTCGGCGCGGTTAACGGTAAGCAGATCTTCGTAGCGTTTAATTAACTGAAATACGCGGGAGGCCAGCGCCTCATCGTGGGAATAAAGTTTGAGCAGAATGGGGGACCCCATCAGGACAGCGGAGTAGCTATAGACGCGGTTATCGGACATCGGGCTCTCCTTCAGAAGGGATAAGAACCTATCCCAGTAGGCGTAATTGGCGCAGCCAGTTTGAACACGGACAGCGCGCAGAAACCGGAGCGTACACGTAGTACGTGAGGATTTCGAGCACTGCCCAGGTTCAACATGGCAAGCAAAATAGCCCTAATGAGATAGGCTCTAAGCCGGGCGGCAAAAGCACCAGCCCGGCATCAGCAATTACCTGTTATCCTCTGGCACGTTTCGCCGCCTGGTGGCCCGCGAGGGTACCGAAGATGATGATATCCGCGACCGCGTTACCGCCGATGCGGTTGCCGCCGTGGATCCCGCCCACCACTTCACCGGCGGCGTAGGCGCCGCGGATCGGCTGCTGGTCAACGTTCAGCACTTCGCCATCGGTGTTAATGGTCACGCCGCCCATGGTGTGGTGCACCCCCGGGGCGATACGGATGGCATGGAACGGACCTTCGTTAATCGGCGCGCGCAGCGCGGTGGTCCGGCCAAACTGTTCATCATGCTGTTTTTCCACTGCCCCGTTGTAACACTCGAGGGTGGCGAGGAAGGCATGGTAATCCATCCCCAGTTTCTCCGCCAGTTCACGCGGCGAGCTGGCGCTGGTGACGAAGCCTTTGGCGATGTACTCATCGGCGGCTTTGTTTTTCGCCCGCACATGTTCGTCAAAGACGATGTACGCATAGTGTTCCGGTAGGGCGATAATCGCCGCGGAGACTTTATCGCGGGTCTCCATTTCGTTAAAGAAGCGGTTCCCCTGCTGGTTAACAAGAATAGCGCCGCCGCCGCGAATCGATTCGGAAATCAGGTACGAAGTCTGCTGTTCGACGGTGGGGTGAATCTGAATTTCGCCCATATCCACGGTGCCAGCGCCGATGCGTTCCAGCAGCGCGATACCGCTCCCGGTCGCCCCTTTGTGGTTGGTGGTCACGAAGCCTTCGAGGTCCGGACGATACTTCACCACCATCGCGCTGTTGGCGCTGAAGCCGCCGGTGGCCACTACGATGCTTTTGGTCTGCACTTCGATGACTTCTTTTTCGTCGTTGACCAGACGTACACCGCTCACCTCATCCCCGCTCATCAGGATCTCTTCCACCGAGGTATCCAGCAGGACGTCGATGCCGCGTTTGGTGATGTTGCGCACCAGGCCGCTAATCAGATAGCCGCCGACCGCTGATCCGTCGCGCGGACGGTGGGTACGGTCAATGCTCATCCCGCCGGTGGTGGTGATGTCGTTGAGCATAATGCCGCGGTCCGCCAGCCACTCAATGGCTTGCGGCGCATTCTCCACGAAGCGATGCAGCAGCTGCGGGTTGTTTTTGTTGTGGCCGCCCTTCAGGGTTTCCTGATAGAACAACTCTTTACTGTCCTGAATACCTTTGACCCGCTGGAAGCGAGTTTCCGCGGCGTTCATCCCGGCGGAAGCCTTGATGGTGTTGCCGCCAATGGTCGGCATTTTTTCGACGATCAGGACGCTGGCGCCTTCGTCGTGAGCCTGAATGGCTGCCGCCAGGCCGGCGCCGCCGCTGCCGACCACCACCACGTCATAACTTTTCGGCGCGGCGTCATTGCCGCCCTCTTCCGCTGCCAGCGCTTTGCTGGATTTCAGCATCGCTTTAGCGACCGCTTTTTTCACCGCTTCGCTCTGGCTGGTAGCACCGGAAATGGCGTCCACGTGCGGGGTGTTGGCGGTCAGAATACGTTCGCGGATCTCTTCGAAGCTGGTGGTGAACTCGACGGTCTGCACTGGGCTCGCCGCCAGTTCAATATCGGCAATATGATCATTTTCGAGGCTAACGTTGATCACCAGTTCATTGGCGTCATCCTGAACGGTTTCAACAAACATCCCCGGCTTAAATTTAGCGTCGCCCATGCTCATGTCGCGGATCATCGCTTCCACCAGCGAGAAGCGCCACAGCGGTTCCGGAATGTGCAGCGCCTCGCGCTGGGTGCTGTCGATAAACAGCTCCAGCTCTTCACCGGCGGCGATGCGTGCCGCCCAGTCCGGATAGGCGATGCAGGCGCGGCCCACGGCGATCAGGTCATAACCGTGATCGAGGCCCAGCTCGGCATCAGCAACGTTAACCACCCCGCCGACGCCCATCACCGGCACCTGAGCCAGGGTTTCAGAGCGCATCGAGCAGTATTTCTCGATCAGCGGTGTTGGATCGCTGGTATCGACGATAGACGGACGCAGGGTCGCGCCCACCGAGAAGTGCAGATAATCGACGCCGCGAGCGGCCAGTTTTTCCAGCAGATACATGGTGTCATCGAAGCGGATCCCCGGGACCTCCATCTCTTCCGGCGAGAAGCGATAGCCGATGATAAAGGCATCGTCAGCGTACTGGCGGGCCATTTTGTGGGTGATGTCGAGGACCGCCAGCGGGAAACGGGCGCGATTGTCGCGGCTACCGCCCCACTCGTCGTCGCGCTGGTTGGAGTTCGGTGAATAGAACTGCTGGATAAGGTAGGTGTTGGCGCCGTGAATTTCGACGCCGTCGAAGCCGGCGAGAATGGCGCGACGGACGCCGTCGCCAAACTTGGCGATCATCCCTTCCACTTCTTCTCCGCTCAGCGCCCGCGGCATCGCGGCGCCCTCACGCGGCGCGGCAATAGCGCTTGGCGCCACCGGCTGGCGCCCCCCGATCAGCTGCGGGTCGACCATGCGTCCGCCGTGATAGATCTGCAGAATCGCTTTTGAACCTTGCGCTTTGATCGCCTCGGCGATTTTCGCCAGGCCGGCAATTTTTTCATCATTATCGATGCCGATCGCGCCCGGGAAGGCCAGGCCGTAGTCATCAATAAAGCAGCACTCGACAATAATGGTGCCGATGCTGCCGGCGCGAGCGCGATAGTACTCCACCAGCTCGCTGGTGACAGTCCCATCGAAATAACCGGTGCAGGTGGTCATCGGCGCCATGAGCAAACGGTTTTTCAGCTCCGTACCATTTGGTAAAGTAAATGGCTGCAGAATTCGTTCGTTACTGGTCATAAGTTACGCTCCAGATTTTAAAATATTAAAAACTCAGAATGGGGTGACGGAATCATTAATGGTTTTGGTTTTTTAATTCCTGTTGTCATGCCAATAATATAGCGTGTTTTTTAGTTACTAAATCAATTACGTTAGTTATAAAACTATTTAACCACAACAATAACATCGCTACCTCTATTGTATTATTAAAATAATAAATAGCATTTACATAATACAAATGCACGATAACATTTTAGATACTTATGTTAACATTAAAAACGATCGCAAATTTCAATAAAAACATTTATTTTCATGCTGTTACGAAAATAATGGATAAATTCAGCATTAAATGTTCATTTTTATTTTAACATTTATCGATATTTTAGCCAAATTAACACCTCATCATATAGGGTTATGCTGATAATAAAAAAATAGTGAAATCACCTGCTTTTCTTGATCTCGATCAATTGCAACGGCCATTGAAAGCGCAATATATAAATAACCAACAAATTTAATTTAACGCCCAGACAAACGCGTTAAATAAACGCCCTGACGATACTCAGAAACGAAAAATAAAAACTAAAGTAACTTTTGTAATTAAAGAAATCACTGAGCATGTCGCTGGCGTAAACGCTATTTTCAACAACTTGCAGATACTCATTATGAAAGAGAAAAAGACAACCATACCGCCTGCCGGTGCAGTCAATCCAACGACTGCGACTAAAAAACGTCTCCTGATGATGGCGCTGCCGATTATCGTTGCCGTACTGTTATTGTTCGTTCCGGTCCCGGACGGCCTGCCGCCGTACGCTTGGCACTACTTCGCCATCTTCGTCGGGGTGATCGTCGGGTTAATTTTTGAACCGCTGCCTGGCGCCGTTATCGGCATCACCGGCGTGGTGGTGATCGCCCTCTGTAGCCAGTGGCTGTTGTTCAGCCCGGAACAGATGGCCGCCCCGAGCTTCAAGCTGGCCGGCGCCTCCTTTAAATGGGCGGTGAGCGGCTTCGGCAACTCCACGGTCTGGCTTATCTTCGGCGCCTTTATGTTCGCCGCCGGCTACGATAAAACCCAGTTCGGCCGCCGCCTGGCGCTGATTCTGGTGAAATATCTCGGCCGTCGCAGCCTGACGCTGGGCTACGCCATCACCTTCGCGGATCTGCTGCTGGCGCCGTTTACGCCGTCGAACACGGCGCGCAGCGGGGGCACCATTTACCCAATTATCGCCAACCTGCCGCCGCTGTACGGTTCAAAACCAAACGACCCGAGCGCGCGTAAAATCGGTTCCTATCTGATGTGGGTGGCGATCACCGCCGCCTGTATCACCAGCTCGATGTTCCTGTCGGCACTGGCGCCGAACCTGCTGGCGCTGGCGTTGGTAAAAAGCATCGTCGGTATCAATATCTCCTGGGGCACCTGGTTCATCGCCTTCCTGCCGCTCGGTGTCCTGCTGATCCTGACTATGCCGCTGCTGGCTTACTGGTTCTATCCGCCGGAAGTGAAAATCAATAACGAAGTGCCACTGTGGGCCGCGCGTGAGCTGGAAAAACTGGGCAAACTGTCGCGCAATGAAATTCTGCTGCTGGTGTTCGTCTGCTTCGCGCTGATGATGTGGATCTTCGCCGCCGACTGGATTGAACCGGCGCTGGCCGCCCTGCTGGTTATCGTGCTGATGCTGTGGACCGGCGTGCTCTCCTGGAGCGACATCACCAACAACAAAGCGGCGTGGAACACCTTTGTCTGGTTTGCCACCCTGGTGGCGCTGGCCGACGGCCTCTCCTCCACCGGTTTCATCGCCTGGCTGGGTAAAGAGGGCGGCGCGCTGATGGGCGGTATCTCCCCAGGCGTGGCGACCATCGTCCTGCTGCTGGCGTTCTACCTGCTGCACTACCTGTTTGCCAGCACCACCGCGCACACTACCGCGCTGCTGCCGGCCATGCTGACAATCGCCGCCACCATTCCGGGAATGAATATGGAAGTGTTCGTCCTGCTGATGGTCACCTCGCTGGGCGTGATGGGGATTATCACCCCGTACGGTACTGGCCCAAGCCCAATCTACTACGGCAGCGGCTACCTGCCGACCAAAGACTACTGGCGCCTCGGCACCATCTTTGGCGCCATCTTCCTGGCCGCCCTGCTGCTGATTGGCTATCCGTGGATGTCCATGATGTTCTGATTCATAACCGCCGGGACCACCCCGGCGGTTTTTATCTTTATGGAGTAAGTGACTATGTCGACTAAACCGTTTGTTTATCAGGATCCGTTCCCGCTGGCGCACGACGATACCGAATACTATCTGCTCAGCAAAGAGCACGTCTCTGTCGCCGAATTTGACGGCCAGCCGGTTCTGAAAGTAGAGCCGCAGGCGCTGACCCTGCTCGCCCAGCAGGCCTTCCACGACGCCGCCTTTATGCTGCGCGTCTCCCATCAGCAGCAGGTCGCCTCGATTCTGCTCGACCCGGAAGCCAGCGAAAACGACAAATACGTGGCGCTGCAGTTCCTGCGCAACTCCGAAATCGCCGCCAAAGGTATTCTGCCCACCTGTCAGGATACCGGCACCGCGATCATCATGGGTAAAAAAGGCCAGCGCGTCTGGACCGGCGGTGGCGATGAAGCCGCCCTGGCGCAGGGCGTTTACAACACCTATACCGAAGATAACCTGCGTTACTCACAGAACGCGCCGCTGGATATGTATAAAGAGGTCAACACCGGCACCAACCTGCCGGCGCAGATCGATCTCTACAGCGTCGACGGTGAAGAGTATAAGTTCCTGTGTATGGCGAAAGGCGGCGGTTCCGCCAATAAAACCTATCTCTATCAGGAAACCAAAGCGCTGATCACTCCGGCGAAGCTGAAAAACTATCTGGTCGAGAAGATGCGTACCCTCGGTACCGCCGCCTGCCCGCCATACCATATCGCGTTTGTGATCGGCGGTACCTCGGCAGAAGCGACGCTGAAGACCGTGAAGCTGGCCTCCACCCGCTACTACGACGGCCTGCCGACCGAAGGCAACGAGCACGGTCAGGCGTTTCGCGACGTCCAGCTGGAGCAGGAGCTGCTGCAGGAAGCGCAGAACCTCGGCCTCGGCGCGCAGTTTGGCGGGAAATACTTCGCTCACGATATCCGGGTGATCCGTCTGCCGCGCCACGGCGCCTCCTGCCCGATCGGCATGGGCGTCTCCTGCTCCGCCGACCGCAACATCAAAGCGAAAATCAACCGCGACGGCATCTGGATCGAGAAGCTGGAGAGCAATCCGGGGAAATATATCCCTGAGCATCTGCGCCAGGCCGGGGAAGGCGAAGCGGTGAAGGTGAATCTTAACCAGCCGATGAGCGAGATCCTGGCGCTGCTGTCGCAGTACCCGGTGTCCACCCGTTTGTCGCTGAGCGGCACTATTATCGTGGCCCGCGATATCGCCCACGCCAAGCTGAAGGAGCTTATCGACAGCGGTGAAGCACTGCCGCAGTACGTCAAAGATCACCCGATCTACTATGCCGGTCCGGCCAAGACGCCGGACGGTTATGCCTCCGGCTCTCTGGGACCGACCACCGCAGGGCGCATGGACTCTTACGTTGATCTGCTGCAGTCGCACGGCGCGAGTAAGATCATGCTGGCGAAAGGCAACCGCAGCCAGCAGGTCACCGACGCGTGCCACAAACACGGCGGCTTCTACCTCGGCAGTATCGGCGGCCCGGCGGCGGTACTGGCCCAGCAGAGCATCCGCAGCCTCGAGTGCGTGGCGTATCCGGAGCTGGGTATGGAGGCTATCTGGAAAATTGAAGTGGAAGATTTCCCGGCGTTTATCCTCGTCGATGATAAAGGCAATGACTTCTTCCAGCAGATCCAGACGTCGCAGTGCGCCCGCTGCGTGAAGTAACCCAGACCGCCCTTCGGGGCGGCTCTGGCCGATGACAAACCGGTTTTCGTTA
>OIWM01003434.1_pt1 | contig 11474 bp, 13 predicted proteins | sample 1587451 | NCBI WGS metagenome assembly OIWM01 (sample SAMEA3888907, study PRJEB22519) | human gut metagenome | biome: human gut; feature: human-associated habitat; material: faeces | place: Denmark | collected 2011
CCCTCATACAAAAGCTGCTCCGGTGAAAGCAGCCTGAGCTTCATCGCGCCGGATTCCTTATGCTTCTGCGTCATGTCGCGCCTCGTATCTTTCCACGACCTCGTCGATTCCACCTGCCATCAGGAACAGATTTTCAGGAATTTGGTCGTGCTTACCCTGCAGAATTTCCTTGAAACCGCGAATCGTCTCCTTGCGCGGCACATATTTGCCCGGAACACCGGTAAACTGCTGCGCGACGCTGAACGGCTGTGAGCAAAATCTCTGAATTTTTCTCGCTCTGGCTACCGTCAGCTTATCCTCCTCTGAGAGCTCATCCATGCCGAGAATCGCGATGATGTCCTGTAAGTCCTTATATTTTTGCAGCACCTCCTGCACCGCTCTGGCCACCTGATAATGCTCCTCGCCAACGATCAGTGGATCAAGGATTCTGGAGGTGGATTCCAACGGGTCAACGGCCGGATAGATTCCTAACTCGGTAATCGCACGGTTGAGTACCGTCGTCGCGTCCAAATGCGCGAAAGCGGTTGCCGGAGCCGGGTCTGTCAAGTCATCCGCCGGCACATAAATCGCCTGTACCGATGTGATGGAGCCGTTTTTGGTCGATGTGATCCGCTCCTGCAGCGCGCCCATTTCGGTCGCCAGAGTCGGTTGATAACCGACTGCGGACGGCATACGTCCCAGCAGCGCTGATACCTCGGAGCCGGCCTGCGTGAAGCGGAAGATGTTATCGATGAACAGCAGTACGTCCTGCCCCTCCTCATCTCTAAAGTATTCCGCCATCGTCAGACCGGTCAAGGCAACGCGCATACGCGCGCCCGGTGGTTCGTTCATCTGTCCGAATACCATAGCCGTCTTTTCAATAACGCCGGATTCGATCATTTCGTTATACAGATCATTACCCTCTCTGGTTCGTTCTCCGACACCTGCAAAGACGGAGATTCCGCCATGCTCTTTGGCAATGTTGTTGATAAGCTCCTGGATCAGAACTGTCTTGCCGACACCTGCGCCGCCGAACAGACCGACCTTGCCGCCTCGCGTATATGGCGCGATCAGGTCAATGACCTTGATGCCGGTTTCATAAATTTCTGATTTTGTATTCTGATCCTCAAACGATGGTGCAGGTTTATGTATCGGTGAAGTTTTGGTCGTGTTGACCGGTCCTTTTTCGTCGATGGTCTGCCCCATGACGTTAAAGAGTCTGCCCAAAACCTCGTCGCCGACCGGTACGGTAATCGGCGCGCCGGTGTCCATCGCTGTCATTCCCCTGGTCAGCCCGTCCGTCGAAGAAAGCGCCACACAGCGAACGACATCATCCCCGATGTGCTGCGCCACCTCCGCCATAACCGTATCGTCATCATGCGGGATTTTAATCGCGTTCAGCAGTTCCGGCAGTTCTCCCTCTTCAAATTTGATATCGATGACCGGACCGATAATCTGGTTGATCACCCCTTGATGCATGTCTTTACCTCCTGTTTCTGCCTGTTTCTACTCTCGCGTTTCTGCGCCGGAAACGATCTCAATCAATTCATTGGTAATGGCTGCCTGCCGCGCGCGATGATAAGTCAGCGAAAGCCTGTTCAAAATTTCGCGCGCGTTGTCCGTCGCGCTTTCCATCGCGCCGCGCCTTGTCGCGTGCTCGCAGACTGCCGATTCCAGGAACGCTTCAAGCAGAGTCAGCTCCAAATATTTTGGCAGCAGATAGTCTGTCACCGCTTCTTTGGACGGCGCATATTCGAGTTCGGCCGGCACTGCCTGAGCCTCCTCCTTTTTTGAAGCTCGTGCGAACTCTGCCGGCAGCAGCTGTTTGACCACCGGCTCCTGCCGCAGCGAATTGATGTATTCCGTCGTAATCAGCAGTACGCTGTCCACCCTGCCGCTTCGGTAATCCGCGAGAATCGACGTTACGATTTTTACAATCTCCGAAAAAGGTATTTTCTCCGCCGCGCCCGTAAAGGCGTCATCGATCGCATACCCCTCCCGCGCGAAAAAATCCCGGCCGCGGCCGCCGATACAAACCAGCTTGACCGCTTCCTTTTTGTATTCCTGCAGAGCCTCGCCGGCCGTCTTAATCAGGTTACTGTTAAAGCCGCCGCAAAGTCCTCTGTCACCGCAGATTACAATCGCGAGCACGCGCTCCGCTGCCGCGGAGGACGCCGCCTCGCAGGGTTTCTCTCGCTCTGAGACATTTTGTCCTGCCAATAGCAGCTCCATCGTTTCGGTAACTTCCCGCAGCTGCAGGGATTTTTGATCGAACAGACTCTTGGCTTTGCGGAATTTTGCCGCGGAAACAAGGCGCATCGCGTTTGTAATATGCTCCGTACTTTCAATGCTTCTCATCCTGCGTTTCAACTCGCGCGTGTTTTCAGCCATGATACTTTGCCTCTTTCAACCTTGTAATGCCGGCTACAAGCAGTTTTTCCGCATCCTCATCCAGGCTTCCGTTCTGCCGGATTTTTTCGCCGATCTCCGGATAGTTCGCATGGATAAAGTCCAGCAGCTCCTCCTCGAAGGCGGCAAGGCTCTCGGTCGGAATATTCTCCATATACCGGTGTGAAGCCGCGTAGATGCTGATAATCTCATCGACCACATCCATCGGATGGTACTGCCGCTGCTTGAGAATTTCCATCAGAACCCTCCCGTGGTCAAGCCGCGCCTTCGTATCCTTGTCGATATCGGAGCCAAACTGCGAAAATGCCGCCAACTCTCGATATTGCGCCAGCTCCAGCTTCAGCTTGCCGGAAACCTGCTTCATCGCTTTGATTTGCGCGTTGCCGCCGACACGCGAAACCGAAATTCCGACATTGATTGCCGGGCGCTGTCCGGTGAAGAACAGCTCGGACTCCAAAAAAATCTGTCCGTCTGTGATGGAAATTACGTTAGTCGGAATATATGCGGAAACGTCACCTGCCTGTGTTTCGATGATCGGCAGCGCTGTAATCGAGCCTCCGCCCAGATCATCACTGAGCTTCGCGGCTCTTTCCAGCAGTCTGCTGTGCAGATAGAATACATCGCCCGGATAGGCTTCTCTTCCCGGCGGTCTTTTGAGCAGCAGCGACATTGTGCGATAAGCGACCGCGTGCTTGGAAAGATCATCGTAAACGATCAGTACGTCCTTACCCTGATACATAAAATGCTCCGCCATCGCGCAGCCTGCGTATGGCGCGATGTATTGCAGCGACGCCACATCGCTGGCGGTTGCGGAAACGACGATGGTGTACTTCATCGCCTCACGCTCTTCCAGCGTCTGCACCAGCTGCGCGATGGTGGATTTTTTCTGTCCGATCGCGACATAAATACAGATTACATCTTTTCCCTTTTGGTTGAGAATGGTGTCGATGGCGATCGCGGTTTTGCCGGTCTGACGGTCGCCGATAATGAGCTCTCTCTGCCCCTTGCCGATTGGCATCATCGCATCAATCGCTTTGATTCCGGTCTGCAGCGGTTCATTGACCGATTTACGCATCAACACGCCGGGCGCGCCGTACTCGATGGGACGTTTTTCTCTGGTAACAATTGGCCCTTTGCCGTCAATCGGCTGTCCAAGCGCGTCTACCACACGACCGATCAGAGTTTCACCGACGGGAACTTCTACGGCCTCTCCGGTCGGTTTCACGATGTCCCCCTCTTTGATCTCGCGGTCCGCACCCAAAATGACGACACCGACATTCTCCTCCTCCAGATTGAGTGCCATGCCGTGAACACCACTGTCAAATTCGAGCAGCTCGCCTTCCATGCAGCCGCTCAGCCCATAGACTCTGGCGATGCCGTCTCCGACCTGCAATACAGTACCATAGTCCATGATCTCAAACTTGCTGTGGTAATTTTTTATCTGTTCTTTTATAACAGAACTGATTTCTTCCGGTCTTAAATTCATCGGGAAACCTCCCCTCCTACTGCTTTTCTAATTCTTCACGAAGACGTTCCAAATCGCCCCTGTATGACTGATCGATCATCTTCCCGCCGACCTGAATTTTGACGCCGCCGATGAGACTTGGATCCACGCGGTTTTCGAGCTTGATGTTCCTCTGCAAAAGTCGTGACATTTCTGTTTCGAATTTCTGTATCTGATCCGGCGTCAGCTTGACAACGCTAAAAACCTTCCCCTCGGCAATCCCTCTGTCTTTGTCATAGAGTTCGATATATCGCTTCGCGATTTTTTTGATTTGTGAGGTTCGTCCTTTGTCAATCAGCACATAGACGAAATTGAGCATCTCCTGCGAGAAAGCAGGCTGCATGATTTTTTTTACAGCTTCTTTTTTTTCCTTCGGCATGATCGCCGGGCTGTTCAGAAACTCCGAGAAATCCTCATAAGCCTGCACCAGCAGGGCAAGCTGCTTGATTTCAATGAGAATCTCTTCTTCTTTGCCAAGGTCTTTCGCTGCCTCATAAAGCGCTGTTCCATAGGTCAGCGATACTACTGATTCTGCCATTTTTCGCGCGCCGCCTCCTCTAAGACTTGATCAACCAGCGCCTGCTGACTTTTTTCATCCAGTTCTCTTTGCATGATGCGCTCCGCTGCCAGAACCGCAAGCGAAGAAACCTCTTTTTTAAGCTGAACCACAGCTTTTTCTTCTTCTGCCCGCATGTTTTCGTGTGCCTCCGAAACAATCCGCTGCGCCTGGATCTTGGCCTCTCCGACGATGGCGTCCGCTCTCCGGTCAGCCTCTGCCTTAGCCTCCTTGATGATCGCGCGTTTTTCTTCTTCGGCGTTTGAAAGAGTCGCCTGATATTCGCTGAGCAGCGCCTGCGCTTCCTCCACGGTTGCTTTCGCGCGGTCCAGATTATCCTGTACCGCCGCTTTACGCGCCTCCATGAACTTATGTACTTTTTCGAAGAAAAAATGCTTCAGAATCAGATACAGCACCAGCACAGTGATGGCCGAAAACAGCAGGTTCCAGTTGATTTCAAGCAGTCCTTGATATAATTTTACTTCCATATCCGAAACCTTCTTTATTCTGCTCTACGCTCTCCGGCACCGATCAGATCTTGCCTGCCAACACGATGGCGATGACGAAGGTCAATACGCCGATAGTTTCCATAATGGCCATCGCGATGATCATCGACGCGCGGATTCCGCTCATCGCTTCGGGCTGTTTCCCCATGCTTTCCACCGCCTTGCTCGCGAGGATCCCCTGTCCGATCGCGATACCGATTGCCGCGAGGCCGATTGCCAGACCTGCCGCGATTGCAATAATTCCTGTTGTCATTTTCATTTACCTCCCGTTTTCGCTTCATGGTTTTTGTCCGCTCCGGCAATGCCCTTTGAGAGGAATACCATGGTTAATGTTACAAAGATATAGGTTTGAATCACCGGCTCGAAGATGTCAAAGAACGCGTTCAGCGGCAGTACGAAGACGGCTCGCATGAACGGTACACTTGACACAAACGCGCTCAGCCATTCCATAAAATACATCCAAAGCTCTACAACAATCATACCGCCGAAAATATTGCCGAACAGACGCAGCGCCAAGGATATCGGCAAGGTGCAGTCTTCTAGAATGTTCAGCGGAAGCATGAACGGATAGGGCTCGCACATGTGCTTGAGTTTGCCTTTCACGCCCAGATAGCGGAAGCCGCTGATTTGAATCAGCAGGAACGTGAGCAACGACAGGCTGAACGTGACGTTCACATCCGCGGTAATCGGTCTCAGTCCAAGCAATCCCAAAGAGCTTCCAAGCAGGATATAGATAAAAATCGTGCCCATATACGGCGCGAAGGTTTCTGCCTTGTTTCCGAGGTTTTGCTTCGCGTAATCGTAGATTTTGCCGACGATCAGCTCCGCGGCAATTTGTCTTTTGGTTGTCGGAACCGTTTCAAGTCCATGTCCCATCCAAATACCAAGTACCGCGAGAATGGCGGCAAGAATGAAGCCCCAGAGAATGCTCTCGCTCAAAAAAACGCTTCCGTCTCCGAAGGCAACGATAACACGCGCGCCCAGCTCGTCTACATGAATCACATCTCATCCCTTCCTTCCGTTTTTCGTTTTTGAACTTTAAAAATCTTTTCGTCTACTGCAAAAAGCTCCTAAAAAACAAACGAAAGTAACGCCCTGCAGGGTGCATCCTGCTGAACATTACTTTTCTTCTCCATTTGTTAATATAGTCTTTTCAACTAAAAAAGTCCATAGTTTTGCCCGCTAAAAAAGTGTTATGGTTTTTCTTTACAAAAATTTTCGCGTTTTTTTAGCGTTTTAATACAAAATCTAAAGACTTTCTTGACACCCTATTTGTGGTATGTTTCGTTACGGTTGATCTTAAACGCGCGGTAGATCTGCTCCAGCAGAATCACGCGCATCATCTGATGCGGGAAGGTCATCTTCGAAAACGAGAGCTTAAAATCCGCCCGTTTGGAGACCTCATCACTGAGGCCGAGGCTGCCGCCGATGACGAAGGCAAGATTGCTCTTACCCTCTAAGGCAAGCTGTGCGAGCTTGTCCGCGAGCTGTGGTGAATCGAGCGTTTTGCCGAGAATCTCCAGCGTGATGACATAAGTTCCCGGTTTGATCGCCTTGAGGATTTCCCTGCCCTCCTCCTGCTTCACGAGCGCTTCCTCCGCCGCGGAGGCTTTGTCCGGCAAACGCGCCTCCTTGAGTTCGATGATTTCCAGCGCGCAGAAGCGCGACAGGCGCTTGGCATACTCTTGGATCGCCTCTGTCCAGTATTTTTCCTTTAGTTTGCCGATGCAGATGATTTGTATGTTCATGTTGTCTCCTGTTGTCTCCGATTTCCCCCGATTAGCGCGGTCGTTTTCTCCGGCTTTGCCCTGTGTTTCGTTAGGTTTGCTCCCGCAGCTTGTCAATGCTCTGCTGCTTTTGCATGGGGAAAATTGATTTTTGCATATCGACGATGAAAAAATCCAACGCCTCTAAATTGTCAGCAGTCTGCCGATCCCCTCGCGCTGCGCGACCTCCATCGAAAGATTCTTGCCGAGGTAATATCCGTTTTCCTCTAAAATGTTGCGTATCGTCAGCATCGCCTGCGCGGGGCTGTTGTTGTCCTTAGACAGATGCGCCAGCAGAACCTCCGGCCGGTGACTGCCTTCAAACTCTGTCAAATAGCGGCTCAGCACCTGTCCTGTCGCTTCATTGGACAAATGTCCTTGATCACTGAGGATACGATGCTTGACAGGATACGGATATTTACCGCACAGCAGAATATTCTTTTCGTGATTGGCTTCGATAACCAAAATGTCCGCGTCATGGATTGCCGCAAAAATCTCCTCCGTCACGCAGCCGGTATCTGTAACGATTGCGATCTTGCGGTTGCCCTTTTGGAAGGTATAGCCGACCGGCTCTGCCGCGTCATGCGAGATACGAAAAACGTTCACCTCAATATCCCCGACAAAAAAACGGTCGCCGCTTCGCACGATTTCAAACTGTTTTCCCTCCGTCTGCGGATACTTTTGCGCTACGGATTCACAGGTACCGCGCGTGGTGAATACCGGGCCGCGATACGGCTTTTTGGCAAGCAGCGTGCCGATTCCCCTGACATGATCGATATGCTCATGGGTCAGCACGATGCCGTCCAGTTCCACGCACGAAAGTCCGCACGCCGCAAGGCTTTCCTCTGTTTTTTTCGCGCTGATGCCGATATCCGCCAAAATTCTCGTGCTTTGACTTTGTATCAAAAAACTGTTCCCCGCGCTGCTGCTGGCGAAGGAACAAATCGCTAGTTCCATAATTTGTGTGTCCTTTGCTGTGACGAATTGATATAGACGGAAATTGCCTGTCCGCCAGGCTCTCTCCACAATTCAGTATAGCACAATTTGTTTTAGTTGTAAAATCAGCAAAAATAGTCCATAATAGAGCATATAAGGTTCGCGCGAAAGGCCGCTTCCGGCAGAAGGGGAAACCGTCTTGGGTCTGCCCCCTTTGGCGCCGGTTTGTCACCGCTTCGCAAAAACAACACAAAAAAGGAGTGACATTCGTATGGCAATTTTAAGAATTTATACGGACGGTGCCTGTGCCGGCAACCAATCCGATCAGAATATCGGCGGCTGGGGCGCGATCCTCGAGTACGGCGCACACCAAAAGGAACTGTTCGGCGGACAGGCCAACACGACCAATAACCGCATGGAACTGACCGCGGTCATCGAGGCATTCAAAGCGCTCAAGCAGACGGGTCAAAAAATCGAGGTATTCACAGACAGCTCCTATGTCGCAAACTGTTTCCGCGAGGAATGGTATGTTTCCTGGGAAAAGAACCATTGGCGCAACGCTGCCAAAAAATCTGTGGAGAATCAGGAGCTATGGAAGGAGCTGCTGGCGCTGGTGCGGCAGCACGAGGTGCGGTTTTTCCGCGTCAAAGGGCATGTCAATCTTGCGAGCAAATCGACAAATTTCGACGCGCTCTACGAAAAATTCCTCGGCTGGAACGGCGCTGCCTTCAGCTTCGAGGAATTCCAATACGTCACCAAGATGAACAACCGCGCCGACGAGCTCGCGAACATGGGCATCGAGCAGATCCGTCAGGCGGAAGATACCGCGATCTGATGCAGTAAGACAACAAACCAAGGGAAGTGTCAACAACGAAATGTCAAATACAGAATGCAACGCAGAAAAATACCAGACAATGCTTGAAAAAGACGGCGCAGTTTCTGTCCTCGTCAGATGCTACCTGTCCTTATTATCTCTTCCTGCTGTCGCTCCGCTTACAATCTCGTGCAGATCGTACAGTTTCAAGGTATCATTTTTTGCTTCTGCCAAAATTTTTTCATCAAATCCGTTTTTTGAAAACAAGGCATAATAGAACTTTGTATCTTGTTTCATCGGGGCAAGCTTGGCACGTGTGTCAAGATATTCCGCATAGGTAAAGGCGCTGTTTTTATATTTGCATTCGCCTACCAGATATTCTTTATGGTCCGGACCGATACACAAAATATCTATCTCGGTCTCACTTGTGCGCAGACCACCTGCGGTATTTACATCACGAACCGTAGTTTTGCCCATCCAGCGCCCGATCTTCACATACCGGAACGGGAGCTTGCCTTGTTTTTGCAGTTTTTTGATGAACGTTCGGCAAATGTTTTCAAACGGCATGGACACAAATTGCTGCAGGGCCGGCTTGATCACGTACGCATAGACACCTTCTGCGTCTCCGTCCTCCAACTGCGAAAAATTTGCGAAACCAAACGCGTACCAAAAACGGAAAAAATTGTCCGTCAGGTGATAGACTCCTTTTGCAGCATTTGCTCGCTGCTTCAGTTCCGCGTCCACAGAAAATTCCTTTTCAATGATACCAAGTTCCATCAAGTTCTTCAAATAAACGCCGGTTTTCGCCGTATGGTTCAGAAGCGATTTTTGACTGATTTCGTTCAGTGTTGTACTGCCGAGCGCAACCGCCTCTATGATGGAATTGTAGATCGGCGTTTCTCGTAGTTCCTGATGGAGCAGGAAGTCGACTTCACTGTAGAGCACACAGCCTTTGGTCAGGATATTCTTCTTGATATTCTGTGCAGGGGTCAACTTCGGCTCCCACTGTTTCAAATAATGCGGGATACCTCCCAGCACTGCATAGGTCAGAACTTTTTCTTCATCCGAATAATATGGGAAAAACTTTACCGCATCATAAAAATCCATCTCGGTCATCTTATAAATACCCGTTGCTCTTCCGTAAAGCGGATTTTTTTCGGCAAGCAGGTCTTTCTCCATGAAACGCATAGCGCTTCCGCACAGAATCACCATGACATTGCGGTCCTTTAATTCAGTATCCCAAAGGTTCTGCAGGATCGACGGAATACTTGGATTTGTCTTGCAAAGATACGGAAACTCATCGATGACGACCAGCTTCTTTTTTTCTCCATACGGCAGTTCGCAGATCGCCCGAAAGGCCTGTTCCCAGTCTGCAAAGCGCGAAACATATTTTTTTGCCGGAATATCCTCTTTCATTAACTGATCTGAAAATTTAAGCAGCTGCACCTGATCGGTTGTCTGCGTACAGGAATAAAATACATGCGGTTTTCCCTTGCAAAATTCCCGCAGCGTCTCTGTTTTGCCGACACGCCGTCTCCCATAGAGGACGATGAGCTGTCCTCCCTCTGCTTGATACCGTTCATGTAAAAAATGTAGTTCCGTTTCTCTCCCGATAAACATACTTCGCTCCTGTTTTATTGATCTCATTACATTTCTATTAAATCTAAATTTAGTAAATTTGGATTTAATATTATTTTATCCGAAATCGATGCAGATTACAAGATTTTTTCCCGCAGAAAATCACACAATCTCAAATTTTCTTTTACATGGCACGTATAAGGTCAAATGAATAATTAAATGCAACAAAAGCGTGCAATTTAGATTACAAAAAATCGTGAAGGAAAAGATGCATCTGCAACTTCACGATTTTTTTGTATCATGAATTTACATCCTGCCGAGAAAGGATACGAAAATGAAACATCTCGCCTATGACGAAAGACTTCAAATTCAAAAAGCATTAACCCTGAAAACTTCTTTCGCTGCGATTGCGCAAACACTTGGGAAAAATCGTACAACCATTGCCAGAGAGGTAAAAACCTATGCACGTTTCACAGGAAAGCCCGCGAGAAGCAAATGTAAATTCACCTGCATCTTTGAAGATCGGACAAAATGCCCTGCACCCGGCTGCACCAAACGTGTGTGTTCCATCGCATGTTCCAAATGTGCGCCAGCCTGCGATAAATTTGCGCCAATTATCTGTAAAAAGCTTTCTCGTTCACCTTATGTATGCAACGGATGCACAGACCGCAGCACTTGCAATCTCATGAAGAAGATGTACCAGGCAGATGCCGCGCAAAAACAATACAAAAAACAATACAAAAGTACCCTTCGTGAAGCAAGAATCGGTATCAGCCTTACAGACGAGCAGCTATCCTTTTTAGAAGAAACCATCGTACCGCTTTTGAAGAACGGTCTGTCGATCCCTGCTTGCTATGAGGCTTACGCAGATTCCATGCCAAGAGGCAGTCTGAATGCAAGGGCATCCATTCAATTGTTTGTCGAGCTATATGGAAAAGAGGCTGCGGCAAAGCTGGGTCTAAAGTACATACCTTTTGATCAGCTATGTTTGAACCGAACTTGCTGACTAAGTAAAAACCATTTCTAAATTTGATTAGGCAGGATGTACAAGAGAATCAAGAAATGCGGAGTGTATTTACAACTGCAAGAAAGGAAGATAAATACAGTCCGTCATTTAGCATGCGCAGCCTTAGCTTCATTTTAGCAGATTTTGCAGTAAATGTCCTATTTAATTTTGCAAAAGTTATATTTACGATTTCAAAAATGCAACCGATGCAGAATGAAATGCCTCGCAAATCAACCATGCTGCACTTAGAACTTCAAGGTTACATTTAATTATTCATTTGACCTTTGAGAAAATGAGCAGGAACAGATACCGAAAGATCTCGATAACGGGAAAGCCTTCCTGTTTGTAAGCATTGGCTGCTTTCAATGCGGAAGAAATGTGAAATCTCGAGACAAAAGTGCGCATAACGAAATCAGAGAT
>OIWM01003441.1_pt1 | contig 11459 bp, 9 predicted proteins | sample 1587451 | NCBI WGS metagenome assembly OIWM01 (sample SAMEA3888907, study PRJEB22519) | human gut metagenome | biome: human gut; feature: human-associated habitat; material: faeces | place: Denmark | collected 2011
GTCACCAGTACGTGATTTAAGTTCTACGATACCGTCTTTTGCATTTCTTCCTACTGTAATTCTATATGGAATACCGATTAGTTCCATATCTTTGAATTTAACACCAGGTCTTTCATCTCTATCATCTAATAGAACATCAACATTAGATTTTTGAAGTGTATCATATAGTTCATTTGAAATGCGAACTTGATCTTCATCTTTAGAAGAAATAAGTACTACTGCACAAGTAAATGGAGCAATATTAGTTGGCCATATAATACCATTTTCGTCATAATTCTGTTCTACAACTGCAGCCATAGTTCTTCCTACACCAATACCATAAGAACCCATCCATACATCTTCTTCTTTGTTATTTGTATTTAAATAATGTAAATCTAATGCTTTAGAATATTTAGTTCCTAATTTAAATGTGTTACCTACTTCAATACCCTTAGTCATCTTTAATGGTTTACCACATACTGGACAAATATCTCCAGCTTGAACATTAGAAATATCACCAACTACATCATAAGTGAAGTTAGAAGGGTTAGCGTTAATATAGTGATAACCTTCTTTATTAGCACCACAAACAAAATTACGCATATTTAGTACTTCTTTATCAACTACTTTTTTCGCATTTAAACCAATTGGACCAGTAAAGCCAGGTACAGCATTAGAACCAGCAATTAGTGCATCATCTGCGAAGTTAACTTCTGAACAATGAAGCAGCTTACATACTTTATTTTCATTTAGTTCTCTATCACCACGGATAAAGAATACTACTAATTCATTGTTTACATTCATTAATAATGCTTTAACTGATTTAGATGGATCAACATGTAGATATTCACATACTTCTTCAATAGTTTTTGCATGTGGTGTAGCAACTTCTTCAATCTCTTTTTCTTCTTCAGTAGAAAGAGTTGAAACTAGCTCTGCTACTTCTTCATTACTTGAATAACCACAATCACAATAAATAACGCTGTCTTCACCAATAGGAGCGATAGCCTGGAATTCTTCAGATAAGAGTCCACCCATAATGCCTGTATCAGCTTTTACAATACGATAATCTAGACCGATTTCATCAAAAATGTCTTTATAAGCATCAAACATCTTTTTGTATGAAACATCTAATCCAGCTTCATCTCTATCAAATGAATAAGCATCTTTCATAACAAATTCTTTAACACGGATTAGGCCAAATCTAGCTCTAGGTTCATCACGGAACTTAGTTTGAATTTGATATAGGTTGAATGGCATATCTTTATAGGAACGAATCATAGATTTAGATGCATAAGCAAATAATTCTTCATGAGTAGGTCCTAAAACCATGTCTTTTCCAGATCTATCTTTCAGTTTAAAAATAGAAGGACCAAAACCTTGTAATCTACCTGAGTTTTCATAGTAGTCACTCGCAATTAAAGCTGGCATCTTGACTTCTTGGCTTCCAGCTCTATCCATATGTTTACGAATGATATTTTCAATTTTATTTTCTACTTTTAAACCTAACGGTAACATCATGTATACACCAGCTGATGTTTTTTTGATAAATCCAGCTTTAACAAGTAAATTACCACTTACAGAATCTTCATCTTTAGAATTTTCTCTTAATGTAAAAAAATAAGAATTTTTTAATTTCATACAATAACTCCTCGAACTGTAATATAATAACACGATTTCGCTTTACTTTAATAACATTTCTGACTATAATAACTCAAAATACAAGGAGAGAAATATGGCAAAATACTACAGTGAACCATCACACACTTTTAGTGAATATTTATTAGTTCCAGGATTTACATCCGCAGAAAATATTCCAGCAAATGTAACATTAAAAACACCTTTAGTAAAATTCAAAAAAGGTGAAGAATCACAAATTCATTTAAACATCCCAATGGTAAGTGCAATTATGCAATCTGTTTCTGGACCAGATTTAGGTATTGCATTAGCAAAAGAAGGCGGTATGTCTTTTATTTTTGGTGCACAATCCATTGAATCACAAGCTGCTATGGTAGCTAAAGTTAAAAACTATAAAGCGGGATTTGTTGTAAGTGATTCTAATGTTAAACCAGATACAACACTTGGTGAAATGCTTGAACTATTAGAAAAAACTGGACACTCTACAATGCCTGTAACTGAAGATGGTACAAGTAATGGTAAATTACTTGGTATTATCACTTCACGTGACTATCGTATTTCTAGATTAGATAAAAATGCACCAGTTAAAGATTTTATGACACCAAGAGAAAAATTAATTGTTGGTAATATTCATAATACTTTAAGTGAATGTAATGATTTAATCTGGGATCATAAATTAAATCAATTACCAATTGTAAATGATAATGATGAATTACAATTCTTAGTATTCCGTAAAGACTATGATTCTCATAAAGAAAATCCTAATGAATTATTAGATGATGAAAAGAGATTCATGGTAGGTGCTGGTATTAATACTAGAGACTATAAAGAAAGAGTTCCTGCACTAGTTAATGCTGGTGTAGATTGCTTATGTATTGACTCAAGTGATGGTTATACAGAGTATCAAGGTATTACTTTAAAATGGATTCGTGAAAACTATGGTGACAAAGTAAAAGGAGGTGCTGGTAACGTTGTTGATGAAGAAGGTTTTAACTATTTAGCAGAATGTGGAGCCGACTTTATTAAGATTGGTATCGGTGGCGGTTCTATCTGTATCACTCGTGAAACAAAGGGTATCGGTAGAGGACAAGCTACAGCTGTTATCGAAGTTGCTAAAGCAAGAGATGCATATTATGAAAAGACAGGTACATATATTCCTATCTGTTCAGATGGTGGTATCGTTTATGACTACCATATCGTTCTTGCACTAGCTATGGGAGCTGACTTTGTAATGCTTGGAAGATATTTCTCTCGTTTTGAAGAAGCACCAGGTGAAAAACTAATGCTTAATGGTTCTTATGTAAAAGAATACTGGGGCGAAGGAAGTAATCGTGCTAGAAACTGGCAAAGATATGATTTAGGTGGCGCAAGCAAATTGAAATTCGAAGAAGGCGTTGATTCATATGTTCCTTATGCTGGTTTATTAAAAGATAACGTAGGTTTAACAATTGCTAAAGTAAAATCAACTATGTGCAACTGTGGTGCTAAGAGTATTGCTGAACTACAAGAAAAAGCTAAATTAACTCTTGTATCTGCTACTTCAATTGTTGAAGGTGGCGCACATGACGTTATTGTTAAAAACAAAGAAAGTGAATACAATAACCACTAATTAAAAAATAGACCTTAGCTTAATGCTTTGGTCTTTTTTTGTACTCTTTTAAAGCTTGTTTCTCACCAACAATACTAATTCTAGTTAATATTTCTAACATAAGCTTACTAGTTTTTTCATGCATCAAGAAGGAATCACTTCTACTAGTAAAATACTTCAAGGCACTTTCTTTTGTATAGTTTTCTTTCTCATAAGTAATACATGCAGCTATACGGTCACAAACACTCTCTAATACATATTTATAAGGCATTTCAATAGGTGTAAACTTACCATCTTTAATATCTACCCAGTATTCAAAATGATGCTTATTTCTGCCTTTATGATGTAACCACCCTAAAGCATAGCCATATAGTTCTTTTTCATAGGAATAAGGTGATCTATAACCTTGATAATACTTAATACTTTCAAATAATTCACTTGGAGAATATTTACTTAAATCATGAGTTAAACCTTGATAGTACAATCCACATTCAAAACAATACTTTCGTACTAATTTACGATGATGATGAACAGTTTTTAAATGGCCGAATACTTTTTGCATTAGTGTTAGATTTTTCATATACTTATTTTATGTCAATTTGACAAAAACTTCATTTGTAAATTATTACATATTATGCACAAATTATAGCTTATTCATGATAAAATACATAAAGCGGAGGGAAAAAATGAACCGTCACGAGAATAGAAAAAATGCAATGTTTTGCACGTATCAATACTTAATTCAAGAAAGAGATATTAAGGATTTAATTGAAGCAAATTTTAACGTAAATTTACATTTAGATGATCCATATATCGAAAAAGTTATTCATACAGCAATTGAAAACAAAGATAGATATGCTGGTTATATTGATCAGGTGTTAGATGACTGGAAATTCTCACGTTTAGGATATGTTGAACAAGCTATTCTATTATGTGGATGTGCTGAATTTGATTTAAAGGAAGTTGAAACTCCAGTTGTTATTGATGAATATATTATTCTAACAAAAGAATATTGTGATCCAGAATCTTATAAATTAATTAATGGAGTCTTAGATAGAGTATGAGCCAAAATGTTGTCTCTGTTTCAACATTAGTACATTATTTAAAAAGTAAACTTGAATCTGATAATTTAATCCAAAAAGTACTTGTTGAAGGGGAGATAAGTAATTTTAGCAATTATCGTTCGGGGCATTGGTACTTTTCTTTAAAAGATGAAAACAGTCTTATTCGTTGTGTTATGTTTTCTTCTTATAACAAGAAAGTACAGTTTGCTCCAAAGGATGGAGATAAAGTTATTATCCAAGCTGACGTATCTGTATATGAGCAAAGAGGCGATATACAGCTTTTAGTGTATGCAATGAAGTCAGACAAAATTGGTGATTTATATTTGCAATTTGAAAAGTTAAAAGCAAAACTATATGCTGAAGGACTTTTCGATGATAAATATAAAAAACCGATTCCACTTTACCCTATGAATATTGCTTTAGTTACTGGAGCTAATACGGCAGCGAGAAGTGACGTATTAACTACACTTAATAGAAGATGGCCTATTGCTGAAATACATGAATATAGTGTTTTAGTACAGGGAAATGAAAGTGCAGGGCAAATTATAAATGCTCTTAGTTTAGCTGATAACAATCATCATGATGTTATTTTACTTGTTAGAGGAGGAGGATCAATTGAAGACTTATGGTCATTCAATGATGAAACGCTCGCAAGAACGATATTTAATTTAAAAACACCAATTATTACCGGCATTGGTCATGAAATAAACTATACAATAAGCGATTATGTAGCAGATTTACGGGCTCCTACACCAACAGGTGCCGCTGAAAGATGTGCTCCTGATCAAAAAGATGTATTAAATATACTTAATGTATATCAAACACGCTTAAATACAGCAATTACTACTAAAAAAGACCATGCAAGTCGTGAATTAAATAAATATTCTTCTTCATTTGTATTTTCTTCACCACAGCGTTTATACAGTGAAAAAGAAATGCAGTTAGAAAATCTAAGTAATGCTTTGTATCATTCAGTTCATACATATGAAATGAATTTAGAACAGTCTTTATCAAGGTACGCTAATTTATTAACTTCTACAATTAAAGATAATTTATCTCAATTAAATTTAGACATAAATAAATATAAAAATAAACTCAATAATTCTGTTAAGTTTATTAAAGATAAAAAAGAAAACAGCTTAAAACAAAATGCCGGTTTACTTGATGCATATTCACCATTAAAGTCTTTAGCTAGAGGTTATGCTATAGTAGAGAAGGATGGAGAAGCAATAAAATCTACAAATAATCTTTATACAGATGATACATTGTCTATTCAGATGTATGATGGAAAAATAATTACAAAAGTAGCAGAAATCATAAAGGAGAAGCAGCATGGCTAAGAAAGAACTAACTTTTGAAGAAGCGATGAATCGCTTGAGTACAATAGTTTCAACTCTGGAGCAAAATGATCAACCATTAGATACAACGATTGATTTATTTGAAGAAGGATTAAATCTTGTTAAAAGTTGTGAAAGTAAATTAAAGAATTTTGAATCAAAAATTGAAGAAATACAGAAAAGAAGTGAAGATCATGAATAAATTTGAAAATTATCTGAATGTAAAAATTGATTCATTAACACCAAGTGTTACCCGTGAGGCAATGCGTTATTCTTTACTTGCTGGAGGTAAAAGATTACGTCCACAGATGGTTTTTTCAGTTATTGAGGGATATCACTTAAACAAAGAAATCGGCTATGACTATGCTGCTGCATTAGAAATGATTCATACATATTCATTGATTCATGATGATTTACCTGCAATGGATAATGATGACCTTAGAAGAGGTAAGCCAACTTGTCATAAACAGTTTGATGAAGCTACAGCTATTTTGGCAGGTGATGGTTTATTAACATATGCTTTTGAAGTTTTAGCAAAAGCAGATTTACCTTATAATGCACTAGCTGTACAAATTCTTGCAAGATGTGCTGGTTCTAGTGGCATGGTACTAGGACAAACATTAGATATGCATGAAGATAATCGTGTAGACTATAAAGCTATGGAAGATATTTATAAATACAAAACAGGTTGTTTATTTTCTGCTGCATTAATGTTGGGTGCTTTAGCAAGTAATAAAGTTGATGATAAAACACTTTCTACATGGGATTCAATTGGTAATAAAATTGGTATTGCATTTCAAATCCAGGATGATTTATTAGATGTAAGAATGGACAGTGCTGCTCTAGGAAAGAGTAACTCAGATATTAGAAATGAAAAAGTTACTGCTGTCTCTTTATTAGGCGAAGAACAGGCCGAAAAACTAATGAATGAGTTATATGCAGAATGTGATAAAATGTTAAGTAATATAGAAGATTTTGATAATTGTATATTAGCAAATCTATTAAATGGAGTGAAAACAAGATTAAAGTAGGAGGAATGTAAATGAATCTCGATGATATTCAAAATCCTTCATTTCTTAAAGATTTATCTATTTCAGAATTAAATGATTTAGCTGAAGAAATACGTACTTTTTTAATTGAAAGTATATCTAAAACTGGTGGTCACTTAGCCAGCAATTTAGGTGTTGTAGAATTAACAATTGCTTTACATTATGTATTTAATTCCCCTGAAGATAAAATCTTTTTTGATGTAGGTCATCAGTCCTATACTCATAAAATATTAACTGGTAGAGCAAAGGATTTTCCAAAATTAAGACAATTCAGAGGCTTGAGTGGTTTTGAAAAAAGATCAGAAAGCATTCATGATGTCTGGGAAGCAGGACATAGTTCTACTACTTTAAGTGCGGCTTTAGGTATGGCTGTAAGTAGAGACTTAAATCATAAAAACTTCTATGTTGTACCAGTAATTGGAGATGGAGCATTAGGTTCAGGTATGGCCCTAGAAGCTTTAAACTGTATCGGCAGTGAAAAAAGAAATATGATTATTATTTTTAATGATAACAATATGTCTATTTCTAAAAATGTAGGTGCTTTGTCTAAAGGTTTTACAAAGTTACGTGCCGGTAAAGGCTATAATGATTTAAAGCGCAATATGAAATCCCTTTTAAACAAGAATGAAATAGGAAAACATGTCTTAGAAGGTATGAAATACATGAAGGATTCTGTTAAGGATTCTGTTGTTGACAGTGGTATTTTCGGAGAATTCAACCTTGAATATATGGGACCGGTTAATGGACATAATATAGCTGATTTAATTAAAGTTTTAAATGTTGCTAAACTTCATGAAGGGCCTGTTGTTGTTCATGTAATTACTAAAAAAGGAAAAGGATATGCTCCATGTGAAAATGATAGAGAAGGCATATGGCATGGCGTAGGTCCATTTAATATTGAAACAGGAAAACAGTTAAAAGGAACTGCACCTGGCTTTATGAGCTGGTCAAAAGTAGCAAGTGAAGCTGTTGTAGAACTTGCTGAAACGAATAAGCAAATCGTCTGTTTAACTCCTGCTATGATAAATGGCAGTAAACTTGAAAATTTCTTTTCTAAATATCCTAACAGAAGCTTTGATTGTGGTATTGCCGAAGAACATGCAGTAACTTTTGCGGCAGGACTAGCAATAAGCGGGTCTAGACCTTTCTTATCTATTTACAGTTCCTTTATGCAAAGAGGATATGACCAGATAAATCACGATGTATGCAGAATGGATTTACCGGTTGTTTTTGGTATAGATCGTTCTGGTCTTGTTGGTGATGATGGAGATACACATCATGGTGTATTTGATATAGGTATGTTAAGACCAATACCTAATATTATTTTAAGTGAACCAAAAGATGCTAAAGAAGCTAGAGACTTGTTCTATACTGCTTTTTCACAAAATCATCCTTTTGCAGTTCGTTATCCTAGAGGTGATGTTAAGAGAAGTAAAGATCCTATGGAACTTATTCCTATTGGTAAATGGACTACATTTAATGATTCTTTGGACCATAAAGTGGCGATACTAAGTTATGGACCTGATGTAGATAGAATCTTACAGAAAGTAATGAATAATAATTTAAAAGTTACAGTTATAAACTGTCGTTTCTTAAAAGATTTAGCTGATAGAAATATGTCTATTATTATTTATGAAACAGATATGTTAGCTGGAGGATTAGGTTCAGAAATACTTGAGTATTATAATGATATTCAAGTTAAGCCAGATATTATTCGTATTGGTATAAAAGATAATTATGTTCCTCAAGGATCAATAAAATTATTACGTGAATATGAACATATTGATTTGAATACACTATTTGATAAAGTAATTGAGCAGTTAAAGAAATATGATTAAACACTTATATATACAAAACTTTATATTGATTGATAAATTGAATCTTGATTTTGAAGATGGTTTCAGTGCGTTTATTGGTGAAACGGGTGCTGGTAAATCAATTTTAATTGATGCAATTAGTTTACTATGCGCTGATAGAGGAAGTGCTTCATATATCAGTAAAGGTAAAGACAAGGCAATTATTGAAGGTACATTTGATTTATCTAAAGATAATCATGCTAAAAGAGTATTAGAAGAAGCTGGCTTTTCTGTAGAAGATGACGTTACTTTTACTCGTGAATTATCTATTTCTTCAAAAAGTGTTGCCAGAATTGATCACCGAATTGTATCACTGTCTTTATTAAAAGACGTTTTAAAATATGAAATTGATATTCATGGTCAAAGAGATAATCAATATCTTTTAAATGTAAATGAACATATCCATTTATTAGATGAATATCTAAATTTAAAATCATTAAAAGATTCTGTTAGAGATTTATATGGTATATATAAAAAACTTTGTGATGAAAAAGAAAAAGCATTGCAGGAAACATACAATGAAAGTGATTTAGAATATTTTGAATATCAGTTAAATGAAATTAACGTTGCTGATCTTAAAATAGGTGAAGATGAAGATCTGGAAGAAAAAGAAAAACTTTTCCATACTTTAAAAGATTCCTATACAAAATTTGATGAAATTATCACTGAATATGATTCGATTGATGAAGCTTTTTATAAATTAAATAAACTCGTTCAATCATTAGATGATAATGCTTCTCTAGATGGTATTAAAAACACAATAAACGATGCATATTATTCTTTTAATGATTCTATAGCTGACCTTAAAAACTTCTATTCTAACGTCGATATAAGCGAAGAAGAAATAAATGAAGTAGAAGAACGTTTATTTGTTATTCAAAAATTGAAACATAAATATGGTCATTCTATTAAAGAAATACTTGAGAAAAAAGAAACATTACAAAAACAAATTGCAATGTTTGAAAATAGAAGTGAATATTTAAGTACATTAGATAAAAAAATAGATACAGCATTTAGTAATTACAAATTACAAGCTGTAAAACTATCTGATGCAAGAAAAAAAGGAAAAGATAAACTGGATAAAGAAATTATCTCTAACTTAAAAGACTTATCTTTGCCTAATGCTAAATTCTTTACTAGTATTGAAGAAACTAAACCATCCGCAAATGGTATCGATAAAGTTGAATTTTTAATCAGCATGAATAAAGGAGAAGATTTAAAGCCATTAAGCAAAACTGCAAGTGGTGGTGAATTATCTCGTTTAATGCTTGGTTTAAAAGTGATTTTCACGCGTTTACAGGGTATTCAAACAATCATCTTTGATGAGATTGATACTGGTGTTAGTGGACCAGTGGCTGGTTCTATTGGCAAAAAAATGAAGTTATTATCTAATGACTGTCAGGTATTTACGGTAACCCACTTAGCCCCTGTAGCAGCTTATGCCAATAATCATTATTTAGTAAAAAAAGAAACTTTAAATGATTCTACAAAGACGGACGTTACTTTACTAAATCGTGAAGATACGATTAAACAGTTAGCTTTAATTTCTTCAGGAACTATTTCAGATTTATCAATTAAAGCGAGTGAAGAATTATTAGATAGAAGTAAGTAAAATATGGCACATGTATATTTTCATATTGACCTAAATGCATTCTATGCAAATGCAGAAATACTCTTAAATCCTGAATTGAAAGGAAAACCTATAGCTGTTTCAGGAATGAGCAGAAGAAGTGTTATTTCTACTGCAAGCTATGAAGCACGTAAATATGGTGTTCATTCAGCAATGCCTGTTTCTGAAGCATTATTTCTATGTAAAGATTTAATTATATGTGAACATCATTTTCCTTTTTATCGTGAGTTATCTGAAGGTTTTATGCGTATTATTAAAAGCTATACAGATGAGTATGAACAAGCTTCTATAGATGAATGTTATGTTGATATGACGGACGTTATTGCTAGATATGCAAAACCGTTAGATTTAGCTTTTGAGATACAAAAGAGAATACTAAATGAACTTAAATTACCCTGTTCTATTGGTATAGGACCTAATATGTTTTTAGCGAAAATGGCAAGTGATTCTAAAAAACCTATGGGAATTACAGTTTTTCGTATTCGTGAAGTAGAAACAAAACTTTGGCCTTTACCAATAGGAGATATGCGTGGGGTGGGTGAGAAGACCGTTCCTTACTTATTAGATCTTGGTATCCATACCATTGGCGATTTAGCTAATTATCAAAATCTAGATGATTTACGTATTATATTTGGTAAAAATACAGAATCCATAATTGAAAGAGCAAAGGGTCATGATAACAGGGAAATCGTAAAAGAATATGACTCTAAATCTATGGGAATCAGTGAAACATTAGATGATGATGTGACTGATTATGAAGAATTAAGAGGATTAATACGTACATTATCAAGAAGATTATCAAACCGATTGAAAAATGAGCATAAATATGGCTATTCGTTATCCATAAGAATTAAATATTCTGATTTTAGAAATGTTAACCGGTCTATCCAGTTAGATAAACCAATTTTTAAAAGTGATGATATATTTGTAAAATCAATTGATTTATTTGATTCCAACTGGAATAGTGATCCAGTACGTTTATTAGGAATATCATTGTCTGATTTTAAAGATATCAATGATTCTGAACAATTATCTATCTTTGATGAAACTGATTATGATATGAATTTAAAAGCCTTGCTGCATGAATTAAATCATTCATTAGGCAGTAATCAATTGCTACTCGCAAGTGAACTAACAAAGGATTAACATGAAAATTGAAGAAGCTTATCAAAAATATACAACTGAAGTAACTGTAAATGAAGGATTATCAAAACATACTGTTAAGTCTTATTGCAGTGATTTGATTATCTATTTTAATTATCTTGAATCTATTCACATAGAAGACACAAAAGATATTACTTCTAATATTTTAGATAAC
>OIWM01003442.1_pt1 | contig 11457 bp, 10 predicted proteins | sample 1587451 | NCBI WGS metagenome assembly OIWM01 (sample SAMEA3888907, study PRJEB22519) | human gut metagenome | biome: human gut; feature: human-associated habitat; material: faeces | place: Denmark | collected 2011
GTTTTAATGGATTTAATCGGTGTTCTGTTTTCGGACCTATCGGACTTATCGGACTTATCAGACGTATCGGGTCCAACTTGTTGACTCGTTGACCTGTTGGCTCGTTGACTTTTTTGGGGTGTGAAAAAAAGCACTGGGCGCGTGGGGCTCAGTGCTTGTGTTATCTTTTTTACCCGATGGGGTGGGGGGTTACTTGTTGCTGTAGTTGCGGGCTTCTTGGTAGGTGCTCTTTGTGAAGAGGTAGGTGTCGGTGTGTGTGCACCTGTTGCGGAAGTCGAAGATAGCCTCTGGATTGATAGCGTAGCCCATGAAGCGGGTTTCGAAGTGGAGGTGCGGGCCTGTGCTTCGGCCGGTGTTGCCGGCGAGGGCGATAGGCTGACCTGCTTTCACATATTGGTCAGGCTTCACGAGGAAGCGTGAGAGGTGACCATATACGGTTTCGAGGCTGTTTTCGTGACGCACAATCACGTAGAAGCCGTAACCGCTGCGCTCATACTTGGTGAGGCGAATTCTGCCGCTGAATGCTGCGTAAACGGTGTCACCGATAGATGCGCGGATGTCAACACCCTTGTGTACGCGTTTGAAGCGTGCGCGGTAGCCGTAAGGCGATGTAATCAGGTTGTGCTTGATAGGCATCACATAGTTGCGAACATTGATGCGCTTGCTGTTAGGGATATTTGCTTCCTTATAAGGGTTTACCAAACCGCTTTCCCAGCCTTCGGTGTAGATGTCGGGCTCTGGTTCAATGTCTTCCCAAAGCGCTTTGGCATATTTCTGATTTTCTTCGAGGTGGATACGCTCGTTGATTTTTGATTGGCGGGCAAGTTTATCGGCATGTGCTTTGCGATAGCTCGATACTGAACTTAAACTCTGCGCGTCGGCGCTAAATGACAGACCGGCTGTGATAATTGTGAGAAGGAATAATTTTGAGAGTTTGCTAAACTTCATCTGTTTCAGTTTTGTGGAGAACCCCGGGAAAGGTAAGCCTCTTTCACTAAATGGGCGTTCACCAAATTAATAAAAGTATGGAGCAGAACTTATTAACAAAATAAGCATTTCCTGAAGAGAAGGAATTCAAAACGCAGGAAATAAAAAACTCCAAAGGCAGACATGATTTTCATCTCTGTCCGATTTTCCAACGCCAAAATTACCCTTATAATCTCGCAAAGACAAAAATTAAGCGCTTAAAATATGTAAAAATATGTATTAAAATGTGTTAGATTTTATTTAAATCGCCAATTTTCAGGAATTTACCGTGCTTTGTCTAAAAATGTTGAAAAATCACGATGTTTCTTAAAATACCTAAAAATTGGCACAAATTTCGTGATGTGTGCAATTTTTATCCTCGTAATTGGTTGGCATATCGCATTTTGCATTTTGGTGAAATCGCAACGATTAATGCCTTTTCCTCCTCGATATTATATAATGTGGCGCGTCAACTGATGAGGCCCCAGTTCACTTTGTGGCTGAACAGGAGTTGCATGTGGGTGTTGAGCATTTTGCCTTCGGGCGAAGCGAGGTTGGGATCGGCGGCGAGCACGGCGATGGCATCTTCGCGCGCTTGCTCGATGATAGGGCCGTCGGTCACAAGGTTTGCCACCTTTAGATTAAAGGCGATGCCGCTCTGCTGCGTGCCCTCCATGTCGCCAGGACCACGGAGCTTCATATCCTCTTCCGCCACCACAAAACCGTCGTTGGTGTTGGTCATCACCTCAAGTCGGTGGCGAGTTTCTTTTGTGAGTTTGTGCTTCGACATCAGAATGCAGTAACTTTGGTCGGCTCCACGCCCCACACGCCCACGGAGTTGGTGGAGTTGCGAAAGTCCGAATCGCTCGGCATTCTCAATAATCATCACGCTGGCGTTAGGCACATTCACGCCCACCTCAATCACGGTGGTGGCAACCAGAATTTGCGCCTGATTGGTGGCGAAAAGTTGCATCTGATAGTCTTTCTCGGCAGGGCGCATCTTGCCGTGCACCATGCTCACTGTGTAACTGGGAAATTTCTCCTTCACAATCTCAAAACCCTCCTCAAGGGCTTTAAGGTCGAGTTTTTCGTTTTCCTCAATGAGCGGATACACGATGTAGGCCTGTCGGCCCTTTGCCAGTTCCTGTCCGATGAAGCGGTAGGTGGCTTCGTGCTGGTCCTCGAATCGGAGGTAGGTGCCCACAGGTTTACGGCCGGGAGGCAGTTCGTCGATCACCGACACATCGAGGTCGCCATACACCGTCATCGACAGCGTGCGTGGAATGGGCGTGGCGGTCATCACCAGCACATGGGGTGGGGTGGCGTTTTTGCGCCACAGGCGTGCGCGCTGCGCCACACCGAAGCGGTGTTGCTCGTCGATGATAGCCAGACCGAGTTGCTTGTATTGCACCGTGTCTTCAAGCAGGGCATGGGTGCCGATGAGCAACTGGAGCGAACCGTCGAGCAAGCCGGCGTGAATTTCCTCGCGTTGGCGTTTGCGAGTGCTGCCTGTGAGCAATCCCACCTTCACACCAATTTTCTGCGCCATTTCGCTGATAGCCTCGAAGTGCTGGGTGGCAAGGATTTCGGTGGGTGCCATGATGCACGCCTGATAGCCATTGTCGAGGGCAATGAGGGCGGTGAAAAATGCCACGATAGTCTTGCCGCTGCCCACGTCGCCCTGAAGCAGGCGGTTCATTTGCCGTCCGCTGCCCATGTCGGCACGGATTTCCCGAATCACACGCTTTTGCGCGCCAGTGAGCGGAAATTGCAGGTGGTGGCTGTAGAAAGTGTTGAAATATTCGCCCACACGCGAGAAAACGTGTCCGGGCAACTTCTTCGTCAGTCCCTTGATATTCTTTAATATGTGGAGTTCGAGGAAAAAGAGTTCCTCGTATTTCATTCTGTACTGTGCCTTTTGCAGCATGTCGATGCTCGACGGTAAATGCAGGTTGTGCACCGCCTCGTAGATGGGAAGCAGCCTCCTTTGGCGCAAAATGCCTTGAGGCAGAGGGTCGTGAATATTTTTCACGGCATCGCTCTCAAGCAGGTTTTTCTCCAACTTCTGAAAGAGGCGCGACGAGAAACCGTGGTTGCGGAGTTTTTCCGTGAGGTTGTAAACGCCCACCATGCCCTTTGGTACTTGGCTTTGCTGATAAGCATCCACTTCGGGGTGAACGATGCTGTAGGTGCGATTAAACAGCGTGGGTTTTCCAAACACGATATACTCCACGCCAGTTTGATAGGTTTGCTGAATGGATTTCACCCTGTTGAACCACACACATTCCATCGTGCCGGTGCCGTCGCTAAACAAGCCGATAAGCCTGCGGCGCGCGCCTTCGCCTTGCGTGTTGAAAGTGACGAATCGCCCTTTCAGCTGCACGCTGGGAATGTCGGCACCCCTGAGGTCGCAGATGTGGTGAATGGTGCTGCGGTCGATATATCGGAACGGAAAATTGTAGAGCATGTCGTGGAAACTCTTGATGTCGAGTTCCTTCGCAAGAATTTCGGCTCTTTTTGGCCCAACTCCCGTAAGGTATTTAATATCGTAGTGGGTGAGATTATTCATGACTATTGATGATGTGCTCCGCTATGGTGATGTCGATAGGGTGGGTGATTTTGATGTTGGTGTTTTCGCCCTCCACCAGCCTCACGCTGCCGCCAGCGTGCTCATACACCGAGGCATCGTCGGTGAAAAATGGCGCGAATGGCACATCGTAGGCTTTGAGCAATTCCAGCGCCTTGAAGGTTTGGGGCGTTTGCACCGCACGGAGCGACGCTCTTTCGAGAGCCACCGAAGTGCCGTCGGGCTCGATTCTGCGCACCGAGTCGGTCACGGGAGTGGCAGGGATTGCCGCCCCGAATTTTTCGGCTGTCTCGTAGGTGTTCTGAATCAGTGCCGTAGATACCAGTGGGCGCACACCATCGTGCACCGCCACAATGTCGGCATCGGTGAGTTGGAGCGAAAGCAGGGCGTTTTTCACCGACTGGAATCGGCTGTCGCCACCTGCCACCACGCTGTGTGGAGCCGTGAAACCTTGTTGTTCGCAAAGTTCGTGCCAGTAGGCGCGCTGCTGTGCAGGCAAAACCACCACCACCTCGGTGTGGGCGCATTTGAGGAACTGCTCAATGGTGCGCATCAGCACAGGCCGTCCGCAAAGTGGTAAAAACTGCTTTGGAATGCTGCTGCCGAATCGGGTGCCGCTGCCTCCTGCCACAATTATAGCGTAGTGTTTCATATTCGTTGTCAAAAAATATGGTGAAAATGTGTTATCACAAAGTTAGGAAAAATCGGTGGTATTAAAAAATTAAATAGCAACCCTCTCGTCAAGAATTGCTATTTAAAGTCTTTATTAAGGTATTCATAAAATTAAGGTGAAAAAATTGTTTTAGGCTTTCGGTTGCAAAGATAATTTCCTCATTTTTAATTTGCAAATTTTAATAATCAGAAATTACTGTGGTTTGCGATAAAGATTGATTTTAAATTGTTGAAAGTTAGTGAAATAGTATGGTTGTAGTTGTATTGTATTAAAAAGTGTAAAATCCTAAAATGCTACTCAAAGGTTGTGGTGGAATGTGGATTTTGTTTAATTTTGTGGTATGAATGAAAAAATGAAAGGAATAGTCACCGTGTTTGTTGATATCGACGACACGCTTTGGTGGTTTACCGAAAACTCGAAACTGGCATTGCGCCACACATTCGACGCGTTTGATATTTCCAGCGTATGCACCTACGAGCGATTCAAGGAAGTGTATTTGAAAAAGAACCTTGAATTGTGGAACCTGTATCACCACGGACTTATCGACAAGGATTTTCTGGTCAACGAGCGCTTCAGATTCACGCTGAAGGAGTGTGGCTACAAGGGCGATGTGGAGAAAATGTGCCACTTGCTCGACGAGGAATATTTGAGATTCCTGGCTTTGCAGCCCACCACCATTCCCGGCGCGCGCCAGTTGCTTGAATACCTTGTGGCGAAGGGTTATGATGTGAACACCCTCAGCAATGGTTTTCAGGGCACGCAGCAGCAAAAACTCATTTCGGGCGGACTATCCGACCTGATTCACCGTAATGTGCTGAGCGACGACTGCGGAATCACCAAGCCCCAGCGTGGCATTTTCGACTATGCCCTTGAGCAGTGCGGAGCCGAAGCCGCCACCACGGTGATGATTGGCGACAACCCCGATGCCGACATCAAAGGCGCACACGATGCAGGATGGCGCACCATCTACTTTAATATACGCGGCTTGGAGCCAATTGAGGGCACTGCCGATGCCGTTGTCACCTCGCTCGACGAGATTCAGCAAATCTTATAGCGCAGAGAAATTCGTGTAATTCCCGAAAATATCGTAATTTTGCACCCGTTATGACAGAAGAACAACGATTACATTTAGAAGAAGAAACAGTAAAGATGCTCAAAACTGTATTCGACCCCGAAATTCCGGTTGATGTGTATAGTTTGGGTTTGATTTACAAGATAGATATCGACGACGACGCAAATGTGTCGATCGACATGACGCTCACCGCCCCCAACTGCCCAATGGCCGACTTCCTGTTTGAGGACATTCGCCAAAAGGTGGAAAGCATCGAGGGCGTGAAGAGCGTGAACGTGCAACTGGTTTACGAGCCCGAATGGGACCAGAGCATGATGACCGAAGAAGCAAAGCTCGAATTAGGAATGTTATAATCCCCACCTCGCCTCACTTTGCCTCGCACAGGTCTCACGGCTCTTGCTCTGCCTCACACAGATCTCATAGATCACACGGATTTTTTTTTGGGGGGCAGGTGGATTGTTGGGGGGGGGGATTGGAGCACTCGGAGCACTCGGAGTACTCTGAGCACTCGGATTTTCTAACTTCTAATTTCTAATCTCTAATCTCTAATTTCTAATCTCTAATCTCTAATCTCTAATTTCTAACATCTAATAAATGATTTATTTCCTCAGCGATTTGCACTTGGGTGCCAAGTATTTTGACAATCCACGCGAGAAAGAACTTGCGGTGGTCAGTTTCCTCGACAGCATCGCTGCCGACGCAGAGGAAGTGTATCTGTTGGGTGACATTCTGGATTATTGGTACGAGTATAAGAATGTGGTGCCACGCGGCTATGTGCGCTTCTTCGCCGCCATTGCCCGACTCACCGATGCCGGCATACCGGTGTATTGGATGACTGGCAACCACGATGTGTGGCTGTTCGACTATCTGACCACCGAGATAGGTATCACCGTATATAAAGGTGCGCTGCAAAAAGAAATTAAAGGCGTGCAGTTTCTGCTCAGCCATGGCGATGATGTGGGGTATCAGCCACCCATGTATCGCTTTATGCGTTGGTGCTTCCACAATCGCGTGTGCCAATGGTTGTATGCCAACCTTCACCCACGCATCACCTACGGGGTGGCGCACGGCTGGTCGTCGAGCAATCGCACCCACCGCAAGCCCACCGCCGTGAAAAAAGAGATAGAAGTGTGCTATGCCAATCTGCTCCGCTTCACCGAGGCATATTCGCAGCAGCACCCCGAAGTGCGGCACTATGTGATGGGGCATCTTCACCTTGCCAAGCACGCCACACTCGACGAGCAGGGCCGCACCATCACCATACTTGGCGACTGGATTACGCAAAACACCTACGCCACATTCGACGGCAAGGAAATGCGCCTCCACACCTACGCGCCCAAAAACTGAGCAAGCGCGATTGATGATTTGAGAAGTTGGGCAGCTTTTAAAATCGGGAGTGGTGAAAAGGGTGAAAAGGTGCTAAAAAATTCATAAACAAATAGAAAAATCATATTTTCTTGATAAAAATTGTCCAATATTAGTGCCTAATTCAAAAAAAAGTGCGATATTTGCACTTGCAAAATCGGAGACCACCCCAAAGTGGTTGATATTCGTATGTAAATATTTGAGAATCAGCCATAATGAAAAAGTCTTCGTTTTTGAGTGTTAGATAACATTAATAAATCACTATAAATATACAATACTACAATGACAAAAGCAGACATCGTTAGCGAAATCTCAAAAGCAACAGGTATTGATAAGGCTTCTGTTCTTGAAACAGTTGAAAAGTTTATGGAAACAGTTAAGGACAGCTTGTCAAACGGCGAAAATGTATATCTCCGTGGTTTCGGTAGCTTTATCGTAAAGACCCGTTCGCAAAAGACTGCACGCAACATCTCTCAAAACACCACAATGATTATTCCAGAGCACAACATTCCTGCCTTCAAGCCAGCTAAGGTGTTCATGGAACAGGTGAAGAAGTAATTGCCCATCGCATTTGCGAATAGGTGATAATCATTATCCTCGACAGAGAAAAGACAAAATATATTTTTTAATCATTTAAAACTAAGTAACAATGCCAAGCGGAAAAAAGAGAAAAGGCCACAAGATGGCTACGCACAAGCGCAAGAAAAGACTTAGAAAGAACAGACATAAAAATAAGAAATAATCTTTCTGTTTAAGTCACACATACTGAGAACAAACTCCCTTTGGCAAAGGTCTCGGTAACGAGCTCCAGCAATAGGTAAGGAGAGTTTGTTCTTTGTCGTATTATTAGATGGCTAAAATTCCCTTTCAAACCAATGAGAAGTGAATTAATAGTTGACGTACAGCCGACCGACATATCCACGGCGCTCCTCGAAGACGGGCGCTTGATGTCGCTGCAAAAGGAGTCGAGAGACGTATCCTATGCCGTCGGTAACCTCTACTTTGCCAAGGTAAAGAAATTGATGCCAGGCCTTAATGCCGCATTCGTGAATGTGGGGCACAAAAAGGACGCATTCCTTCATTACCTTGATTTAGGTTCGCAGTTTGGATCGTATTCAGAGTTCATCAAATCGGTTCTCGAAAATCCGGAAAAGCGTCCTTCGTTATCAAAATTCAAATTGAAGCCCGACATCGACAAGCATGGGTCCGTGTCCGACGTGCTTCAGCAGGGGCAACAGTTGCTCGTGCAGATTGTGAAGGAACCCATTTCCACCAAAGGACCACGACTTACCACCGAAATCACTTTCACAGGGCGCTTTATGGTGCTCATCCCTTTCAACAACAAGATTTCGGTGTCGCAAAAAATCAAGAACTCCGCCGAAAAAATGCGTCTACGCAAGCTCGTGGAGAGCATCAAGCCCCACAACTTCGGGGTAATCATTCGCACCTCGGCAGAAAACAAGCGAGCAGCCGAACTCAACGCTGAAATGAAAGTGCTGGTCAAGTGCTGGGAAGACAGTGTCGCAAAACTGCAATACACCACCCCGCCAGCTCTCGTGTATGAAGAAGAGAGCAGGGCAGTGAGTGTGATTCGCGACATCTTCAGCCCCGAATTCGAAAGCATATATGTGAATAATGCGGAAATCTACGACCAGCTCCACAACTATGTGAGCCTAATAGCCCCCGACCGTGCCGACATCGTGAAAATCTATTCCGACGATGTGCCTATCTTCGATAAGTTCAATATCACAAGGCAAATCAAGTCGTCGTTCGGAAAAACGGTATCGTTCAAGTCGGGAGCATACATAATAATTGAAAGCACCGAAGCACTGCATGTGATAGATGTGAACTCCGGTAACCGCTCAAAGGCCTCCAGCGACCAGGAAAGCAACGCACTCGACGTGAACCTGCTCGCAGCCGACGAGATAGCGCGACAACTGCGCCTGCGCGACATGGGTGGCATCGTGGTGGTCGATTTCATCGACATGGCTAAGAGCGAACACCGCCAAGCCCTCTACGACCACATGCGTGAAGTGATGCAAAAAGACCGCGCACGGCACAACATATTGCCGCTGAGCAAATTCGGACTGATGCAAATCACCCGTCAGCGCGTGCGCCCGGCTCTCGACATCGTAACCGCCGAAACCTGCCCTTCATGTGGAGGTAAGGGTGAGGTTCTGCCTTCGCTGCTTTTTACCGATATGCTGAAAGACAAGATTGATTACCTTGTCAACTCGCTCGGAGTGAAAAACTTTATTATGTATGTCCACCCATTTGTTGAAGCCTATTTGAAGAAAGGCGTTATCAGCGAATACTTTAAATGGCGTCGTGAATTTGGACGCAAGTTTAAGTTAATGGCCGACCAGAGTCTTGCTTACCTGCAATATAAGGTAATCGACAAAGACCACAACGAAATCGACCTGAAAGAAGAAAAAGACACGAGCAGCTCACACAGCAAAAAAGAGCAACGCTCGCGCAACACTAAAAACGAAGACTGACGCCCCGTAGAAAGCGGTGACCAAGGAGGCATTACCTCCATCACCCACCACGGCGATAGTAACTTCAATGAATGAAAACGAACAAAGTCCGCATCTCCGGAGGCACTCCCAAGCCTCCTCAAAGATGCGGACTTTTTATTTATCCAATTTGAAATTAATTTTAGAAGTTAATTTTGGAAGTTAAGGAGTTAAGAAGTAAAAGAAGTTAAGACGATACCTTCGCCTCTGCTGGCTCCTTTCTGAAGTTAAGACGATTCCTTCGCCTCTGCTAAAATTATGGTTTGAGCAGATTGATGGGGGCTACGTACACGCCATCTTCTCGGCGGTAGGCGCCACCAACAGCTGTTAGCACCATAAGAAACGAAGGGGCTCGTTCTTCGCTTATACTTGTGATTTTGTCACGCAAATTTTTAAGCGATTGCGCACCATGCTCAATTAGTTCGTCGCCACCAAGTTTGATTTCGATGGCTCCCCATCTGCCATCTTCAAGATGCACAACGGCATCACATTCCAAACCAGTGTTGTCGCGATAGTGGGTGACAGTGCCACCAATGGCATTGGCATAGATTGACAAATCTCTTACAGCGAAGTCCTCAAAAAATAATCCAAAGCTTTCCAAATCATTCATGAGGTCGTTAGGGCTCACGCCCAAAGCGCGACATGCTATTGATGTGTCGATGAAATGTCGGGTCGGGGTGCTTCTAATGATTGTCTTTGACCGTATATTTGGATTCCATGCTGGCAAATCTTCAATTACATATAAATCTTTTAATGCTTCCATATAGTCATCAAAAGTTTTGGGATCCATAGTTCGCTCATTGCTTTGTCGCACATCGGCGATGATGGTAGATATTGCAGCTTCTGTGGAGATGTGGCGGGCATAGCTTTTCAATATCATCTTCAAAACCTCAGGCTTCTTGTTTCTGAAGCGCTCATTTTCGCAGTCTTCAAACACAAATAAACCGTTATAATAGTTTTTGGTTATTTCTACTGCTATGTCTTTCGGCGCACGAACGGAAATTGGCCATCCGCCTCTGCAAATCAAAAATGCAATATCCTCAAGCGATATTTCCGAATTTAAGTCCCATGGGTAGTCGCTTTTCTCGTCAAATAACTCTATTAACGAAACAGTGCCCTTTGATTCTTGCGATTCCCATAAGCTCATAGGGCGCATTTTCACAGGAGCAATCCTGCCAGCCCCACTATGGTGCACTTCTGTTTTGTCGGCAGGGGTTGAACTTCCTGTAAGAATGAATTTGCCGAAATGGTAGTCAAAATCCAAATCGTCTTTAATCTGATTCCAAAGGTCGGGAGCTTTTTGCCATTCATCTATTAGCCTTGGCTTTTCTCCTTCAAGTGCCCACTTGGGATTCATGCGTGCCATTGTAATTGTTTGTTTTGTGTTTAATTTCACAAAACTTTTTTGATATAGCATACAAGTGGTGGTCTTACCGCAGAATTTTGGGCCAGCCACCACCACTGCACCCGAAGTTCTCAACTTTAGTTCTATGTCCTTTTCAATAAGCCTCTTGTAGTACATAATATCGTGGTTTAGTAGTATTTATACTGCAAAGTTACAAAATTCCTATAAAAATCAAAATAAAATTCCCATAAATGTAAGAACAAAATTCCTATAAATGTAAATGAAAAATTCCTATAAATGTTATTTTTAGTGATAGGGGAGTGGCAAAAGCATTACTATCAAAAATACCATCAAAGGAACGGTTCTTTTGATGGTGTTTGCTGTAATGTGTTGATTGTGCGAATGTTGGAACTAATTTTTGTTGCTTATTTTTGCAGTTTTTTTTGTTTTTTTCTTGATTATGTTTTTTTTGAGGGGGATGAGGGAAAATCGTCCCTTTAGGTAGGGTGGTGGGGGGATTATTTGGGCAGGAGGGCGGCGAAGGGGGCGTTGCTCCACACGATGAAGTTGCCTTCGGTGTCGGTGCTGATGGTCATCACGCCCAGGTCGGTGCGCTTCTCGAAAAGGGCTTGGGTGCGCTCTGTGCCCATTGCCATGCAGGCAGTTGCCCAAGCGTCGGCAGTCATGCAGTCGGGGGCTACAATGGTGGCACTCAGCAGGGTGGATTCCTCGCTCTTGCCGGTCAGAGGGTTTACGATGTGCGACACCTTTTTGCCGTTCACCTCCTTGTATTTGCGGTAGTTGCCGCTTGTTGCCACCGCCTTGCCGTTGAGGGCAATCACAAGAGCCGATTCGTGAACGGTGGCTTGGTTGTTCTCCACAGGCATGTCAATCGAGATGTGCCATGGCGTGCCTTTCTCGTTCACGCCTTTC
>OIWM01003444.1_pt1 | contig 11452 bp, 6 predicted proteins | sample 1587451 | NCBI WGS metagenome assembly OIWM01 (sample SAMEA3888907, study PRJEB22519) | human gut metagenome | biome: human gut; feature: human-associated habitat; material: faeces | place: Denmark | collected 2011
GGTCGGTGCTTCAGACATTCTTTGATGAGATTGTCTCTTATTGGAAGAACAGACCAGTGTTTGAGGTCTCGGAGAGTACACCACTCTCCGCCTGTATGCCCGTCAACACCAAACTTTACATTGATGCCACTCTCCAATTGGCAGTATGTGAGAAGTTCAACGACCGCTTCCGCATTGGTAGCATCAACGATGGCATTTACTGGCAGAAAGCCAACGAGATGACCAAGGAGTATTACCGCAAGCGTGAGAACCGCTGCACCTATTGCCCGGCAGTCAGAATGTGCAATATGTGCCTGACCTCTATCGCATACACGGATGACCAATGGGGCACCCTCTGCCACAACGAAAGGCTATACCATCAGTTGCACATGTTCCTGTTCTGCGAAATGGCAGAACGTGGTATACTCAGCAGAGCGACCGTCCCCACATTGCAGTCTGAGCATTGCATTTTGAATGAGATAGAGGAAAACGACATCTCTGCACTGAGAACCATATTCTCAGATGCAGATACCCAACGATACCTGCCTGACCTCTGTGACATTGCCCAAACGGACGATGGAATCAAGCAAATACTGAGGTCCTTCCGCACTTACCTGTCAAAGAACGAAGGCGTCCTATGGGGAATCAGGAAGCACGACACCCTAATCGGTTTCGTCGCTACAATGGACTTGTCAACCAATCCCACCATCTTCTTCGCCATGCACCCCAAATACAGAAATCAAGGTTACATGCAAGAAAGCGTGAGATTGGCCACTCAATATATATGTGACACAAAGCTCGCCAACGAACTTTATACTGAAGTGGATGTAAACAACATCGCATCACAAAAGGTGTTGGAGGGTTGTGGGTATAGAATAAGTGAAGTTAATGATACAACAATAAAATACGTACAGCTATGGGATATTTAGGAAGACAATTAGCGAAGAATAGTCCCTGGTTCAACTTCGGCTGTTGGACTGTAATGACAATACTCATCGTGGTATATGCTCTACAAGAAATCTCTTTTTTTAAAGGAATTTTTGTGGCAGTTCTTGCTCTGCTTTTTTTAAGTTGCATTGCAGTTGAGAGTTGGAAACAAGCTTATAGGAACAAACACAAGACGGAACCTGAATTATCGCATAAACTACAATGTGTTTATTTGGCAATTAGTATTCTGTTTTTTGTTTTACTGGTCGTATTTTTGATTATCCAATTTCTTTGATTAAGATAACAAAAAAAATAAATAATATCGTTATGAAGAACCTCTTAAATATGTGTATATTAGTTATTTGCATGATTGGCTTGTACTCGTGCCGAGGCAACAGCGGCCAGAAAGCAATGCAGATGGCAAAGAAATACATCGGGAAAACTGTAACTACCACAAAGAAACTTCATCTTGAAAATCACGCTGATGATGTAGCTCGCATAAAATTCGTGAAAGTACGTTGTAAAAAATGTAACGGAACGGGTAAATTTGCTATTAACAAATGTAGCGAATGCGAAGGAGACGGTTGGGTTTATAAGGTAGAAAGGAGATATTGAGGTTTTTCTGTAATCATGAATTTCAATGAAATGTCATATCTGTCATAAAGACATAAACGGCAAATACTATATTGACCAGTGGGGACACAATATCTGTGCTTCCCACATGGACAAGAAGGAGGTCACGATGTGTACCTCCTGTGGTGCTTTTACGACAGAGCACCCAATAGCTGATGGCAGATGCATGTGTAAGGACTGTAAGTCAACAGTCGTAAATACACATCGTGAAGTAGCTGAATGCCTAAGCTATGTTAAGAATCAACTTGCAAGTGTCGGTTTCGACTTTGGCACATGCAATATCAACAACATTCCTATTGAGATTGTATCAGCAAAGAAGATTGCTGAAATCCGCAAAGCTCCAATTTCAACTAGCAACAAGGGTGTCACCTTTACCGAAACACAGATGCGAGGAACCTCTCGCGATAACATGAAGGTTGTCGGTCACACCCACAAGATTTACATGCTCTCTGACCAACCACGTTTAGAGTTTCTTGGCACACTTGCCCACGAACTTCTCCATGTATGGCAAAACGAGCATGACATCAAACTTCCTCCAATGAAATGTGAAGGACTCTGCAATATGGGTTCCTACCTTCAATATTCAATAGAAAATACTCCAATCGCTCAACACTATATCAAGAATCTGAAAGAAAGTCCAGATCCGATTTATGGTGATGGCTTCCGTTATGTGTTCGCAAAATATGAAACGAGCGGATGGAGAGGGATTATTCAAAGTGTAAATCAAAATACGATATAAATTATGAGAAAAGTATTGCTATTTTTATTGCTTCTCCTTCCTGTTATAATTTGTGCCCAGGAAATCAAAGAAAGGAGAATTTATTATTTGGACTGCTCACAGTCAATGTCTGGAATCGGACGCGATGCAGAAGATATTTGGGATAATATAACTTCCAAATTAAAGGATGCAATTGAGGATGTTTCAGTTTCTGAATCTACAGAATTGATCGTGTTGAAATTTGCATCAACAAAAGTTTCGAATGACAACCTCGAAGGATTGACTAAAAAGGCAACTCCACAGGGAAAGAAGGAACTTATTGACTATATCAATAAAATTCCCAAACCAGACAGGACACATCCAACCAATACTTATCATATAAATCCTATCAATGATTTTATAAATAGGAGATATGACAGTTCTGTTACAACGTATGTATTTTTGATGACTGATGGAGACGATGATGGTGATAAGAGCCTATTTAATAACAAGGTAGCAGCATGGCCTTTTATTAATAATGAGGTGTATTCATTTTATATCATGCTAAATGAGAAACATAAAGATGGCGAAAGAGAAAAAATAATAAAAAACACAAAACATTTTTGGTCAATCAAAACGGCGAACGTCAATGTAAATGTTATAAACCCCAAAACCATTTCGCGCTTTAATTGCCGTAAAGATAGCTGTATTGTTATTACGTTCAGTGGATCTATTAAAGAATTGCCTCTTCATGTAAAAGGTAAAGGACATATAAAAATTGAAAGACAAGAAACAATAGACAATAGTACTCTTAAACTTTGGGTAAAACCAGATGTTGAAAATTATAACGACTTACCCTCACAATTTACTAGTAAATTTTCCATTGAATTATCAGGGGCAGATTCCGAAGGCGTACTTGTAACAAACAAAACATACAATATACTTGTTGAGAACACAATTTTAGCAGATTGTGTATGTCAGCCGGGTACGAATATATCACTTAAAAATAAACAATTCAGTAATTGGGAAGCCTCGCAATATGTACTTCCATTTAATATCTTTGAATGGGCAAAGACATATAGTGATAAGACCTTAGGAGTGGTGAAATTCTACGAATCTAGTGTGTTCTATCCCAAGGACAGTACTTTTGTTTCAGAAAATCAGTTTTCTTTTGTATATGACGATTATTCTGTAAAAAGAGAAGCAAAGGCGAGTTTTAAGTTTATCATTGATGACAGACTAAAAGGAAGCAAGTTGAAAATTTTTTATAATAATAAAGAAGTAACAAATGACACAATTTCTGTCACCAAAGGCGATGTAAGACTGTTTTCTTTTTGGATCTCTCCAGAGGTTCCTGTGGGCGAATATACTCTTTCTTTTCAAATTCTTAATCACAATTTGATGTACTTTGATGGGAAAGAGATTCCTAAGGATTGCATAGTTCGTACATGGACGCTGGAACACGAGAAAATACTTAATCCATTTTGGGTTTGGTTCTGGAGGTTATGCATATTATTGCTTCTACTAGCAATAATATTAGGATTATTATTTTGCTATAGATATTTTAGATCTCCAAAGTTCCCCAAAACTCCTATTGGTGTTAGATTAAAGATAGATCCCCTTACGACTCCTGCTAATATACAATTATATTCGCCAATAGAGAGAAATTCTATAAATGTTGGAAAATATCACTTCCATTTTATTAATTCTATTATACTATATTCTGACACCTTAGAAAAATACCCTACAAAAAAGCAAAATTGGTTTCAAAAGAAATGGAATGGAGAAATTATTTATATTAAAACAGACTTTAAGGGGCGAAATATTGAAACAATAACATTAAGACCTGTTAAAACAAATAAGAAAATTGGTATTGTCGTTAACCACGAGTGTGATAGAGATTCATTAAATGATATTGTTATAACATGGAATAGAGGTAATTTTGCTAGTTCCACACAAATATATTTAAGTTCAAATTGTTATATTGAAGCTTATGACAGACTTGTCGTTGGACAGGTAAATAAGTCCAAGTCGCACAGATTTATAATGAACAAATTTTCCACATTATTTAATAACAATAATAATTAAAATTATGAACAAAGTTGAAGGATTACGTTACAAACGAACTTTGTTTGTTGGCTTAGGAGGAGCTGGCGCAAAGACTTTACGTAGTTTGAAACGTAAAATTATTCGCGCCAAAGGCGAAGTTCCTCCTCAAGTTAAGTTCTTGTTGATAGATACAAATGCAACAGAACTTGCCAATCTTCGAGATTTTGACAGTAGCGAAAAAGTGTGTATTGCTGTACGAGAGCCGTATCAACGCTATATGCATGATAGAGACACGGACACACACACATTTATTCCGCCAGTTAATTCTCACTCATTACTAGCACTGGAAAGAGGTGCTGGTCAAATTCGCTCTAATGGTCATTTCGCAGTAATTGAAAATCAGTATTCCAAGAAGTTGAGTCGTGTATTTAGGGCATGTGCCGACAAACTTGCGGATGTTGATATTGATGCAGATTCTTTAGAAAAAGATCCTAAAATAGAGGTTAGACTTGTATTCTCTATTGCCGGAGGTACAGGAAGTGGTACTTTTCTCCCTATTTCGGTGTTATTACGAGACGCTATTCAACATTGTGAATTAACAGCGTATATCTACTCAGCAACTCATTTTGAAAAGAAAGTTGAGAATAGTGCAAGGTACTCTGTAATGCAGAATGCTTATGCTGCTTTGTGTGAATTGGATTATATGATGCATTTTGGCAGAAATGATAAACGATATACTCCAATTTCTTTCAACTTCGGACCAGATGTCACTCAGCATATTCAACAAGTAAATCGTCCTTTTGAAGAGGTTTATTATATTGATAAGCGTACTAGCCTTCCAGTTCCAGAATCAGTCGAATTTGCATACAACGAATTAGATAGACTCCAAGATAATACGGCAGATGCAATGTTCATAGCTGCGACTAATATTATAACTGCTCATACAGGAACTGTTGACAATGTCCGTCAGAAAATCCTCGAAGGACAGTTTGACGTTAGTGATAAGTTTGCATGGGTTTCCGGTCTTGGCTTATCCGAAATCTTCTTTAAGCCGGCAAATAGTGATAATCCAATAGTACGAAAGGAATGCAGAAATTCTTTAAAAGCAAGAATTACTGGTTCTATTGAAGACAAGACTGCTGACAAAATTGCAACAGGTTTCATTAAATGTTATAAATGGAATGAATCACTTGGTCCTAATGATGGTGATCCTGTACTCAATGCTATTTATGATGATTCAAATGAGAGATCTAAGATTATCATAAGAAAAATCGTAGACGATAATGGTAATGACACTCAATCTTACGAATCAGAGAAGATTACGTTAGACACAATCTTATCTAAGTCGGCAGAACCAAACTCAGAGAAGAAAGTTGAAACTTGTGTAAATCAATTTAAGAAAGATATACAAGAACTCATAGTTTCTTTAATTAACAATGATACTTATGCAACTGAAGACGGAGGCATTATTAGAAGACCTTTTGTTGATGGCTATGATGGTACAAAAAATGGCATGAGCCTTGATGCCGTTCAGCAAATTCTTCGTAGTATCGAGAGTAATTTCAAGACCTCAAGAAACAAACTGGAGGAAGAAAAAAATGAGCAAAAGACTCAGGAAGAGCAAAAAGGAGCACTTACCAGTGTAAAAGCCACTGAAGACAACTCTAATAACGAGAAAGAACTACAGACAGCCCAAATAGATGCAAATGATGGTCTGAGGAAACAAAAAGTGGAAGCTATCCATTTCCAAATCCTAAAAGAAAGATCAGAACAAGCTAGATTAGTTTTTGATAAGTGCTTGACAATAATCAATGAACTTAAAAACAAATTGGCAAAATGGACAGATGTGCTAAGAACCGCATATGAAGGAGGACAGGCTGAGCTCAATGATGATGACGATAATTCTAACAGCACATCATCCCAGCGAAAGACCAACAGCGTTGAAGTAAGTTGTTTGGATCTTTCTAATGGCTTTAGACTGAATTACGAATTTATCGAAGGGCTCTATACAAATGTAAAGGAAGCTAACAAGTATGCCGGAATAGCTGAAATATTTGAGGATGTTTGTCGCTACTTTGTAAGTTCTCGTGGTTCTCTACATTCGTATTTAGTGGAAGGTCTTGATAGTATTAAGAAGTTAGCAAATTCACCAGAGATTAAGTTGGAGAAAACCGAATGCCAAAAGAAGATTGAAAGATTAATCGATTTGGCAACGCCAACTATGCAAGTCGACAGACATGGTTATGGTGAACAAATCAATGTCGATCAATTCTGGTATATCATGACGGATTGTCCTGAGCAAAACATCATAGACAAGCCAAGTAATGCAGGAACAAAGGATGACCAAAAATCAGTAGGTGCTCTTTTGAAGGATCTTATTGAACAAAACACTTTAGAAGCTAAAGTTAATCTTGTTCATGTTCCTGGATGGAAAGACAAAGCAATTCTTTATCGTGTAAAGAGTGCTGTTCCTGTATATTTCGTTGATGGAGTATGCACAAGTGGTGTAGGAAGCTTCACGCTTGAAGGATGTTATGAGGAACTCAAGAAAACAAAGAGAACTTATACTCCATTCTCGCATGAAACACTTCGCCAGAAACTGGAACATCGTGTAAACGCTCTTAAACCTATGGATATGGTATCTGATAGTAAGACACTTGATTATTGGATTAATTTTATTCTCTTAGAATTTGTTCAGAAAAGAGGTGATACGGAAAAATATACATATTGCATTGATTCTCAATCTTGTGGAGAACGTTATTCTTCAAATCTTCTTTGTAGAAACAAGGTTCTTATTTTGGGTGATACAAGAGCAGACGCTTATGAAACATTCCAAAGATATTGTGGAGAGTTGCTTAAGGAACGTAAAGAGGCATACAATAAGGGTATAAAAGACTTTAAGAGTTTTGGAGACATTGGCAATGTTTCCGCTTGCGATTATGTTGAGAATGAAAATCTATGTCTATATAACAAAAAGCAGTTAGAACAACTTAATCCAGATGACCCTGATTTTGTTCAACTTGATAGAGAAATTAAACACTTAGAGTCTCGTTACAAAAAGTTCATCGAAGAGAAGAAAATTAAAGAGCACAACGAGACAGTGGCAAATTGTGGCTCTGAATTATGCGGTAATAATATCGAATCAAATCAAACAAAGAGCAAATGAAGTACACTCTTCAAATAGCATTTAGTAAGCCTGTAGGAGATATTCTCCTACGGGTTTGCGAATATGCCAAAAAATATGGTAGTAGTTCAGCAGATTATATCAATCCTCTTCTGTTTGATTTTTCTGATGATAGCGTTATCGAAGTGAAGCGACCTGAGAAAAACTGTCCAGTTGCTGATACTTCGCTATTTGCATTAGAAATATTCAATGGAATCCCTTTGCGATGGATGACGAAAAACTCCTGTCAATCATTGAAAGACGAAAATGACATTGAAGAGTTTTTTGAAAGGGAGTATTCTGATAAAATTGTAGAGGAGAAGGATATTGATCCTGAGATGCATATTGTATTCTATGTTCCGTTATACGAAACAGGGATATATAAACATATAAACTATATTATAGATAATCTTCCTGTTGGACACAAATTCGTTGTCAATGTAATAGGAATTACCTACGATGTGGCATGGTCATGCAAAATACTTCCAACGGATGCAGATAAGGAGTCGTGTAATGCAACTATGCTACGAAATATTCAGGAAATAAGCAGACGTACTAACTTTGAGAATGACTCATTAATTCCAACTCTTCGTAACGTTTTCATTTTCCAGAATTACAATATGAGTGGTTGGTCACAAAAATTCACAACAAAAAAACTGATAGATATTTGTGCCAATCTTTCTTTGGCAATGGTACAATACTACGATACTATATGCCACTACTCATGGGACACATTTGCATGGAATAACAAAGAAGAAAAGTCTCTCAACAAGGGAGCAAGACCTATCTATGCAATCAACATACAGTCAAGGGTTATAGACTTGTATCTTGCCGTTAATCACATTTTTAGAAATCTTTTCAGTGGAGTTGCAAATGACCATGTGATTGATGACAATTCCATCGATAAAGAGAAAGTAAAAGATGCATATAAGAAAATCCTCGAAGAAGAGGTGAAGCTGATAAGTGATTATAAGGATTCACTTGCATCTGGTTTGGCTTCACAATCAGAGTATGATGACCTGTTTTCTAAGGAGGTCAAAGCAAAACTTAAGAACATTATTGAAAGCAATATATCATCATTTAACCTCAATGTATCGGAGCAGCAATATCTTTACTCTTTATTCTCAGATATAAAAGTTGACACAAATTTTGAGAGCAAAGAGTTTGATGATGCTATCTGGCAGTTGGAGGAAATGATGCTCGAACAGTTAGATGGTGATGCTAATCTGTTAGATGCATATCATCGGCTGAAAAGATGTTCAAAGGAACTGACAGAAACAAATGAAAGAATTTCAGAGTTAGAAAACACCATTAGAGACCTTCAATCAAAGATCGATAACGACTATCCCGCAAATGGGGAGATTACAGAAGAAGGTTTCAAAATAGGGAATGAGGTTTTCAAACCATACAAATGCCAAGATGTGCCTTTAGATGCAAATTACGAAGCACCTAAAGACCTTATCTTACCCCCTTCCGTAGATTTGCGGAACGACTTCTCTACCATTCGGAATCAGGGTAATCAAGGGGCTTGTTCTGCCTTTAGTTTAGTTTCGGTTATAGAGTATTTCTTATCGAAGATACTAAAGAAAAAAACAGATTTGAGTGAGGCTTTCGTTTACTATAATGCAAGAGATATAAATCATGCAACAGATGAAGACGAAGGCACCAATTTCCACGACATAATTCAATCAATACGCGATAACGGCGTATGTGTTGAGGAGCTATGCCCATATAATCCCGATGTATATAATGAAAAACCATCAGAAGAAGCCTATACGGAAGCAACTGGAAGAAAAATAACAGAAGCCAAGAACGTAGGAATAAATGTCAATGATGTGAAATCTGCTTTGGCGCAGGGGTTTCCTGTTGTCATTTCAGCGAGAGCGTTTGATACTTACTTGACAAATGCCAATGGCGTGTTGAGAACACCTACCGACAAGGAACTTGAAGATGAAACGAAGAATCATGCGATGGTTATCTGTGGATATACAGATAGAGAGGGATTCTTTATTGTCAGGAACTCATGGGGAACGGCATTCGGGGATAATGGCTACTGTTATTTGCCATACGAGTATTTCAGAACACCAAATGCAATTAATCAAGCATATGTTGTAACGGGACTGAATATAGAAGGGTTTGAAGCAGGACAATTACCGGCAGTGGATTCCATACTCGATGGTAAAGATGTTAATGCTCAATACTCTATCTACAAAAATATGCTTTTGGAAGCCAACCATAAGTTGGATTCCAATCGTTATCGCCTTGACAATCTACGTCAAGAATACATCAGACTATTCAATAAGATTGGTGATTATTCTAACGTTGAGTTAACTCTTAAGGACCTAAAAGAGAAAACAGATCAACAACGAGCAGAATTAGAGGAAAGGCTGAAACAGATTGTCATCGATGCAGAACAAGCAAAACCACAGCAACAGAAGAAAAACTTCTTTAATTTCTTTAAGAAGGATAATGCAGACCACTCTTACGATGATGAGAAGAAACGTATTGAGAGTGAGCTTGAAAGCCTTGATCATTATGCTGACGACGAGAAGCGCAAATACAGAATTCGTCTTGCAATTCTAAATGGGTTAAAGACCATCAATAAAGATTGTGTAGCTGAAAGCATTCGCAGGAGAAATCTTAGTGAATATTATAAAGACCAAACTCTACGCATCGAAGGGCAAGATAAAGAAGATGCTAAGGCAATTGAAGAAATCAAGCAAATAATACCATTAGATGACATAGTCGCGAAATTAAAGACTTCAGGTATCACTAACTTGATTTCAGATTTATCAGATACCATCTCCAAAATTATACATGGTGATATTGGCTTATACGAAATGTCAAGTGACTTAAATGCTAAGATTATCAATCGAATTTCAGAGGAAATGAATCTAAGAATTTCCGATCATTTGAACAATCATATATATGATAGTTTCTATACCCAAATCAATCGAAGTTCAGTGATGGCTCAAATACATGGAGACGTTCCAACTGGATTTGGAGATGAAACAAAATATTTCTTCTGTAATGTTGAGGATATGCCACTTCGTGTTGCTAAAGAATGCGACGGAATAAGATTGTTGCCTATTAGTGATAATCTTAGAATGTGTTTCCTTCACATGGAGAAATACAATGTGGATGACTTTATTGTATTTCGAGAAGCAAAAGAAAAAGCGAAAGCGAGAGAGAATCTTTTGTGTTCAATGGGCGAATCTGCAAAAAAGGATAAGTATATCGAGACTTGCGTGAGATTAGCAGCACATGTATATGGCAGTTACTCCAGCAATATATTGCCAACAAATTGTAAAATCCTTGATGAAATTGATGACAAGAAGACAGGATTAAAAGCAAAGTTTTATGCCTTAGATTCTAAAAATGCAATATGTGCCTTTGCAGGAACAAGAAATCTAAAAGACTGGGCAAATAACATAACCCAAGCCTTTGGAATGTCATCTCAATATGATAAGGCTTTGGAATACGGAAAGATGCTTCAGACGAAATTTCCGAATTACACAATTTCCTTTGTCGGTCATTCACAAGGTGGAGGCGAAGCTGCATATTGCGCCTTGCATTTAGGTGCAAAAGCTATAACTTTCAACCCAGCAGGTTTGAGTCATTTCACGACTTGGAAAGGAAAAAGTCAATTCACAAGATATGTTGAAATACATGCTTATATATTCTGGAATGATGTATTGAATAAACTTCAGGATGCTACAGAGCAATTTGAAGAATTCACTATGTTGCCTACCAGTTTGAAGGCAGATGGCGTAGTTCATTACATCAATGACTATGAGCCTTTAGACCTTACACCTGGTGAGTGGCATGGGATGAAGGGAATACTTAGATATTTTGGAATTAAAGAATAGGTGACAAAATGAATAATAACGGCAAAAGTTGTCTTTGGAATTGGTTCAAGTCCTCCAAGGACGAAGCAACAGATAATAGCCACCCTCTCTCCATCGAGTTAGAACGGCAGATTGGCGAGCAGATATACAATGCCT
>OIWM01003447.1_pt1 | contig 11446 bp, 15 predicted proteins | sample 1587451 | NCBI WGS metagenome assembly OIWM01 (sample SAMEA3888907, study PRJEB22519) | human gut metagenome | biome: human gut; feature: human-associated habitat; material: faeces | place: Denmark | collected 2011
CGCCGTGTTCGGGTTGACGTTCTTCATGATGATGTCAGCGACCTCGGCCGATGCCGCCTGGTCCGTGATGTACCTAGGGTGAAGAGGGTTGCAACGGTTGGAGTATCGAGGGTCGTTGAAGTTTATGACGAAGAACTCCGGCTGGACCTTGTACTTGTCCAGGTTGCGAAGGAGCTCGTTGTACACGACCTCGGTAAGGTCCGGGAACTTGTAGTCGTATACGAACATCGTGTACCCCTTCCGTATCATCTGCTCGATGAAAGGGTTGTAGACGGAGAAGGACTTGCCGGATCCCGGTGTCCCCAGAATCATGGTAGCACGGAAAGGGTTGACCACGTTTATCCATCCGCTGTGCATCCTGTGCTGGTACTGGTATCTGGTCGGTATGTTGATGGAGTCTTCGGTCTCAATGAGCTCATCGCACTGCTCGAACGTCTCGTTGACATCATTGAGTTCACTCCAGTTGCTGTGCAGATGTCGTCCAATCATCGCTGCCGAGTATGCGCAGAGCCCGTATCCGGTCAGGGTAAGCAGTGCGTACATCCCATTAAGGAGAGGAGGCAGCATTAAGAGAACGATCCCTGCAGCTCCGGTCATCCCCACCAGCGGCCAGTCGGCCGGCTTGCCCTTTCCGGAACGAACAATGAGGCTCATCACGAGCAGAGACAGGCTCGTGAGCTTTGTCGTGATGTATGACGAAAAGATGCCGTCACTCCTCAGTGACAGCATTATCTTGTCGGTGATGGCACTCCTGACTCCCAGGGCGGAGAAGATGCCGTATTCGAAGTAGTACAGATGCACGACAAGGATGATGGCGCTCATAAGCACCATCCCCATGAACATCGGCTCGTATTCCGCCTTCCTCATTCCTGACTATGACTTCATCTCTTTTGCATAGGGTGCCGGACGGAAGAGTACGAGACCCTGCTTCAGCTTCTGGAATTCTGCCTCGTACAGTTCTATCCGTGCATTGTGCTCGGATGCCATCAGGCCCGGATTGTCTGACATGGCTGCCATCTGTGCAGCTACATCGGAGAAGAACATGTAGATATCATTAAGGTTCTCTTCCGGCAAGGCCGATATGATGTCCGAGGCAAGATCCCTTGGGCTTCTTGCAGTCCTGTCATTGCTTTCGAATTCGGCCAGAACTTTCTGGCTGGCCTCCTCTATGAATATTTCAGCGATCGGCTTCTTCATTTCTTTTCTATGGTGTATTCCATAAGGTCATCTTCAGTACTGCCGCTCAGACAGTGACCCTGTGATGAGAACATCTGCACGCTTTCTTCTCCGGTAGTGTCCGTCACGATCATGGAGTAGGGGAACCTGCTGTTTGCCACCGGACTTCCGAAGCGTACGGACCTTCCTGACCGGTCCTTGAAGGTCATCTTCTTCTTGCTGGCCGCGCATGTCCTGTGCCTGCGGTAGAGCTGGTCAAGGTCCATGTCCATTCGGAGGTCATCGATCTTGATGAGAACAGGGAATGGCCCCGATCCGCTGACCTCACCGGAGATCAGGTCCTCTATCTCTATACGTGAAAGACTGCCTTCTTGGGTGGCCTCCGCAAGATATGGGTTGCCCGATTCTTCATCGAGGCAGTAGAATAACTTGAATTCGTGAATCATGTCTGTTACATTTTGATGCCCTTCGGGCGTTTCCTTTTCTTTCTGATGTCCTTTTCCGTTGACTTGGCATTGGAGTCAAGGTTGTCGAGAATTGCTGATGACTGTTCTTCAGCGATACTTTCCTTCATGCCCCCGGCCATATGCTCCTTGTCGTTGCCGGAGGCCACCATCACCCACCTGCCATCGTTCTCTGCCTCTCGGAACATACCGGCAGATATGCCTTCCCCCAGTTCACTGCACTTGAATATGCATTTTCCCAGGTGGTCGATGAACGTCACTCCCATGATCTGTCCGCTCCTGTCCCGAGAGAAGATAGGCGTGATGCCTTTCTTCTCCATCATCCTCTCGAAGTGCAGGCTTGACGATGCGTATCCCAGGCAGCTGCATGCTGTTCCCTTGACCCTGTCCTTCTCCCGGTGCTTCATGCGATGCTCCTTCTGGCCTCGTGCAAGGCTTTCTTCCACGGTGTCCAGTATCTTGATTCCCAGGTCTCGGTCTTTCAGTACCGGCCCGTATGGCTTTCCCTGACGGTCCAGCCCCTGAAGCATCATCTGCTCCCCGGTGGGAGTGTTCCTGTATATGAGCCTGACACCATAGTGCGAGAGCATCTGCTCAAGCTGTTTGCGAGAAGTGAAACAGTAGCGTGAACTGGCAAGAAAAATATCTCTTATCTGTCCCAGGTGCTCTTCCATGCCTGGATCGAACCGCTTTATGCTGGCCGTCTCGATACTTATCTCGCCCCGGAGTTCCTTCTTGCCTGTCACGAAGCCGTACTTCGGCCCCAGCTCCTTCATCAGACTTTGCAGTTTCCTCCGCTCATGCGAGTTGCTTATGATGCGTCCCTCCTTGTCAGCCCTGACGGACACAACATGATAGTGCTCCCTGCCAGTGTCATCGTGTCTGTAGACTATGAAAGGCTGCCCGGAGTATCCGAGCCCGTCCATGATATCCCGTGCCAACCCCATCGCTGTCCGGTCGTCCATCATTTCTGAAGCCCCGGGGTTGATCGTCATATGGAAGGCCAGGCTTGATGCCTTGGCAGAGATGGCCGGGTTGTGCTCATACCTGTCGAAAGTGCGCAGCACCGTTGCGAGGGAGTCACCGTCCATATTGGATACTCCGATGACACGAGCCTCACCAGAAGCAACTTTCCACTCGTTGTATCCGACAGGACCCCTGCAGGATGCTGCGCTCTTCTGAATCTTGATCACCACCTAAATTCCGAGGTCAATGAAGAAGGATGCTGGGGTGTTTCAGTTGCTGGACTTAGGTTGGCCAGTCAGCTCCAGGTCTCTGGCGAAGATGTCAAGGTTGGTGAAAGTCTTGCCGTCCTTCTCTGCCGAGGAGATGGTGATGTGACCACTGATTATGACACCCTGCCCTTTCTTGAGGTAGTCGAACACGCCAGTCCTGGTGGCTGTGACATCATAGTAGGTTGTCGTCTTTTCTCCCTTGTGGGTGTCGTTTACCGCAACTCTGAAGGACATGTACTCCTTCCCGTTGCTCTGGTCCTGGAGAAGCCTTGCGTCTCCAGTGAGGTTGCCGCTGATCGTGATGTTCTGCATGGCTTGTTGTTTTTAGAATTTTGGAATTATTACTTTGCCCTCCTTGCTGGAGGAAATTGTTCTTTCAGCTGGCTGCTCGTCCTTGATCCTGGCCCTGTCATGGCTTATTCCGAAATGATCCATGAGGGAGTGAAGCGAATCCGTCATTTCCATGGTAAGCTCCATCAGCCCGAGCTGGTTTCTCTGCGTCTCCTTTGTCGATACGGTCGGTTTCCCGTCCGGGTCCCTCATGAGGACGGCCTTGTTGTATGCGGCAACGAATTGATTGTAGAGTACACCGACCTTTCGGATCTCTGCTGCAACATGTTCGACAGCCGTGATGGAACCCTGCGGAATCTCGGACTTCCTCATAGACTTTGCGTTTCTTCTTTCAAGAAGGTGTCTCAGGTATGGCCCCAACTTCTTGTATCCGAGGCTGTCGGCCTCAGATTTCAGACTGTCATGCAGGGCTCTGTCCACCCTTACATGTATTATGGTCTCAAGCGATTCTTTGCTCATGCCATATCATACTATTGGTTCCCGACTCCGGAGAGGAACTGCCCTCCGTCAGGAGTACAAGATGGATTGTAACCGTTTGTGTTACAAATCCACATCTTGCCTGAATGCAATTCACAATCCTTCGTCACCATTATCTAAAATAAACTATGCAAATATAAAACATAATTGACAATTCGCAAATATTATTAACTTTGCGTTGCACAAGCTACATATGCTTCATTGTAGTTCCGGATTCGTTTGTTACCGGTGTTACACACGCTACAATGTTACAGGAGCAACGTAGGCTACAATGTGACTATGAGCTACATGCCCCATTTTTTAGAATCAGTATTGTTAAATTAGATTGAACACTATGGAAGAAAGCAATCTGCCGCTCTGGAAAAGGATGGCAATAGAGAAGGGTGTCATGATGGACCCTTCGGATAATCAGCTTCCCATACCGGAGGACGTGAACGGAAAAAAGGAGGAGAGAAAGGTGGCCGGAGCCACCAGACCGGTGCGTATCCGAGAGTCGACCATATCCCTTCTAAAGGATTATGGGATGCTCCGTCATTTCAGGACCGGGGAACCTCTTGGCCAGATTGCGGACATCATAGACCTGCTGGTCAGCGAAGCTATGCAGTCCTATGGTGAAACGCTGGAGGCGCTCCGTCATTCCATGAAGAAATGAGGCAGGATCAATACTGGTCCTGCCTCATGTGAAGATATGTAGTTGTATTTCAGATAGCCTCTGGTCTGTCCTCCAGCTGCTTTCTCAGTGTAATAATCTCATTAATCAGGCGGTTTACCTCACTCTTGAGCTCGGTATTCGCCCTTTTGAGATTGGTGTTCCTTTTAACGATGCGTTTGTTCAGTTCATCCTCATAGACCTTTTGGGATACCTGGAACTTCTCGTAGGCGGACAACTTGTCCTCGCAGGAGCGTAGCTGCCGGTTCTCTTGCTCCAGCGCTTCAATCCTGTCCTCGAGTTCTGCAACGTATGACTCGAGCTTGCCGATTTCCTGGCGGTTCAACCTGAGGAGAGCTTCAAGCGGAATCTTTGCCGGCATGTCTGAATTGCAAACAGTATTGTCAGTCTCTGTCATATCCTATGTATTACTTTCCATGTAGGCCAAGGCCTCGCTATGTTTCTTGACCAGCCTCTCATGGCATCCTTCTCTGCCTCTTTCCAGGTTGTTCCGCAGGTCGTTCATCTTCACTGCAATCGCAGTCTTGTTCCCTGATGCAACGATCCTGTGGATGTAGTCCATATATGGGGTATCCTTCTCATGCGTGAGAAGCATCAGTGTGTCGATGATGCTCTCGCTGAAGCCTTCCTCCCTCAGTTCACCGGCACTGTAGTCGGTATCCTCAATCACGTCATGCAGGAATCCGCATATCTTCTCCTGGTCTGTCTTCCCGGACATGCCTACGGCAAGTGCGTGAAGGATGACGGGGTTGCCGTCAAGGTCCCTGGCATCCATGTGCGCTCTCGATGCTATGTTCACGGCATCATCGATTCCGGCCTCCGGTATGATGTGTCGTCCGCCAGTCTCGACCGTCCATAGCTCTTCCGGGAAGTCAGTGATGTATCTGTCCCACATCCTGTCCAGCAGGGACGCATACTCTGATGGGAGCAGCCTTCCTGAGTGTCCCCCGTTCCACTGGAAGTCCGGCATGGCTTCTTCCAGCTGGGCTGTGGTGATCACCGGGCACATGTCCGGATGGACCATACATGTCGGACGCATGTCCATGTAATGTACCTCCCTTTTCCTTCCGGACCAGTCGTCCGCCAGGTACGGTTCTGAAATGAAGAATCCCTTCATGACGATTCCGGTGCATCCTTCACTGCACTTCACCATATAGAAGTTGTCTCCGCTTCTGGCTTCCTTCCAGTCATACACGCTCCAGTTGAACTCCCCGTAGCCGAGATAATGGAGGTCATCGTTGAAATCCTCCATCTTGTAGCTGGAGATGGATGGCCTCCATTCCAGAATGAATGTTCTCATATCGACTTCCGATTTAATCCCAAAGACCCTCTGCTACCACGCACCTTCCGAAACCCTTGGCGGTCGGATCAAACTCATGTCCGCATTCAGGGCATAGGAACTTGTCGTTGTCATTTTTCATTTCTCCCTCAGCGACCCCCATCATTCCGACTCCGTTGAACTGCTGGAACTCGTTCCCGCACTCGGGACATCTCACCATGAACAATTTTCCCATTATCTGTATTCTGATTAGTATCGATGTTTTGGTATGTGCAATGTCTGTAAGTTATTCTATCACCAGGATTCCCCTGTTCGAGTAGCTGGTCGACCACTGAGCCTGCCACGTCTTTCCAGTGGAAGTGTCCAGAAGGATGAAGTTGTACATGTTCTGGGTAGGGTACAGTTCGAACCTGCCGGCATATTCATTTCCGTCCTCGACCAGGTTGGTGTAGTTCAGTCCGGTCTTCATGCGGGATGCCTTCGACTCGTCAACCGTGTACTGTACCTGCCAGATCTTGCCGGAGAAGGTTTCGAGTTCAAGGAAAGTCCACATGTTCTCCGTCTTGTAAAGCTTGTAGCATTGGCCGGTATGTTCGCTTATCCTCTGAAGGAGCAGTACTGCTGTTGTGTCAAGCTGGGTGTTGACCTCCTTGGACTGTGCAGATGCGGCCATGGTGCCTAGCACTATTGCTGCGATGACGATGATGAACCTTTTCATATGTGTAAGTGATTTAATTTCGTCAAAGGTAGGAACCGGTTTTGCCAAGTATCGTCATTCGTCAGAACTTTTGGGTCTGTTCACTGCCGCCAGCAGTGTCTCGAAGTCGATTTCGTCATCATATACGAGGATGAGCGGGTCTTCCGGAGCCTCTCCCGGGTGTTCCGTGCGGTCTCTGACGACCTCCTTCTCATACAGCTTACGTCTGAAGTAGGGGAATACTATACAGTCATCTCCTATGTGGCATGCCACTTCATCGATGCTGAAGAGCAAGTCGTCAACCTCCCTGCACATGGACTTCCCGCAGTTCCTTATGACAATGTATGCATCATGTTTCAGGATGCAGGTATCGTCCTGTCCGGCTGTCAGCCTGACGTAGTTTTCCCTTCTTCTCTGGTAGAGCTCCCTTATGGCGGAGAGGGCGTGCCCTGTTCCTGGTTTCTTTGAGAGATCCTCCTCCAGGATGTGTGCAATGCATCTCCTTTCCGTGTCCATGTGTGGACCGGAGTCGGGAATGTTCAGCAGGCTTGAGATGTCCGATGCGGCTCCATTCATGATCTTCAGGGTCTCGTCTGGATCTGCGAACCTGTGCGACAGCCCGGTCGACAGAATGTAGACCGGCAGCCCTGTCGGTATGTGATCGTCCGTTTCTGTCTCTTTGGCCAGGTAGACGGATCTTCCGTCCAGAAGGCCTTTGAAGGTCACCTCGTAGTCCCTACAGTCCTCTCCAAGGAAATCCCTTATCCGTTCCGTTGTCCTTTCAGTCTTCATTCTTCATGTTTTTGTGTGTTCTCAATGAGCATGTCCTGTCCGTCCATAGGAATCCATGCCACCTCCCTTACCTTGCCTGTAAGTTGCGGCTTACCGAGAATACGGATGGACGTCTGTATCCTTTCCGTGTCAGAGGCATGGAGGAAATCTCTCCATGCGTCACCCTCCAGTGTGATCACATCCATAGTTGGAGTGACTGCTGCATGCATGATCATCTTTACAGCGATTTTCATGGCCTAGCAGCTGTAATAGGTGTACTCTATGGAATGTCCGCACAGGAAGTCGCTGAACCTGTCCAGCGCGTCTGCGTGATGGAACATCTCGGACAGGGCCGAAATGACTGCTTCTTCCCCTGTGATCATGAGGGCGTTCTCAACATCTTTCAGGGAGCATGTCATCTCCCGTTCGTACTCATCATCTCCGCTGATCATCCTGCAGGCAGGTCCCAGGTCCTGCTGCCCCATCGTGATGCGTCCGTCATTGACTTCGATCCAGACCTGTCTTGACGTCTCCAGGTCATCCTTGTAAATGGTCTTCGCGTTCATAAACGTTGTTTCTGTCACCAGCTTCCGGAACAGGACCCTGCTGCCTCCGCGTTCGGCAGCATGCGGTCCTGACCGGCTGCCGGTATGTTTGTAAATGGAATATGTCGCGGGAGAAGAACTCTCCCTCGTTTTTGATTGCAAATATAGGTATCGCCTGTGACAGATATCGTCACGCAAAAAAAGAATCTGACGATACCCGCCAGATTCTCATTCGTTTCGTATGATGCCCGAGGTCAGTCCATGACGGACATTATTGCCTCGATGTCGGTGCGCGTGATGACCTTGTCGGTGAAGGTCCTCGGGAGGGAGGCGAATCCTATCATCGCCCCCTGCAGGGCAAGCGCGTACTGCATGTTGCGGATGCCCCTGTTGGCCGCGAAGCGCTCCATCTGCTGGAAGTCGTTTCCCTTTACCATGAATGCTATCACCGCAGGCATGAGCCCCATGCCCTCGGGGATGACGATCTCTCCTCCCGGCAAGTTGTTCCTGTACTTCCACAGGGAGAGAAGCGCGTTGCGGATCGTCTGCCCGTCAGGCGTGCCTATTGTGCTGCTGTTGGAGGAATACTCCTTGGCACTGGAAAGCAGCACGTCCATGATGTCCTTCACGGACAGAGGTCTGAGCTCGGTGAGGGGATGGGCGAGGGCAGCCTTCAGCAGCAGCGAGTAGTATTCCGCCTCCGCGTCCGAGAAGTCCTTCGTGCATATGCTGAGCTCTCCTTCCCCTGAGAGGGAGAAGCATGAAAGGTCCGCCTCGGCCACTGTCCCGTCCTTCTTGATGTGCTCCATGAGGTCGACTATTACATCGCTGAGGCTGTTGAATGCCGGTGCGAGAGCTCCGTCATACTGGGTGGTGCCTGTGGCGATCTCCGAAAGCTGGCTCTTGATCTGCGACACCCTGCCGGTAAGCTCGCGGTAGGTGGAGTTGTTCTTCCTGAAGTCCTCGATGATGCCCTTGAGGTAGTCCTTGCGGGCGCGCTCTGCGCTGCCTTTCGGGTAGTACTGCCTGCTCTTTCCGGCAGCCCTGCCCATGCGTTCCTCCTCAGCCTTGATCATGTCAAGCTCCCTGACATATTCGTTGATGTTGGAGTCGAGCTCTATCCTTGCAACCTCCTTGAGAGTGCTGTCAAGATCCGCCTCCAGGCTTCTGACAAGGATGGCCTGTCCGGGCCCTTTCTGTTTCTGCAGCTCATCGTATCTCTGTCTGAGAATGCCGAGAAGGTCCGTGAAGAGGAGTTTCATGACGTTGAATGCGCGGCTTTCCTTGCTGTAGGCCTTGTGGTAGAGTTCTTCCACCTTGCTGATCTGCTCCACGAACGAATGGTCGGGGAGGAAGTCGCTGTCCACGAGAAGGCGGGTGTGCATTCCCGTGAGGGCGTTCTTCAGTGCATTGAGGGCGTTCCTGTAGTCGGTTACCTCCTGCTTCTCCGCATTGATGAGACAGCCCCTCGCATAACCCATTACGGCACCTTTGACAAAGTTCCTCCTGTCATCCTTCCCGATTGCGGAGCTCTGGTCCTCGAGGGCGAGGAGGTCTGTCGCCTCGGGCTCCCTGAATTCCTTCCCGCTGTCGGACACGTAGAAGTCCGGAGAGTATTTGGAGGTGCACTTCACCTCGAGCATGATGTCTGTCTCCGCTATGAAGGATTTCATCAGCTCCTCGCTGGAGAAGCGGAACCGGACCATGCCCTTGCGGAAGTGGATGGACCCCGGGTAGAGGAACATGGTGCCCTTCTTGCCGCATGACATGAGCAGGGAGGTGTCTATGAGAGCCTCGGAAATCTCGATGTCATAGTCTCCCTTGGGCTCCTCCCTCATGAGGAGCAGGTGGTTGGCTCTCTCGGATCCCTCCACGTAGCGGGACAGGTCGCTTCCGAAGCTGCGCTCGCAGTAGAACGAGTGCGGTGATACGCTTTCAGTTGCCATGGAGTCGATCAGGCTCCACTGGCTGGTGATCATCCAGTATTTCTTTTCCATGTTTCTTCTCATCATTAGAACGGGTTGTTGCTGTTCGCCTTTGTGAGGTCCACACGCTCGATGTACTCGGGCTTCACTTTGCTCATGAACTGTGTCAGCGCTCCTGAGTAGGAGATGTACAGGCTGTGTGATGAACGTGTGCAGGCCACGTAGAAGGCCTTCCTGTCAGGCAGGTTGCCCATGTTTGCGAAAGGTACGAAAACATTGTCGAATTCCGTTCCCTTTGCTGCATGGTAGGTGAGGATGCAGGGGAGGTCGTTGTTAGCGAGGTCGAGGGTGTTCACGGTGCGGAACACCTGGGTCATTCCGGCATACTGGCCTGTTCTCTTGCGGTAGTGCACCTGCGAGTCGATCCCCTTTGACTGGAGGTATTCGTAGACCTTTATCACCTCAGCTTCGGTAGGTACCAGGATGGCCACGTCATCGAGGTCCTCGTTCTTGATCCTGTTGACTATCGCCTCGAGCTCGGCCTCGGAGTCCTTGCATTTGGTGACCACCGGCTTCGGGTAGTACGGGTAGTCGCTGTTGCCGCGGTCCTTCATGTTGTGGGTCATGAGGTCGATGCTCTGCTCCGGGATGTCCTGAGCCACCTTGGCGATGGACTTCGGCAGGCGGTAGTTGTAGCTGAGGAAGTAAGGGTCTCCCTTCATCACCTTGCGGATCTCATCCATGGTGGATCCCTGGTTCTTGTAGATCATCTGGGCAGAGTCACCGAAGAAGGCGTAGGTCTTCTTCACCTTGTCCGCATAGTTGTTCTTGAGGGTGGATGTGGAGAAGTCCTGGACCTCGTCTATGATTAGGTAGTCCATCTCCTCCTCGGCAGGCTTGTAGAGCACAGCCGCGGTCACCGGTCTTACTGTGTCCATGTCGAGGCCCTCCTCCTGCTCGTCCTTCGTGAGCTCCGTCTCGAGGAAGATGGAAGTCCTTCTTCCGTAGGTGTAGTAGTCATGGTCGCTGACCCAGTCAGCGAAGTCGAGGCCTACTGCCAGGGTGCCGGGGTTCGCCTTCTGTGCATCCCTGAGGTTGTTGTATCCCCTGGTCCTGACGAACTTGCGTACCTTCTCGTCATGGATGAGATAGATGATCCTCTCGTCCTCCTTGTTGGCGAATACGTTTCCGTTGAGAAGGAAACCGCTGTGGTTCCACGCCCAGTCATAGGCGATGCGCTCGTCATCGAGGCCGAGGGCCCTCATGCCGGTAGCCACCATTCGCTTAAGTGCGATGGTGTAGATCACGATGGCGTACCTGTCGCTGAACAGGCTCGCCTGCTTCGCGCGATGTATCGCGAGGTTGGTCTTGCCGCTTCCTGCGGCTCCCTGAACGATGATGTTCCTGTTGATGTCGCTGACGACGATCTGTCTCTGTGTGTCGTCAAGATTGGATATGAACCATTTGTCTGTCCTCATAAGCGTCCTTTTTTGTTTGACAGTGCAAATGTAGGGCACTTAAACGAACGGTATTTTCGTTGGAGATTTTAACGAACGGTTATTCCAGTGAATCCGCATAATCTGCGAGCTCCTTGCTCACAGGGAAGCCTTTCTCCACCCTGTCCACGAGAAATACCAGTGCGGAAAGGAAACTGAGGTACGACTGGCTTTTCCTGCTTACTGCAGCATCATATGCTTCCTTCTGCTTTTCCGATGAGTTTCCCTCCCTGTGGACATGGTTCCTTACGTTGTATATGGTGCTGAAAAGACTCCTGTTAGTCTTCCAGCTCTCCCATACAGTGTCGTATATCATAGCATGGAAGCATACGAAGTAGAGAATCAGATACAGTTTGTCAA
>OIWM01003450.1_pt1 | contig 11436 bp, 9 predicted proteins | sample 1587451 | NCBI WGS metagenome assembly OIWM01 (sample SAMEA3888907, study PRJEB22519) | human gut metagenome | biome: human gut; feature: human-associated habitat; material: faeces | place: Denmark | collected 2011
ATGAGAAAGTAGCATGGGTTAACTGTCCGTCACTTCCGGGAAGTAAAGATTATGACCTCGTTCAGAAATATATGCCGGATGGAACATGCGGTGTTATTACTTTTGGATTAAAGGGCGGAAGAGAAGCAGCAGTTAAGATGATGGACAAACTGAAACTGGTTGCGATTGTAACTCATGTAGCAGACGCAAGAAGCTGCGTACTTCATCCTGCAAGTCATACACACAGACAGATGAATGAGCAGGAACTGTTGGAAGCAGGTGTACAGCCAGATCTGATTCGTTTCAGTCTTGGAATTGAGAATATTGAAGATCTGATTGCCGATGTAGAACAGGCACTGGAAGATTAATATAAATAACATATGATTCAGGAGGTATGGATTCCCATGATTTTGTATCCATACCTCCTGTTTTTTGTATCCGAATTGTAGGTTTTAAACAGTAGTTAGCTCTTTTGCTTAAATTGTGGAGATTGATATGCAGAATTGGATACAATACATATTTTTCCCGTATTCTGTGCATTCTAGTAATAGTATTTATTTACTTTCAACAGGAGGCATATTTATATGAGCGAGGAAAAAAAGCAAAAATCAGATGAAATCAAAGAATTCGGTGCGTTAATGTTAAATGAAAATAAAAAGAATTACAAAATTCGTCTTCTGACAATTATAGGTGAAATTGAAGGACATGAAACAGTATCAAATAATACAAAAGCAACAAAGTACGAACATTTACTTCCACAACTGGCTGAAGCTGAAGAAAGCGATGAAGTAGAGGGGGTTCTCATTTTATTAAATACACTGGGTGGAGATGTGGAAGCTGGACTTGCAATTGCGGAAATGATAGCTTCTTTGGGAAAACCAACCGTTTCTCTTGTCCTTGGTGGAAGTCATTCTATTGGCGGTCCTCTTGCTGTTTCTGCAGATTATTCCTTTATTGTACCGACAGGAACCATGGTTGTTCATCCGGTTCGTTCAAACGGTACTTTTATCGGTGTGACACAGAGTCTGAGAAATATGGAACGTACACAGGACAGAATTGCCAGATTTATTGCTGCACACTCTAAAATCACAGAAAAACGTCTTGTTGATCTGATGTTGAACCCTACGCAGCTTGTAAAAGATGTAGGAACACTGTTAGAAGGAGAAGAAGCTGTAAGAGAAGGGATCATCGACGAAGTCGGAGGCATTCACCAGGCATTTAAAAAACTCTATGAATTGATTGATGAAAAACGGGAAAAACCTTCGGAAATGTAAATATAGAACAAAAAAATGGCATCTGATCAAAGAAATTTTGTAATGACATGAATTTTAATTGATGTTATACTTGAAATAGTATGTATTCAATCTATCGTTTGATTGAATCAGTACAATGGTATAATAATTAAGGGGGAATCAGATGGCTGCAAAATCTACAAACACGAAAAAAAGTTCTACGAACAACACAGCGAAAGCAGCAAAAAATGCAACAACTAAGAAAACATCGACAGCAAAAAAAGCTTCTGCCTCCACAAAGAAAAGTTCTGGCAGTAAGACAAAAAGAACTTCAAATCATATAAATACAGCACAAAGTCAGGAAATCCGTTCAGAGATCCTTCTATTGGGTTCCCTTGCCATCTGCATCCTTCTTATCCTGAGTAATTTTGGTATGGGTGGCATAGCGGGAGGAGCAATTTCTTCTGTAGGATTTGGACTTGTAGGAGCAATGGCATATTTATTTCCATTTGTTTTTTTCGGAGCAGTTGCTTTTTATATTTCCAATAAAGGAAATCCTCATGCTTACATAAAAGTAGGTGCCGCAATTGTTCTGGTCATTCTCCTTTGTGGAATTTTAGAATTGATGTTTCATCCATATACTGCCGGGACATCTGTTTTATCTTACTACAAAGATTCCAGTGCTGATAAAAATGCGGGTGGATTACTTGGCGGAATTCTGATCAGTATTTTGTGTCCACTGATTGGAGACGCAGGTACTTATGTTATTTTGATCATTTTCTCAATCATTTGTATCATTCTGGTAACAGAACGTTCTTTATTAGCTCCACTTGGAAGACATGGAAAGAAAGCTTACCAGGAAGTGAAACGGAAACATCAGGAAACTGCTGAGATCCGTACACTGGAGCGGGATGCCCGCAAAGAGGCACTTGCGTTGAAGCAAAGAGAAAAAGTCGAAACTTTACAGGCAGATGCATCTTCTCCAAGTGAAAAAAAGAAACGCACAAAGCGGACAGACCTTAAAGCATCAGGTATTACGTTCGCCACAACGCTTCTTTCAGAGGAAGAATCACCTGTTGGTGGCTTTGGGCGGACTCCAAAATCACCTGAAATGACAGAACTTGTCCCGGAGAAAGAGCCGGATTCAAAAGATCTGACGGATTCCTTTGAAGATCATTTTGTCATTAACAGAGCAGAACCGGCAATGGATGTACAGGAAGAGATTCCGTTTGACGATGCACTGCACCTTGAACCGGTACAGACACCCGCTTCCCGACAAGAAAACGAGATGAGTTCTGAACATGATCCGGCTGCGGATCCTATGATTGAAAATAGCCCGGAGATAAAACAGGAGCATTCCAGAAAAAGCAGCAAAAAAGACGCGCAGGCGGTTGCCGCAGAGACAGCCAGTGTAGAACAGACCATACGGGAACAGGAGCAAAAACCACGGCCGGTTTATCATACACCTCCGCTGAATCTGTTAAAGAAGGGGAAGAAAGGCGGCGGTGATTCGGATGAACACCTTCGTGCCACGGCTTTAAAACTGGAACAGACACTACAGAATTTTGGAGTTGGAGTACATGTAACAAACGCAAGCTGTGGTCCGTCTGTTACAAGATATGAACTTCAACCGGAACAGGGCGTAAAAGTAAGCCGGATTGTTGGACTTGCAGATGATATCAAGCTAAATCTTGCAGTTGCAGATCTGAGAATTGAAGCTCCAATCCCTGGTAAAGCCGCGGTCGGTATCGAAGTTCCGAACAGTGAAAATACAGCGGTTATGCTGGGAGATCTGCTGGAGTCAAAAGAGTTCAAAAACAGTAAATCGCCAATTTCATTTGCAGTTGGTAAAGATATTGCCGGAAAGGTTGTTGTGACTGACATTGCCAAGATGCCGCATCTTCTTGTTGCAGGTGCAACGGGATCCGGTAAATCTGTCTGCATCAACACTCTGATCATGAGTGTTATTTATAAGGCAGATCCTGATGATGTTAAACTGATCCTTGTCGATCCAAAAGTTGTGGAACTAAGTGTATATAACGGAATTCCACATCTGATGATTCCGGTTGTCACAGATATGAAGAAGGCGGCAGGTGCTTTGAACTGGGCAGTTGCTGAGATGGAAAAGCGTTACAAACTTTTTGCACAGTACAATGTACGTGATTTAAAGGGCTTTAATGAAAAGGTCAAACATGGGGAAACCGGACCGGAGATTCAGAAAAAGCTTCCTCAGATTGTAATTATCATTGACGAGCTTGCTGATCTTATGATGGTTGCTCCGGGAGAAGTAGAAGGTGCTATCTGTCGTCTGGCACAGTTGGCCAGAGCAGCGGGACTTCATTTGATTCTTGCAACACAGAGACCATCTGTAAATGTTATTACCGGATTGATCAAAGCAAACATGCCTTCCCGAATTGCTTTTTCTGTATCATCAGGTGTCGATTCAAGGACAATTATCGACATGAATGGTGCCGAAAAGCTCCTGGGAAAGGGAGACATGCTCTTTTATCCATCCGGGTATCCAAAACCTGTCAGGGTGCAGGGATCTTTCGTTTCGGACGAAGAAGTTCAAAAAGTTGTTGATTATTTGATTGACAAGAACGGAAATACCTCGTACAGTAATGAACTAGAAGAACAGATTTCAAGCAGCGCAGATCTTCCGGGGCAGGGGATGCTTCCGGGACAACAGGACAGCGAGAACAGCAGGGATGTCTATTTTGCAGATGCAGGGAATCTGATCATCGACAAGGAAAAAGCATCGATTGGTATGCTTCAGAGGATGTTCAAGATTGGTTTCAACCGTGCTGCCAGAATTATGGATCAGCTATGTGAAGCCGGTGTTGTAGGTCCGGAGGAAGGAACAAAACCAAGAAAAGTGCTTATGACAAAAGAAGAATTTGCAGAATATATGCAGAATCAGACTTCGTAAAATCTAAAAACACCAAAAGTGATACAAAGGAGAGGGAAAGATGAAAACAGATATTCAGATTGCACAGGAAGCAGAAATGAAACACATCAAAGAGGTAGCGGTACAGGCCGGTATTTCAGAAGATGAACTTGAATTTTATGGAAAATATAAGGCAAAACTTTCCGATGAACTCTGGAACAGAATCAAAGATAACGAGGATGGAAAGCTTGTACTTGTAACAGCAATCAATCCTACTCCGGCCGGAGAGGGTAAGACTACAACATCTGTAGGTCTCGGACAGGCATTTGCAAAACTTGGAAAAAAGGCAATGATCGCACTTCGCGAGCCATCTCTCGGACCATGTTTCGGAATCAAAGGTGGAGCAGCCGGTGGCGGATATGCCCAGGTCGTTCCTATGGAAGATCTGAACCTGCATTTTACAGGAGATTTTCATGCGATCACTTCAGCAAACAACCTTCTTGCAGCAATGCTCGATAATCATATCCAGCAGGGAAATACACTTGGTATTGATCCAAGACAGGTTGTATGGAAACGTTGTGTCGATATGAATGATCGTGTTCTCAGAAATATTGTTGTCGGACTTGGACGCAAAACAGACGGTATGGTCCGTGAAGATCATTTTGTCATTACAGTGGCATCTGAGATCATGGCGATCCTCTGTCTTGCAGATGATCTTGCTGATCTTAAACGCAGACTTGGAAGAATCATTGTTGCTTACAATTTCAAGGGAGAACCTGTTACAGCAGATGATCTTCAGGCAACAGGTGCTATGGCTGCACTTCTGAAAGATGCGATCAAGCCAAACCTGATCCAGACACTTGAGCATACACCGGCATTAGTACATGGTGGTCCATTTGCAAACATTGCACATGGCTGCAATAGTGTACGTGCAACAAAGATGGCTCTGAAGTTAAGTGACATCACTGTCACAGAAGCCGGATTTGGTGCAGATCTTGGCGCTGAGAAATTCTTTGATATCAAATGCCGTATGGCAGGTCTGAAACCAGATGCAGTAGTTTTAGTTGCAACAGTACGTGCATTAAAGTATAACGGTGGCGTTGCGAAGGCTGACCTTGCAGAAGAGAACCTGGATGCCCTTGCAAAAGGTATTGTAAATCTTGAGAAACATATTGAAAATATTCAGAAATACGGTGTACCGGTAATCGTTACACTGAATTCATTTGTAACAGATACGGATGCTGAAAATGCATTTATTGAAAAATTCTGTCGTGAACGCGGATGCGAGTTTGCCCTCTCAGAAGTGTGGGAGAAAGGCGGAGAAGGCGGTGTAGATCTTGCGCAGAAGGTTCTTGAGACACTTGAGACAAAAGAAAGTGATTTCCATACGCTTTATAATGATGAGCTTTCTCTGAAAGACAAGATTCGTACAATCGCACAGGAGATTTACGGCGCACATGATGTTGTATATGAACCTGCAGCTGAGAAACAGCTCGCCAAGATTGAATCTATGGGATTTGGTTCTTTCCCGATCTGTATGGCAAAGAATCAGTATTCTCTTTCAGATGACGCTACAAAGCTTGGAAGACCTGAAAACTTTGATATTCATATCCGCGAGGTATATGTAAGTGCAGGAGCCGGTTTTGTTGTCGCACTGACGGGCGCTGTTATGACAATGCCTGGACTTCCAAAAGTTCCTGCTGCAAACGGAATCGACGTTACAGATGACGGAAAGATCACCGGACTTTTCTAAAGTTTTTTATGATTGGCTGCCGGTCATAGTATTTTTTGACCGGCAATGCCAATTGTTTTCATGGAGTTAGATAATTAATTAAGGAGATACACATGGCACAGTTGATAGATGGTAAATTAATCTCTCAGCAGATTAAAGATGAGTTGAAAGAAGAAGTCGCACAGTTTAAGGCAGAAGGCATTGATATTTGCCTTGCTGTTATTCAGGTGGGAAGTGATCCGGCTTCTTCTGTATATGTCAGAAACAAGAAAAAGGCATGCGCCTATATCGGGGTAGAATCCAGATCATATGAACTTCCGGAAGAAACTTCGGAAGAAGAACTGATCAAGTTAGTAGAAGAGTTAAATGCGGATGAAAGCGTAAACGGAATTCTTGTACAGCTTCCGGTACCGGATCATATTGATGAAGATAAGATCATCCGTACGATTTCACCGGATAAGGATGTAGATGGATTCCATCCTGTAAGTGTTGGAAGACTCTGGATCGGAGAAAAAGGATTTTTATCCTGTACTCCGGCCGGAATCATTCAGCTTTTGAAAAGATCCAATATTTCGATTGAAGGAAAAGAATGTGTGATCATTGGACGAAGCAATATCGTCGGTAAACCAATGGCAGCCCTTTTGCTTCGTGAAAATGGAACTGTAACCGTTGCACATTCCCGAACAAAAGATCTTAAAGAAGTAGCAAAACGAGCAGATATCCTGATTGTTGCAATTGGAAAAGAGCGTTTTATCACATCTGAATATATCAAAGAGGGAGCTGTTGTCATCGATGTAGGAATGCATCGTGATGAAGCGAACCATCTTTGCGGAGATGTTGATTTTGCGGATGTTGAACCTCATTCTTCTGCAATCACGCCGGTACCGGGTGGTGTTGGTCCAATGACAATTGCGATGCTGATGAATAATTGTGTTGAAACAGTTCGTAAGTAGGAGGAACTTGTAAATGAGGTGTACACATTGCGGAGCAAATATACCAGACGATCAGTTGATTTGTCCCGTATGCGGTGCTGAAGTACAGATTGTACCAGATTATAACCCTCTGGAAGACGTACTCGCACGCGAAGTGAAAGGCTCAGTAGCCGGAGCTACACGTCAGATCCAGGCAGATGTAGTCCGAAGACAGAATGTGAGCCAAAACCAACAGAACAGAAATCGGCAAAATCAACGATCGAATCCTAATTCCACACGCGTCTTAAGCCAGGCGGAACTGGATAAAGTAAGAGAAGAGCGAAGAGAGCAGCTACGGCGCCAGAGAGCGCAAAGACAACGTCAGAAAACAGATGCAAAGCGTTATCAGGATGCCCATCAGTCAACAGAGAATCTGCGCCGGACATCTACTGAAAGCAGACGCCTGCAGCAGATCAAAAAACAAGAAGCTGCCAGAAAAAAACGTCAAAAATTACTTACGGTTTTTTTCCTGCTCATTCTTCTGGTTGGTGTCGGAATTTATATCGGATATCAGAATTCCTATACAGGCATGATCAAAAAAGGGAATGCTGCACTACAGAATAGTAACTATACTTCTGCAGAGAATTATTTTAACAGAGCAATTATAAAGGATAAATCAAAGGCAGAGGCTTATACCGGACTTGCTAATATCTATGTTGCCCAGGATGATCTGGACAGTGCAGAGAGCGTCTATCTCAACGCATTGGAGACACAACCGTCGAATGTAAATCTCTATAAAGCTGCAGTAAAATTCTATGAGAAAACAGAACAGCCGAATAAAATTTCTGATCTCCTGCAGGATTGTGAAGATAAGAATGTATTATCTGCTATGAATGATTATGTTTCATCTGCTCCTGAATTCAGTTTGAAAGAAGGAACCTATGATGAAGTACAGCAGGTAACATTAACATCTGCTACAGGCGGAACGATTTATTATACAACAGATGGTTCTGATCCGACGGAGTCAAGTACAGAATACAAAGAAGCTGTTTTGCTTCAGTCCGAAGGTGACACAGAAATCCGTGCAATTGCTGTTAATAAAAAAGGAATACCAAGTGCTGTTTCCAGTGCGAAATATTCCATTGAATTTCCACTTGTAGACGCTCCGGCAGTTTCTCCATCAACCGGACAATATAGTACAGCCACTCAGATCACGATTACGGTACCGGATGGATATACGGCATACTACACGATGGACGGTTCAACTCCAACCACATCCTCTGAGAAATATACTGACCCGATTGATATGCCAGAAAATTCACAAACAACTTTTTCAGCAATTCTCGTGAACGATAAAAATGGAAAAGCGACGGAAGTAACAACACGAAACTATATTACTACATATTAAGTAAACTGTGTAAAGTAACTAGAAAGCAACCTCGATTTTGGAAAATATTATGTAAATTTTCCAAAATAGGGTTGCTTTTTTTAGCATACAGAGTTATAATAATATCTGTTAAAAAAATAACAATACTACATAAAAAAGGAGAGATTTGTTATGAGTAGATTTTGCTTACCAAGAGACATTTATCATGGAAAAGGATGTCTTGAAGAACTGAAGAACCTGAAAGGAAAGAAAGCCATTCTTGTAGTTGGTGGCGGTTCTATGAAACGTCAGGGATTCCTGGATAAAGCAGTTAATTATCTGAAAGAAGGCGGAATGGAAGTTCAGCTGTTTGAAGGTGTTGAGCCAGATCCGTCAGTTGAGACTGTTATGAAAGGTGCTGAAGCAATGCGTGCTTTCGAGCCGGATTGGATCGTTGCTATGGGTGGTGGATCACCAATCGATGCAGCGAAAGCTATGTGGGCATTCTATGAGTACCCGGAGATCTCCTTTGAAGACCTGATCACACCATTCAGCTTCCCGGAACTGAGACAGAAAGCTAAATTTGCAGCAATTCCTACAACTTCAGGAACAGCTACAGAGGTTACAGCATTCTCAGTTATCACAAACTATCAGACTGGTGTGAAATATCCACTGGCTGACTTCAACATCACACCAGATGTTGCAATCGTTGATCCTGACCTTGTTGCAGGACTCCCGGTTAAACAGGTTGCATATACAGGTATGGATGCTCTTACACATGCAATTGAAGGATATACAACAAAGGCTGCATGGGAAATGACGGATATGTTCCATCTGCTGAAGAACTCTCACGCAGCAGTATGCGGGACATCCTTACCTATCTGCACAACTCACACGACTTCTACATTGACATAGCCCTGGAAGCATTGGACAAGGCTATTCATGCGATGATGAACACCTGCGACGAGAAACACTACAAGATTCTCATGCGCTTCTACGGCGGCTATCGTGACGAAATCCTGAAACACTTCGAATATGAAGAGAAAACTGTATTCCCTTACGTCAGGGCGATTGACGAAGGGAAAACCACCGAGGGCTATGGCATCGAACAATACGAGGAAAACCATTCTGACGTCGACGAAAAACTGAACGACCTGAAAAACATTGTCATGAAATATCTCCCGCAGGACTGTGACAACAACTTGATACAGAAGGTGTTGAATTGCCTTTATTCTCTGGAGGACGACCTTGGCAAGCACACATATATTGAAGACGAAATTCTGGTTCCGATGGCAGCTGCACGCGAAAAAGAAATTGGTCATCAGAACGCCCGGACGCGCTGAACGATATGAGAGAAACTATAAAACGGATATTGATAATAGAACCCTCAGTGGTTGTGGCTGAGGGATTTAGGCATATTGTCGACAATCTCGCCGAATATACGGTCACCGGTATTTTGCAGGACCTCGGCGAAGACATGGAAACCACCCTGGATGACTATGATGCGGACCTGTTGGTCGTGGATCCCGCAATCTTCGACACCCGCACGCGTTCCGGCGGAAAGGACCTCATAAAAAACTGGATCAATGTCCCCGTAATCGCGCTCATCACGAACGCCATGGACGCGAGCCTCATCTCCGCCTATGACGGAGCAATCTACCTTACCGACAAGTCGGATGAAATCGAGCAGAAACTGTCTGCGACAATGCGTTCGAATCCTTCCGACCAGCGTGGCGACGGTGAGGAACTGTCCGCCAGGGAGAAAGAAATCCTGGTCTGCGTGGCGAAAGGTTTGCTTAACAAGGAGATAGCCGACCATTTCAACATCTCCATATATACTGTGATAACCCATAGGAAGAACATTACCAGAAAGACGGGAATAAAGACTGTGGCAGGTCTCACGGTCTATGCGCTCCTAAACAATCTCATCGACATGAACACGATGGAATAAAATCTCTGCAAGATGATGAATATCAATGGAATAATAGTGGGCGCCGCGACGTTCCTCATAATCGGAATCTGTCACCCGCTCGTGATAAAGGCTGAATACTACATCGGAAAGAAATCCTGGTGGGGCTTTCTGGCCGGAGGCATTGTCCTGGCTGCGGTTTCGCTGATGATCCGCGACAATACATTGTCAACGATTGTCGGTGCCGGGGCCTTTTCATTTTTCTGGGGAATCGGGGAAGTGATTGCTCAAGAGAAACGGGTGCTCAAGGGATGGTTCCCCGAGAATCCCAAGCGGCATGAATATTACGAAAAACTCAGGAAACGCACAGATGATTCCGAATAGACATGTCGCGTATCTGCTTTCCGTGGTCCTGATGGTGGCTGCGGCATTGCCTTCGGCGGCGTCCGGAAATTACCGGAAACAGCTGAAAGTGCTGGATGATGCCATACGGAACCAGGCCAAGTATCATGAAGCCGCGGAAGAAAAAATACGCGGTCTGGTGACCGAAATGAAGGCCGCATCGTCCGATTCGATGAAATGGGTGCTGGCTGACAAACTCTTCAAGGAATACCACCATTACAGTTTGGATTCCATGGCCAAGTATCAGAGGGAGATGGAGTTGCATGCGGTGACGCAGGAGCAGAAGACATTGTCCTTGTGCGCGAAGATCAGGGTCCTGCTCACACTTAATCAAGCGGACATGGCAGACGAAGTGCTGAACTCCATTTCGCCGGATAAATTGCCGAACCGGAGAGTCCGGCTGGACTATCTCCGCTGCCGGATATTGGTGAACTCCTCACTTGCGGATGATGCTTCCGGCGAGGAGGAACGTAACCGGTATCAGGAAATCGTGAGGCAGGAACGCCTGGCATATATGCAGTTCGACTCCACTTCCTTCTACTCCAAGCGGCTGATGTCCATGTTCTACAGGGATAACGGCAATGTGAAGAAGGCATTGGAAATACTGCTGGACCTTTATCCGCGGCAGAAAGACGAACACAACAAGGCTTCGGTAGCGTACAATATCTCCAAGCTTTATGAATTGGCGGGCGACAAAGACAGCCGCTTCACGTGGCTCGTCCGTAGCGCCGTCCATGATTTTCAGAATGCGGAACGCGCGTATATGTCTCTGTATGAGATAGCTGTGATTCTATATGAACATGGGGAGTACGCGAAAGCCGAGCAATACATCAACAAGAATCTGATGGATGTGATGGCAGGCGGCTACAGCAACCGGTTCTACAACTCAGGAAAAGCCAAGTTGATCATCGCAGATGCTGCGGGCAATGCTGCCAGAAACAGGGTACGCTGGCTTGCTGCAGTGACCGGCGTGATCATGTTCCTGCTCATCGCCATCCTGATGCTTCTGCGCCGCGAA
>OIWM01003456.1_pt1 | contig 11412 bp, 8 predicted proteins | sample 1587451 | NCBI WGS metagenome assembly OIWM01 (sample SAMEA3888907, study PRJEB22519) | human gut metagenome | biome: human gut; feature: human-associated habitat; material: faeces | place: Denmark | collected 2011
TCCGGGATTTACCAAAGATGAAGTAAAGGCTGACCTGGAGAATGGTTATCTGACTATCAGTGCAGAGAAAGGCCTGGATAAAGATGAGCAGGAGAAAGAGACAGGACGTTATATCCGTAAGGAACGTTACGCAGGTGCCTGTAGCCGTAGCTTCTATGTAGGTAAAGAAGTTGAGAAAGAAGACATTAAAGCAGAATTCAAACATGGTATCCTCACATTATTTGTACCAAAGAAAGAAGCAAAACCAGCAGTAGAACAGAAGAAAACAATTGCCATTGAAGGCTGATGAATAAATATTCTGACTGACCCGTTAAGGGTCGGCCAGAGATTAAAAACAGATATAAAAATAAAAGCTTACACTAAAAGATTGAAGATAAAAGGTTGAAAAAACCTGTAAAGATAGATTTGGAAAGTAAATCTGGCGAACAGATTTGACATATATAAAATATATTAGAAAAGGAGATATGACTTATGTTAATGCCTAGTATTTTTGGAGAAAATTTATTTGATGATTTTTTTGGAGATTTTCCATTCTATTATGATGACAGAGCAATGAAGGATGCAGAGAAGAAACTTTATGGACATAAAGCAAATCATGTAATGAAAACTGATATCAAGGAAATGAATAACGGATACGAACTGATTGTAGATCTTCCAGGATTTAAGAAAGATGAAGTTCATGCAGCACTTGAAAATGGTTATCTGACCATCAGTGCAGAGAAAGGTCTTGACAAAGACGAGAAAGAAAAAGAGAACGGCCGCTACATCCGCAAAGAGCGTTACGCAGGTGCATGCAGCAGAAGCTTCTATGTAGGTGAAGATATTACCGAAGAGGATATCAAGGCTGAATTTAAACACGGTCTGCTGAAACTCTTCGTACCGAAGAAGGAAGCAAAACCGGCTGTGGAGCAGAAAAAGACAATCTCCATTGAAGGATAAAAGAAAAAAAGCAAAAGCGTTTGCCGCCCGGGAATGTTAAAATTCCCGGGCGGCAAAATTTTTATCTTTTCCGGTACATCCCGAGGGAAAGAATCCGGAATACGCGGGGCGGATATACGTGATTTTCGAATTCGGAAAATAAATTGTATACAATAATGTACTTGCTATTTGGGAACAGGTCGGATACAATAGGCGTGACAATTACAAAATGAGAGAACTCGTATCAAAAGGAGAAATCATGAAGAAAAGAAGAAGCGTACTTGCGCTGCTTTTAGTTGCAGCTCTTACTGTTGTACTTGGCGGATGCCAGGATGGCAAGGATGGGAAAGCAGATTCTTCCGATACCACAAGTTCTCAGGTATCAACGGAATCAACCCCGACAGGGGAACCTGTTATGGGAGGTTCCATCACGGTAGGAATTCCTCAGGACATTGAGGATAGTCTTGACCCACACAAATCTGTTGCGGCAGGAACGAAAGAAATCCTATTCAATATTTATGAGGGCCTTGTAAAGCCCGATGAAGAAGGAAATCTGAACGATGCGGTGGCAGAGAGCCATTCGATTTCGGAGGATGGAAAGGTTTATACCTTCAAGCTCCGGAATGGTGTCAAATTCCACGATGGAACGACCGTCACTGCAGAGGATGTAAAATATTCAATCGAACGCTGTGCGGGTATCAACGGAGACGGAACGCCTCTGGTAGAGGCATTTTCCAATGTGGACAAGGTTGAAATTCCAGACGAGAGCACGATCGACATCTATTTAAAAGAGGCAGACACCGAGTTTCTTGCCTATCTGACGGTGGCGATTGTACCTGAGCATGTGGAAGATCTGGAAGCAGATCCGGTCGGAACAGGCCCGTTCCACTATGTATCACGGTCCCCGCAGGAAAACATTGTCCTTGAAAAATTCAGCGATTACTGGGATACGGAAAATCAGGCGTATCTGGACAAGGTAACATTTCGAATTGTCAAGGACAGCAATGCAGTCGTAACAAACCTGAAATCCGGTACACTGGACATGTATGCACGTCTCAGTTCCACACAGACAGCGCAGCTTGCCGAAGATTCCGATTTTACGATTTATGACGGCGGTATGAACCTGGTACAGGCGCTGTATCTGAACAATGCCGTGGAACCGCTCAACAATGTGAAGGTGCGCCAGGCGCTCTGCTATGCGGCAAACCGTCAGGAAGTGCTGGATATGATTGCGGACGGAAAAGGAACGATCATCGGAAGCAGCATGTTTCCGGCATTTGGAAAATATTATGTGCCGGAACTGTCAGAGCGATATAATCAGGATATTGAGAAGGCAAAAGAACTGTTAAAAGAAGCCGGATACCCAGATGGATTTGAGCTTACGATTACAGTGCCGAACAATTATCAGCAGCATATCGATACAGCCCAGGTTCTGGTAGAGCAGCTTAAAGCGATCGGTGTTACTGCCAAAATTCAGCAGGTCGAGTGGGACAGCTGGCTGTCGGATGTATATGCAGACCGGAAGTTCCAGTCCACGGTTGTCGGCGTTGACGCGGCATATCTGACCGGACGCGCGTTGCTGGAACGCTTTACCTCAACATCATCCAAGAACTTTATCAACTACAGCAACGAAGAGTATGATAAACTGTATCAGCAGGTTAAGACCAGCACGGATGAAGAGGAGCAGGTTGAGCTTTACAAAAAAATGGAAACACTGCTCTGTGACGATGCGGCAAACCTGTATATCGAGGATATGGCATGCGAGGTTGCTCTTCGGAGCGATTTTGCGGGCTATCGGTTCTATCCGCTGTATGTGCAGGATATGGCGAAAATTTATAAAGTAAAATAGTAGCTATTCCGTTACGGCTCGCTGGGTACCGGTGGGCGGTAACGCTATTTCAGGCAGGAAAAAGAAAAACTCTCATTCGATTGTCAAATCTGCCTGAAAAGAGATAAAATCTGAAAAAACAGAGAAAAAGCGGCGCAGAATTGCTGAAAAGAAGCAGTCTGCGTTGCTTTTTCTCTCTGTCGATAGAATCTCCGAAAATATGTTAGGCTTGACTTTTTTTTCAACACTGCCTACTATAGAAAGGACAGGGAAAACAAAAAGGCTCCGCGGCGATGCGTGAGGCCTTTTTCTTAATATAGGGTGGAAAGAAGGGGAACCCATGACAGATTTTCTGGTAAGATGTTTTGTAAAAGAGTATGAGAACACCGACAATGCGGATGTGCGCACGAGCTATGGTATTTTATCCAGTATGGTGGGAATCTGCTGCAATGTATTGCTGTTCGCTGCAAAGCTGCTGATCGGCGTTGGGATGCATTCGCTGGCAATCATGGCGGATGCGTTCAATAACCTTTCCGACGCGGCATCTTCGGTCATCAGCTTTGTTGGTGTCAAGATGGCAAACAAACCGGCAGATAAAGAGCACCCGTTCGGGCACGGTCGGATCGAGTATATTGCAGCGCTGATCGTTTCGTTTCTGGTTATTGAAGTCGGCTTTACGTTTTTAAAGAGCTCCCTGGAGAAAATTCGCAATCCGGAAGAGATCACATTTCAGATGGTTCCGTTTTTGATTCTGGTGCTCTCGGTTGGTGTAAAGCTGTGGATGGCGCTTTTCAACCGAAAACTGGGAAACCGCATTCAGTCGAAGGTGATGCTGGCAACGTCGGCGGATTCCATGGGTGACGTGATCACGACGAGCGCAACGATCGCTTCTACATTGATCTGCCATTTCCTTTCGGTTAATATCGACGCAATCGCAGGACTTGTTGTGGCGGTACTCGTTATGTGGTCCGGTATTTCCATTGCAAAAGATACATTGGAACCGCTGATCGGGCAGGGCGCGGATCCGGATCTGTATGCACGGATCATGAAAGAGGTTGCTTCCTATGAAGGAATTGTAGGAACCCATGATCTGATTGTCCACAACTACGGGCCTGGCAGAAGTATGGCATCGATCCATGCGGAGGTGCCGCGAGATGTCGATATCGAGGTATCGCATGATATTATCGACCGCATTGAACATGAGGTCGGTGAAAAATTGGGAATTCTGCTGGTCATCCACATGGATCCGGTGGAGATCCACGATGCGACGGTTCTTGCGACAAAGGAGAAGGTAAGAAACGTAATTTCCATTCTCGATCCGGAGCTTTCCTTCCACGATTTCCGTATGATCAACGGGTCGGAGAAAAAGAAGCTGATTTTTGATCTTGAAATCCCGTATTCTTATAAGAAGAAAGACTGTGATCGCGTGATCGGGCAGATCGGGGCGCTGATGAAGGAAATGGATGAGAAGTATGAATGCGTCGTCAACATCGACAAAAAATACGTGGCGGGAGAGTGACAACGGCCGGGTTGAGCCGTCAAATCCCTTCCAAAATGTTCCAAAAGTCAGTTTTTTGAAAAAAATAAAAAAATTTCAAAAAAGGTGTTGACTTTTCTCTTGCGATAGTGTATTATACATTTTGTCGCAAGGCAATGGGCTATCGCCAAACGGTAAGGCAACGGACTCTGACTCCGTCAGTTCCTGGTTCGAATCCAGGTAGCCCAGCTCATTGAAAGGTCTCAGGTCTCGTACCTGAGGCCTTTTTCGATTTGTGCAGGCAATGAGCCAAAGTCTGTGTTTGCTCGAAACTTTGGCGAATATCCGATTGACAAAACATTTTCGGTCAAAGATTAAAAATACAGCAGGAGGAACGAAACGATGAAGTATTCCTTTACGAGCAGAATCCGCTACAGCGAAATCGGTGAGGACGGAAATCTCACCCTGCCGGGGCTGATCAATTACTTTCAGGACTGCAGTACCTTCCAGTCGGAAGCGATCGGCGAGGGCGTTGCGGAGCTCAAAAAACGAGGCTGCGCCTGGGTGCTGTCCGCGTGGCAGATTCATGTGCGCCGCTATCCATCCCTCGGTGAAGCGGTAAAAATCACTACATGGGCGAGCGGTTTCAAAGGATTTCTTGGCATGCGTAACTTCACGATGGAAACAGAAGATGGCGAAATGCTCGCCTGTGCCAACTCCATCTGGTCTTACGTCAATATGGAAACGGGTCATCCCGTCCGCGCACCGAAAGAGACGACAGACGCCTACGGCATTGACGGTCCGATCGACGAGGATTTCGGCGAGCGCAAAGTGAAAATGCCGGAAGCAGATTTCATCGGCGAACCGTTCCCGGTGCGGCCGCACAACCTCGATACGAACCACCACGTCAACAACGCACAGTTCATTTCCCTTGCCGGTGAATGCCTTCCGAAGAACTTCACCGTGCACCGGATGCGCGCCGAATACAAACAGCAGGCGCACCTCGGTGACGTCCTGCATCCGCTGCGCGCCGAGACGGAAAACGGCTGTTTTATCTCGCTGAACGATGAAAAAGGACAGCCATACGTAGTTGTGGAATTTCAATGATTGTGGTACAATCGGAAAGAATAAGATACGAACGTAATAAACACAATGAGGAAAGGGGAATTTGCCATGAGAGCGCAGAACCTTACACTGTTAACCGATTTATATGAACTTACCATGATGCAGGGCTACTACGAGAACCCGTCCGATCAGATCGTGGTATTTGATGCATTTTACAGAAAGAATCCATGCGGCGGCGCATACGCCGTATGTGCAGGACTTGAGCAGGTAATCGAGTATGTCCGCGATCTTCACTTTTCACCGGATGACATCGACTATCTCCGTTCCCTCCATATTTTCAACGATGATTTCCTGGAGTATTTAAGAGGCTTCCATTTCACCGGAGATATCTATGCGATCCCGGAAGGAACCGTCGTATTCCCAAGAGAACCGCTCTTAAAAGTTGTCGCTCCGATCATGGAGGCACAGCTTGTAGAGACCGCGATTCTGAACATGATCAACCATCAGAGCCTGATCGCGACGAAAGCATCCCGCGTTGTTTACGCGGCAAAGGGCGACGGCATCATGGAGTTTGGACTCCGCCGTGCACAGGGACCGGATGCCGGTATCTACGGCGCGCGTGCTGCCATGATCGGCGGCTGCATCGGAACCTCCAATGTCCTGACCGGACAGATGTTTGACGTTCCAGTCAAGGGAACCCACGCACACAGCTGGATCATGAGCTTCCCGGATGAGTACACCGCATTCAAAACGTATGCGAAAATGTATCCGGAAGCCTGCATTCTTCTCGTAGACACCTACGATGTTCTCGAATCCGGTGTTCCGAATGCGATCCGCGTCTTCAAAGAGATGAGAGCAGAGGGCTTACCGATGAAGGGCTACGGCATCCGCATCGACAGCGGTGACCTGGCTTACCTGTCGAAAAAAGCATATCAGATGCTCGAGGCAGAAGGTTTCGGCGATGCCATCATTTCCGCATCCAGTGATCTCGATGAGTACCTGATCGACAGCCTGAAAACCCAGGGTGCGAAGATCAATTCCTGGGGCGTCGGCACCAACCTGATCACATCCGGTGACTGGCCGGCATTCGGCGGCGTTTACAAGCTGGCAGCAGCAAAAGATAAAGATGACGCAGAATTCACACCGAAGATCAAGCTGTCCGAGAACTCCGAGAAAGTAACAAACCCGGGCAATAAGACGATTTATCGTATTTATGATAAAGAAACCGGAAAGATCCGTGCCGATCTGATCTGCCTTGCGGGCGAGACCTTCGACGAGAGCAAAGATATGATCATCTTCGACCCGATCGAGACCTGGAAAAAGACAAAGATCAAAGGCGGAACCTACACCTTACGCGAGCTCCTCGTTCCGATTTTCCAGAAGGGCGCATGCGTCTACACTTCTCCATCCGTCATGGAGATCCGCGACATCTGCACCAGAGAGAAAGATACCCTCTGGGAGGAGTCCAAACGTCTGGTCAATCCGCATGAGGTTTACGTGGATCTGTCCGACAAGCTGTACCACATCAAGAGCGACCTGCTCGAGGAGATGAGCATGAAGGCTCTCGGCGAGCAGTAAGAAAGGAAGTCAAATGTTAAATATAGGAAGAAAGCAAAAGCTGGTAGTAGTAAAGAAAGTAGAATTCGGTATTTATCTTGGGGAGACCCGGGAAGCAGGCGAGAAGGAACGCGTTCTTCTGCCGATCAAACAGGTGCCGGAAGGAACAAAAGAGGGAGATGAGCTGGAAGTATTTCTGTACCGCGATTCCAGCGACCGTCTGATTGCGACAACCAGAGAGCCGAAGCTGGTGCTTGGAGAGCTGGCTGTCTTAAACGTAGCTGCTACCGGAAAGATCGGAGCATTTCTGGACTGGGGTCTGGAAAAAGATCTGTTTCTTCCGTTTAAACAGCAGACCCGCCGCCTCCATCCAGGTGATGAGGTTCTGGTTTCCCTCTACATCGACAAGAGCGACCGTCTCTGCGCAACGATGAAGGTTTACCATTTCCTGAAAACCAATTCTCCGTACGTCGTAGGCGATACCGTAAAGGGAAGAATCTACGAGATCAGCGGAAACTTCGGCGTTTTCGTTGCTGTTGATGACCGCTACTCCGGCCTGATTCCAAAGAGAGAAGCACAGGCAGACTATCATGTCGGCCAGGAACTTGAGTGCCGCGTTACAGAAGTCAAAGAGGACGGAAAACTCTCCCTGTCCGCACGCGGAAAAGCGTACGAGCAGATCGCAATCGATGCAGAGAGCGTTCTTTCTGTGATCGAGGAATTTGCAGGTGTCCTTCCGTTTGATGACAAAGCATCACCGGAAGTGATTCAGAGAGAATTTGGCCTCAGCAAAGCAGCATTTAAGCGCGCGGTCGGCCATCTGATGAAAGAAAAACAGGTTGTCATCCGCGACGGTAAAATCTGGACGGCAGAAAAAGCAAAATAAGAAAAGATCGGGCACTGGACAGGAAGCACATCCTCTCCGGTGTCCGTTTTTTTGTGTCAGACAGCAGATAAAATTTTGAAATTTTTTCTGCGCCCGGTTTGCGGTTGCGCGAAGAGAGGATTGCGCTTATAATATGATCTATATGACAAAAAATGACACAGGATCTGATGGAGAGCGATGAAGAAAAAGAAAAGTAAGAAAAAAACATCCTTTATTTCCAAAACCGCAATGACGGTTTTGACGATCATTCTGATTATTCTGTTTTTCTGCATTATGTCGATGGTCGAGAAAATACAGGGAACGGCCCGCGTTGTCAACTATGCCGGTCTGGTACGCGGAAAAACGCAGCGGATTATCAAGCTGGAGGATGCGGGAGAACCGCAGGATACGATGATTGCAGACATCAACGCTTATATCGACGGTCTGCAGAACGGAAGCAGCGAGCTGGATCTGGTGCGCCTGGATGACCGGGATTTTCAGGATAAGATGACTGAGCTGGCATCATATTTTGAAGAGCTGAAGGCAGAGATTCTGCTGGTGCGTGAAAAAGGATATGAGAATACCGCGATTATCGAAAAGAGTGAGACCTTTTTCAAAATTTGTGACGAGGCGACGGGCCTTGCGGAAGCGTATTCGCAGAGAATGGCGTCTTCGCTGAAGAAGCTGGAGCAGGTGGTAGTAGGAGATATCATCGGCCTGGTGTTTGTCATCGGCATGGAGCTGATCAAGGCCGTCCGCTATGCGGCGATGAACCGTATTCTGCAGAAGAAAGTCTATCTCGATGAGGCGACGGGCCTGCCAAATAAAAATAAATGCGAAGAGATTCTGGAGGGAAGCGACGGAGGAGAAGAAATTTCCGGCGTGTATGCGGTCTGCGTGTTTGACCTCAACAATCTGCGCACGATCAACAACAGTCTGGGTCACGACAAGGGAGACGAATATATCCGTTCCTTTGCCGTTCAGCTTCGAAAAGCAGTCCCGGAGGAGTATTTCGTCGGAAGAAACGGCGGAGATGAGTTTCTTGCCATTCTGCGCGGACTGAACCGTGAAGAAGTGGAAGCGTGCATGAATCACATCCGCACGCAGACGGCAGAATATTCCCGCCAGCACCCGGAGATGCCGATCAGCTACGCCGGAGGCTATGCACTGTCCACGGAATTTGAAGACTGTGATATCCGGGAACTGTTCCGCCATGCGGACCAGAACATGTATATCGACAAAAACCGCGCGAAGATGGAAGAAGCCGCCGCAGAGCGGAAGATCAGCCTGGAAGCGCTGGACGTCGTAAAGAAAAAGGGATATCATTTTTCCAACTGTATTTACTGCAATGCAAGACAGGACCAGTACCGGATTCTGCGCGCCGTTTCGGGCTTTTTCCTTGCCGAGGACGGCAGCTATACCGGTGCGGCCGAGCATATTGTGCAGGGAATCACGGATGAGGAAAAGAGAAAGGAAATGCGTAGAATGCTGGATCTTACCCATCTGAAGGAGTGCTATCAGAAGGGAGAAGAGAGCGTAGAAATTCTGTACGAGTATCGGGAGGGAAGCGAAGGGGAAGCGCTCTGCCGGGGAAAAGTCACCATTCTGTTCTACGACGCGGCCGAGGACGGCGGACTGCACCATTTTCTGATGGGCTTTGAGCGGTTCCGCTCCAATGAGGAAGCTGCTCGGAATGAAAAAGAACAGCTCGACCAATACTATGAACAGATGAAACAGTCGATCATTGAAAACAGCCACTACGCTGAGGCACTTCTCGAGACGGCCGAGGCCGTGTTCGCCGTTGATCTGACGAATGATTCGATGGAGCAGATTTTTTACCACAGCGGGCAGAAGAAATTTGACCTCAATATAGATCTGCCGTGTTCCTACGAGAAATACTGCGGGGAATGCAGTGCGTTTGTCGCGGAGGAGACATTGGAATCATACCGCATTGTGGATTCCTCGAAGAAACTGCTGCAGCGCTTTGAAAACGGAGATAAGCAGGTAGTCGTGGAGTATCAGGAAACAGATGAGTCCGGCAGAAGAATATGGTTGCAGAAGACGGTTCTTATGTCACAGGATACCGTCTACGACCGAAAGACAAAGCGGGAGAGCGTTGTGGTACACGGCATGATCCTTTTCCGTGATACGTCAGAGTTCCACAGCCGGGAAGAGAGGGAGAAGATACAGCTTCAGGATGCCTTTAGAGCTGCAGACAGTGCAAGTCGTGCAAAAACAGAATTTATGAACCGCATGAGCCACGATGTGCGCACGCCGATCAATGGCATTATGGGCATGCTGGATATCATCCGCAAAAACCGGCAGGATGAGGCAAAAGTGGACGACTGCCTCGATAAAATCAATCTTTCCGCAAGCCATCTGCTGGCACTCGTCAACGATGTGCTCAATATGAATAAGCTGGAGTCCGGAAAAGAGACGATCGAGAGCGTTTCTTTTGACCTGGCGCATCTGATGGATGATGTGTCATCCCTTGTCAATGCGCAGATTACGGAGATGGGCATTACCCACCGTACGCACCGCGGTGAGCTGACGCACACGAGACTGATCGGCAGTCCGCTGCGCCTGCGGCAGATTATGCTGAATCTCTTCAGCAATGCAATCAAGTACAACAAGCCGGGCGGAATGATCGATACGTATGCGGGCGAAGTCTCCTGCGACGGAACCCGGGTCGTCTACGAGTTCCGCATCACGGACAGCGGCATCGGAATGAGCAGCGAATTTATCGAAAAAGAGCTGTTCCATCCGTTCACACAGGAGAAGTCCGGTGCGAGAACGCAGTACAAGGGAACGGGCCTTGGCATGTCGATCGTCAAAGAACTGATCGAAAAAATGCAGGGCACGATCGAGGTAACGAGCCAGCAGGGCGTCGGAACGACGTATGTATTCCGGCTTCCGTTTTACATTGACTGCGAGGGACAGCGGATTCAGGAAGTAAAGACACGGATCGCAGGAAAAGAGCTTGTCCGCTTCCACGTTCTGCTTGTCGAGGATAATGAGATCAACATGGAAATCGCCGAGTTTTACCTGACCGATCACGGTGCGACGGTGGAAGAGGCATGGAACGGCCGCGAGGCGGTCGAAAAGTATGCGGCGAATCCGCAGAAATTTGATGTGATTTTAATGGATCTGATGATGCCTGTGATGGGCGGCCTTGAGGCAGCGCGGCAGATCCGCACCATGGAGCTTCCGGAAGCAAAACAAGTCCCGATTATCCCGATGACGGCGCAGTCCTCCGAAGAGAGCAAAGAGGGATGCCGCGCCGCGGGCATGAACAGCCATCTGACCAAGCCGATCGAGCCGGACGGTCTGGTGCAGACGATCTTGGAGACAGCGGAACATGCCTTTGAAAAATAGAGGAGAAAACGATGAGTTTTACGCATTTACATGTACATACCGAATACAGCCTTCTGGACGGATCGAACAAGATCAAAGAGTACGTTGCCAGAGTCAAGGAGCTTGGCATGAACAGCGCCGCGATCACCGCGGGGGAGATCGTGTGCGCATAGAACACCTCGAGAAGCTCGATGTCGCCTGTGAGCAGGGACACGAGGTCACCCTTGTCGCGGCCCTCGAGCTTTGCGGGCGCAAGCGTGCGCATCTTGCCGAACACCTTGTCGCGCACAAGCGCGAGGATCTTGAACGCCAGGTAGTGGTTGCACAGCTGCTCGCCGTAGCGAAGCG
>OIWM01003458.1_pt1 | contig 11409 bp, 13 predicted proteins | sample 1587451 | NCBI WGS metagenome assembly OIWM01 (sample SAMEA3888907, study PRJEB22519) | human gut metagenome | biome: human gut; feature: human-associated habitat; material: faeces | place: Denmark | collected 2011
TCTGCGTTTCGCTATCCGTGAAGGCGGCCGTACCGTTGGCGCTGGCGTTGTTTCCAAAGTAGAAGAGAAATAATTTTTCCGGCATAGTAATGCAAAATACAAGACCGGTCAGCTTATGGCCGGTCTTGATTTTTTAAGACTGATTGCCAAAGAAACGCTTTAGAGTAATTAAGAACTGTTTGGACAGAAAAAATTTGCGTCAGACGGATATTTATAGTTGACATAAAGTGTTAACTGTGTTACTCTATATTAGCGACAATTTGTGATTGGTTTTATTATTATGTACGTAAGCGAGGTGTAACTAAATGCGTAACCTGATTACTTTGGCTTGCACTGAGTGCAAACAGAGAAATTACCAAACCAACAAAAACAAAAAGAACGATCCTGATCGTATCGAGCTCAATAAATATTGCAAGTTCTGCAAAAAACACACTCTGCACAAAGAAACCAAATAATATTGGCTTGTGCGTAACCGGGTAGTAATAGCAAGGATGTGACAAGATGGCCGTTCCGGAAACTACAGACACTGAGAATAAGGGATTCAGCATTACAACCTTTCTTAGTGAAACTAAAGTAGAATTAAAAAAGGTTACCTGGCCTACCAAACAAGAGCTTATTGCTAACACTATAGTGGTAATTATTGCAGTTGTTTTGTGCGCAGCTCTAATCTGGATTATTGATTCCATCTTTAGTATGTTATTCCGCATGATTTTGCAATAATGAGCTGTAAGGCTTAAGTAAGGAGGGAAGGGGAAGCGTTGCTTTCCGTTTATTCATGGAAGAAGAAAAGCAAGGAAAACATTGGTATGTAATCCATACCTATTCTGGCTACGAAAATAAAGTGCGCGCAAACCTGGAACGAAAAGTTCATTCCTTGGGTATGGAAAATGAAATTTTCCGTATTGAAATACCTACGGAAAAAGAGGTTGAAATCACTTCGGATGGCAAGAAAAAAGTTGTTGAGCATAAAGTTTTCCCAGGCTATGTACTGGTGGAAATGATTGTAAATGAGCGCAACTGGTATGCTGTCCGCAATACTGCAGGTGTAACTGGTTTCGTCGGTTCTGATTCTACCCATCCGACTCCGCTTACAGCTGAAGAAGTAAGGCAGATTATGCCTTCGATGGGTATGGAAGTTGAAGAAACTGTCAAACCCGCAAAAATTGATTTTCAGTTACATCAGAGAGTCCGCATCAAGACTGCGCCCTTCATGGATTTTGAAGGCACAATCAGTGAAATCAACGAAGAAAAGGGTAAACTGAAGGTACTCGTTGATATCATGGGACGCGAAACTCCTGTTGAAATTGACTTTACACAAGTTGAAGAAATTGAGTAAGGAGGTGTAATTAAATGCCGAAAAAAGTCGTTAAAATGGTAAAATTACAGGTACCGGCTGCTAAAGCTACTCCGGCTCCTCCGGTAGGTCCTGCACTTGGCCAGGCTGGTGTTAACATCATGGCCTTCGTTAAGGAATTTAACGCACGTACCGAGAAACAAGTTGGCCTCATCATTCCTGTTGAGATCACTGTATTCGAAGATCGTTCCTTTACTTTCGTAACCAAAACCCCTCCGGCTGCAGTTCTGCTGAAAAAAGCTGCTGGTCTGGAAAAGGCTTCTGGTGAACCTAACAAAAAGAAAGTTGCTAAACTGGGTCGTGACAAAGTTCGCGAAATCGCAGAAAGCAAAATGCAAGACCTCAATGCTGCAAACGTTGAAGCTGCTATGAGAATGGTAGAAGGCACTGCACGTAGCATGGGTATTGTAATCGAAGACTAATTTTAAGTAGTCTTCTCAATTTAGTGGGAGGCAAAAGCCGCTTGTACCACATAGGAGGATTTTATAACAATGGGCAAAAAGTATGATGACGCTTTGAAATTAATCGAAGCTGACAAATTCTACTCTCCGAAAGAAGCAGTAGCTCTGGTTAAGAAAACCGCTGCTACCAAATTCGACAGCACTGTTGAAGTTGCTTTCCGTCTGGGTGTTAACCCTAAATACCCTGATCAGCAAGTTCGTGGTGCACTGGTTCTGCCGAACGGCACTGGTAAATCCAAGACTGTTATGGTTTTTGCTAAAGGCCCCAAAGTTGCAGAAGCAGAAGCTGCCGGCGCAGATTTCGTTGGCGGTGAAGAATATGTTGATAAAATCAAGAACGGCTGGATGGCATTTGACGTGTGCATCGCAACCCCTGATATGATGGGTCTTGTTGGTCGTCTTGGTAAAATCCTTGGCCCTCGTGGTTTAATGCCTAACCCGAAGGTTGGTACCGTTACCATGGACGTAACCCGTGCCGTTAAGGAATCCAAAGCTGGTAAAATCGAGTATCGTACCGATAAATCCGGCAACGTACAAGCTCCTATCGGTAAAGCATCCTTTACTGAAGAGCAACTGTTACAAAACTACATGACTTTGGCTGATACCCTGGTTAAGGTTAAACCGGCTGGTGCTAAAGGTCAGTACATGAGAACTATCACCATGTCCTGCACCATGGGCCCTGGCGTTAAAGTTGATGTCCTGAAAGCTAACAGCGACAAATAATTGTAGTTTTACTTAATTTTACTAAATCAGAAGATAATCGGGCCATAGACAGCAGGTGCCACGTGCGTAAGTTTTAACTACGCCTGCCGAGGCTGGAGCGTGAAGATATATTAGACCTTCCGACCTCCGGCTACGGCCGAGAGGTCTTTTTGATTTAATAAAAACATCAAAAAAAGGAGGTGCAATCTAAATGGCAGTTATTAGACCTGAAAAAGTAGCTAAAGTTGCTGAAATTCAAGAGTTGCTTTCTAACTCCAAATGCACTATTTTAGTTGACTTCTGCGGTTTAACTGTTGCTCAGGATACCGAGCTGCGTCGCAAAATGCGTGAAGCTGGCGTTCACTACAATGTAGTTAAGAACACTCTGCTGCGTATTGCTGCAGAACAAGCTGGTATTGAAGGTCTGGAACCTTCTCTGGAGAAAAACACCGCTATCGCTGTTTCCCCGGAAGATCCTGTTGCAGTTGCAAAAATCGTTTGCGAATTCGCAAAAGAAAACAAAGAACTGAAAGTTAAAGTTGGCGTTCTTGATGGCAAAGTTATCGGTGCTGACGAAATCAAAGCACTGGCTTCTCTGCCGCCGAAAGAAGTTCTTATTGCCAAGATGCTGGGCAGCATGAATGCTCCTATCAGCGGTTTTGTCAATGTACTTCAAGGTACTATCCGCAATGTCGTATACGCTCTGGAAGCTGTACGCAAACAAAAAGAGTCCGCTTAATTTGCGGCATGCTGCATAAGGCAGCTTAAAAAATAAAAACTTACTTATTATTGGAGGTAACTATAATGAATAAAGATCAAATCATCGAAGCTATTGAATCCATGACCGTACTCGAGCTGTCCGAACTGGTTAAAGCTCTGGAAGAAAAATTCGGCGTATCCGCAGCTGCTCCGGTAGCTGTTGCTGCTGCTCCGGCTGCTGGCGGCGAAGCTGCTGCAGCTGAAAAAACTGAATTCGACGTAATCCTGACTTCCGCTGGTGCTTCCAAAATCGGCGTAATCAAAGCTGTTCGCGAAGCTACTGGCTTGGGCCTGAAAGAAGCTAAAGAGCTGGTTGACGGCGCTCCGAAAGCTATCAAAGAAAAAATCTCCAAAGCTGACGCTGACGCTCTGAAAGAGAAACTGGAAGCTGCTGGCGCAACTGTAGAAGTTAAATAATCTTGCTGCTACGCTAGTAGCACAATAGATTGTTGATTCGTCTGCAATCCTGACTCCCGATGCACTTAGGTGTATCGGGAGTTTTTTGATTATAAAAAGCTTTTTAGATTGTATACCTGTATCTAAATTTCAAATTTACCAGCATTTTGTGATATAATTATATCAAGTCTTAAAATAGCAAACGAATTGAGGTATAAAAAATGCAACGTAATCCATATAGTGCCGGGGCGGTAAAGTTTAGCTTTTGGTTCCAGGAGTTCCGCAAGGCGGTTTTTATGCTTGCTGATGGAGCAAGCCTTGCCGAGATTAAGAAGCTGAACCAAGAAACTAATATTTTTGCTGCGTCATCACCGGAAAGAGCAAAGCTGATTATGAGTAATGTAGCAAAGCGTATTGAGGCTTTAGATCCTTCGTTTGTACCACTGTTTGTGTGTAGTGATGTTGTGGGGCAGAAGCTACTTTGTCTGATAGCTTGTATGTGTACAGATACTCTGTTTTTCGATTTTGTTAATGATATTATTCGTGTAAAACTGGCATTAGGATTAAATGAGTACGGTGATAGCGATGCCAGAAAATTTTGGGATGACAAGCAGATACAAAGCGATAAGGTTGCCAATTTAACGGAGGCAACAAGAAAGCGTTTGCTAAGCACCTACAAGCAATATTTATATAATGCTGGAATTACAGAGGGCAATGCTGGATCAAGAAAAATTATTGTTCCTATCATCTCAGCCGATATTGTTGCATGGTTGCGTGAGCATGATTTGCAGCCGGCTTTGGCAGCGCTGACAGGTGAATGATATGAAAAAAACATTTGAGCAACGAGTTGATGAGCTTGAAAAGATTATGGAGAATCAATCTTTCTGGCTGCGTGATGGCAGGGCGAACGAGGTTAACTATTGGGTATTTGATTATCCTGCCAGCAAGGAGCTGGCGGTGCGCGAGGTTGTTAAGCGTTTGGTAAAGCGCAGTGAGCAAAGCTATCGCGAATATCAACTTGTGGAGTATGATATTTACGACTACATAATTGATACGCTTCAAAAAGAAGGCTATCTTGAAGCAACTTACATGCTGGAAGAATCTGCAGGTATGCATGTTGTAATAGATTCAGTGTTTGAACTACTGCAGTTTAATGAGCGAGATAATTGGTTTATTAAGCATATTCAAGAGCATACGCCAGATAATGCTATTGTGCTGCTAACTGGAATTGGGAAGGTTTATCCTCTTTTGCGATCGCATAAGATTTTAAATAACCTTAGTATGGCCTTTCGCAAGGTTCCTGTAATTCTGTTTTTCCCAGGCGTGTACGATGAACAAGAGTTACGACTGTTCGATGAACTTAAGGATGATAATTATTATAGGGCGTTCCGTTTGGTTAGGTAAGCAAGGGGGTACTAAAAGATATGTTGATTAAAGATATGTTCCGCAAGCCTATTGACCGTAATATTCAAGGCGTCATTGTTGTTGGCGAGGATGGCTTGAATGACGAGAAGAATGAGCTGGAAGAATACGTTGTTACGCGTGAGCTGCAACGCCATTTCAAGGAATTCTATGAGAATTACAAGCAAGGTATTATCGGTAAAACGAGAAAAAATGGTGTTTGGATTTCCGGCTTTTTTGGCAGTGGTAAATCGCACTTTCTGAAAATGCTATCCTATCTTCTGGAAAACAAGCTGGTCTCTGGCAAGAGAACCTTAGATTACTTTAAAGAAGACAATAAGATTCAGGATGCTATGGTGATGGCTGATATACAGCTTGCTGTTGACACGCCGACAAAGGTTATTCTTTTTAATATTGACTCGAAAAGTGAGCAAACATCCAAGCAGAGTAAGGATGCTATTGTTAATGTTTTCCTCAAGGTCTTTAATGATATGCTGGGCTTTTATGGTGCTCGTCCGGCGATTGCCGACTTGGAAAGGGCTTTGACGGAGGATGGCTGTTATGCAGCTTTTGAAGATGCTTTTTTTACTGTCAGCGGTCATGCCTGGAAGGAATACAGACATAGATTTAACTATGAGCTGATGCATGTGGCGCAGGCATTGGTTGATATTCAGTATCAGAATATGTCTATGGATGCGGCTACAGCCTTGTGCAAGCAGATTATGCTTACCCCTTATCAGATAAGCATCGAAGATTTTGCACGCATGGTACGAGCATGGTGCGATAAGATGGGCAATAATCAGCATATTATCTTTTGTGTCGATGAGGTAGGACAGTATATTGGCGATGATTCGCAAATGATGCTCAACCTGCAGACGATGCGCGAGGAATTGGGCAAGGAATGTCAGGGACGTGCCTGGGTAATTGTTACCAGTCAGCAGGATGTTGACTCTATTATGGAGATGACAGCGCGTAAGGGTACGGACTTTTCTAAGATTCAAGGTCGCTTCGATACTCGTCTGTCCTTGTCTTCCGCCAACGTAGATGAGGTTATCAAAAAGCGTCTGCTGGATAAAACGGAACCTGCAGAGCAGACATTGCGCCTGCTTTATGATGAAAAAAAGGTAAGCATAAAGAACAAGATTAAATTTGACAAAACACCGGAGATGAAGCTTTATGAAAGCAGAGAGAACTTTGCTGAAATCTATCCCTTTATCCCGTATCAGTTTAATCTTTTGGGTAAGGTTCTGAACTCTATCCGTACTCATGGTGCGTCCGGTAAGCATTTATCTGAGGGCGAGCGCTCTATGCTGGCGCTGTTCAAGAAGGCTGCAGAACGCTTGCAGAATAAAAATGATGGTGCTTTGGTGCCTTTCTATATGTTTTACGATGCATTGGAAAACTTCCTTGATTCAGTGCACAGCCGTGTAATTTCTCAGGCCTTAGATAATAAGAATATTAATCCTGCTGGCGAAGCAGATTGTTTTGCTGTAAACGTGCTCAAGGTGCTGTTTCTTGTTAAGTACGTTAAAGAGTTTCAGGCAACCACTATTCCTAATATTACCAGTCTGATGGTAGATAATGTTGATGAAGATACTTATGAGCTGCAGCAGCGTGTAGAAGCTGCTTTGAAGGTCCTTGTTAAAGAAACCCTGGTGCAGGAGCATAGCGGTAACTACGTTTTCCTGACAGAGGAAGAGCAGGAAATAGGTCGCGAGATTGAAAGGCAGAACGTTGAAACAGGAGAGATTCAGCATAAGATTTCTGATTTGATTTTTAATGATCTGTATGCTGAGGCCAAATATAAATATAATGCCTTTAATGGTCGCTATACCTTCTGGTTTAATCAGTTGGTTGACAACAGACCGCATAAAAATAATCAGAATTATGATATAGGCGTGCATATTCTGACTCCGTATTTTACGGATTATGATGAGCATACACTGAATGCTATGTCTGGTGAAGGCAAGCAGGTGTTAGTAGTATTGCCGGCCTTTGGCTCTTGTATTTCGGAAATTAATCGTTATTTAAAAATAGAAAAGTATTTGCAGCATAATCCCTTAGGCAGGGGTGATCGTTTTGCTACAATAAAAGAAGCTAAGTCACGTGAGCTGCGTGAGCGCATGGATAATGCACGCCTGTATCTGCAGGAAAGCCTGCGTGATGCTGATATCTATGTTAACGGCTCCAAGGCGCAGATTAGCAGTAAGGATATTACTGTGCGTATAAATGAGGCTTTGGGTAAGCTGGTGGATACAGTGTATTTCAAGCTGAAATATATTGATACAGCGATGGGAGCTGCTAATGTTCTTGGTATGCTGCGCAACGATAAACAGGGAACTATAGCTTTGGGCGAGGCTGCTATTCCGAATCATCTGGCGCTGGATGATGCGAAAAGGTACATCGAAAACAATACTAGGATGCATAACAAGATTTCCTTGAAGACAATCAAGGATTACTTCACTAGGGCTCCTTATGGTTTTATCAATGATGACGTTGAGTGGATAGTTGCCAAGTTGTTTAAGGATGGTGACTTAGGAATTTACTACCAGCAGCAGAATGTAACCTTGCTGAACCATACTGCAGAACAGATTACGGAGCTGCTGACGAAGAAAGGCTTCGTGGAAAAGGTTATGATTGACCTGAAGCCTGTTGTGCCGAAGAGCAAGCTGAAGACGGCAAAGGATGTGGCGAAGGAGCTGTTTGGCTATACAGTTATTTCCGACGATGCTGACAGGATCATGAGTGAAATCCAACAGGAAACAAAAAGATTATTAAGCCGTTTCCGTGAGCTGAAGAGCGAGTATTATGACAAGGCTAAATATCCGGGCAAGGATATCGTACAGGACGGTATTTCTGTTTTGTGTAAGCTTAGCAGCCAAGATAATACGCTGGATTTCTTTAATCATGTTGCAGATAATGAAGACGAGCTGGAGGAGCTTGGCAGCGATTATGCTCATGTAAAAGAATTCTTTGAAGGTGAGCAGAAGAAGATTTTTGAAGATGCCTTGAAAAAGCTGAGTATATATGACGACAGCAGGGTGTATATTGTTGATAGTGAATTAGAAAGCATTGTTAAGCAGATGCAGAACATTGTCAGTGTTAAAGCTCCGTATGGTATGATTCGCCAGCTGCCTGATTTGCTCAGCAAGTTTGATGATAAATATCTTGCTGTCTTGGAGGAAAAAACAGAACCTGTACGTCAAGCTGTTTTAGATAACAAGAGTCAGGTTATGGATTATCTTGCCGGTAAGCCGTATGCAAAAGTAAAAGAAGCTCTTTACGCTAATGAGTTCCAAAGACTTTTGGATAAGGCTGAGAGCAGTAATGATATTTCCAAATTATGCAGCTTGAGCAATCAATCGGATGCTTTGAAGGAACGATTGTTTAAGGAAATGCATGAGATGGATGAAAAATATGCGCCTAAACCTGAACCGTCTCAGCCAACACCTAACCATAATCCTACTCCAAAGCCGCCTGAACCGAAGAAAGAGGTCGTTAATACATTCTTGAAGCATGTTGTACATACTACATCATGGCATATTGAATCTGAGGCTGACATAGACAAGTATTGTGAGCAGTTAAAGAGACAATTAAAAGAAAATATGCGCGAAGGTTTGATTTACAACATTAAATTCTAACAGAAAAGCTCCTGCTTCCGTTGGTGGAGGCAGGAGCTTTTGTGGTATAATAATTAGTGATTAGTGTATAGAAGAGGACGGTGAGCAGATGAAGCTGGAAGAAATTTTTGCAGGGGAATCTAAAAACTTAGAGTTCAAGGAAAGCCTGCCTGTTAAAAGCAGTAAATATATGAAAACAATCGTTGCTTTTGCCAATGGGCAAGGTGGCAAGCTTATTAACGGAGCTGCGCTTTAATATTTATAGAAAACAAGCTACAGAACAAGCTCGTAAAACAGAACAAGCTAGTGAAGAAAAAGCGGGACAAGGTGCGGGACAAGCTTCTGAAACAGATACAAAAGCGGGACAAGGTGCGGGACAAGCTCTTGAAAGTGAAGAAATTATTTTAGTAGATTTTCTGGCGAAGAATCCTAGAAGTAATATCAGAGAAATAGCACAAAACTTAGTTTTAAGTAAGTCTGCTGTGGATAGATTGATAAAAAAACTTAAAACTAAAAAAATTATCGAACGCGTTGGAACCAGCAAAAAAGGTTATTGGAAGGTTTTAAACTAACACAAGGAGATGCACACATGGATAAGACAGCAATAAAAAATTATGCAATCTGGGCAAGAACAAAGCTCATCGAGGATATAAAATACAAGGCAAGCCTGCTGGGGATTACGGAAAAGGGGATTGCAGACGCTTTGCCGCAGTCCACGACGCAGGAGCAGTATTTTGATATCGGTACGAGAGAGCCTTATGCTATCAGAGGCGTGCAGATTGCGCAGCGCCGGAGCCTTGCGGAGGCTATCAAGAAAAAGGCGCAGGAGAGCGATTATCTGACTGCCTATAACAGCATAATCGAAGAGGTTGCCTATACGTGGTTCAACCGTTTTATTGCTGTGCGCTTTATGGAGGTCAATGACTATCTGCCATGTAAAATCCGTGTTCTGAGCGCAGTGGATGGCCGTCAGGAGCCGGATATTGTGCAAAATCCTTTGGATGCGAAGCTGGATTATACGAGCGCAGAAGAAGAGCTTATCAGCCAGCATCAGATGAACAACGAGGGTGACAAGCTGTTTAATATGCTCTTTGTCAAGGTGTGCAATGATTTGAGCAAGGTACTGCCGCAGCTGTTTGAAGCGGAGCAGGACTACACTGAGCTGCTTTTAAACATCTCCTACACGGATCAGGACGGCTTGATCTATAAGCTGGTGCATGACATTCCGGAAGATAACTTTGATGTGAATGCTGTGGATGAAGAGGGCAAGCCCGTTGGTCAGGTTGAGATTATCGGCTGGCTATATCAGTATTACAACACGGAGCCGAAGAATGAAACATTTGCATTGCTCAAGAAAAACGTGAAGATTACCAAGGAGCGTATTCCTAGTGCAACGCAGCTGTTTACTCCGGACTGGATTGTACGTTATATGGTAGAAAACAGCCTGGGTAGGTTAGTGATTAGTGGTCAGTTAGCAGTGGATAGTGGTCAGAGTTTAGTGGATAGTGAAGAGGAGCGAATTGCTAAAGAGAAGGAGTTGGCGGAGCGTTTTGGCTGGAAGTATTATTTACCGGAAGCGAAACAGGACGTAGTAGTGGATAGTGGTCAGTGTTTAGTGGATAGTGAAAGTTCGGTTAACGACCAACTAATCACTAGTCACTATTCACTAGAAACTATCAAGGTTATTGATCCTTGTATGGGCAGCGGACACATACTCGTCTATGCCTTTGATGTGCTGATGCAGATTTATACGCAGATGGGCTATACGGACAAGGATGCGGCGCTGTCGATTTTAGAGAACAACTTATATGGATTGGATATAGACAAGCGAGCTTTCCAGCTGGCTTATTTCGCTGTGCTTATGAAGGCGCGTCAATATCACAAGTTTATATTGAAAAAACAGCCGCAGTGCCACATTTACGCGATTGCAGAAAGCAACGGCATCAATATGAAGCATTTGGCTTATTTTGGTGCGCAATTAGATGAGCTGGCAAAGCCTGTGGCCTTGAACCAGATGCAGGAGCTGATTGCAACGTTGCATGATGCCAAGGAATATGGCAGCATCATCAGCGTAGCAGACTATGATTGGGACTTGCTGCATCAGTTTGCTGCAGAATTTGATATCAGCGGCGAAATGAACCTGTTTGACAGCTTTGACATTGAAGCAACGCAGCAGCGACTGCAGGAGCTTGTTGCAGTGGGAGAGGTGCTGGCGCAGAAGTATGAGGTTGTGGTGACGAATCCGCCGTATATGGGCGCTTCTAATATGAATCCCAAGCTTAACGAATTTATAAAACAGAAGTATGCAGATTATAAGAGTGATTTCTTTTCTGCGTTTATTATTCGTGCTTCGGAAATGACCAAACAAGAAGGTTACTGTGGATTCTTTACTCCTTATGTATGGATGTTTATTCAAAGTTATGAGAAGCTGCGTAAGTATCTGTATTCAAAAGCTACTATTGAAACGCTCATTCAATTTGAGTATTCTGCTTTTGAAGAAGCAACGGTGCCTGTCTGTACATTTGCTTTCAAAAATTCTTATATCAATAAAAAAGGCTGTTATTTGCGCTTAGTAGATTTTCGTGGTGGCATGGAGATTCAAAGGCAAAAAACTTTAGAAGCAATTAGCAATCATAATTGTGGATTCTATTACGAGCAGTGTACAATGGATATGTAAATTAAGACCACCACTTGAAATTTTAAGCGTGTATGGTGT
>OIWM01003461.1_pt1 | contig 11402 bp, 10 predicted proteins | sample 1587451 | NCBI WGS metagenome assembly OIWM01 (sample SAMEA3888907, study PRJEB22519) | human gut metagenome | biome: human gut; feature: human-associated habitat; material: faeces | place: Denmark | collected 2011
GAAAAGGACTGGAACCACATCTGCGAACAGGGCCGGGCGTTCGGCATGGAGGCAGGCCACGGCAAGGAGCTTTACAACGCTTCGGACGAAATCTGCCAGCTCGCCGTGCAGGGACCTCTGGCCATGAAGATCGTGCAGAAGATGTGCGACGAGCCGGTCGAGGAGATGGAGTATTACACCTTCAAAAAGATGAAGGTCGCAGGCTGCGACGCCATCCTTTCGATCACGGGTTACACCGGGTCGGGCGGCTGCGAGATCTACGTCGCCAACGAAGACGGCGACAAACTCTGGAAAGCCCTCTGGGAGGCCGGCGCGGAGTTCGGGCTGAAAAACATCGGTCTCGGCGCGCGCGACACCCTGCGTCTGGAAAAGGGCTTCTGCCTCTACGGCAACGACATCGACGACACCACCTCGCCGCTCGAAGGCGGACTGGGCTGGATCACCAAATTCGCCGAGGGCAAGGAGTTCATCGACCGCCCCCTGCTGGAGAAGCAGAAGGCCGAGGGCGTGACCCGCAGGCTGGTGGGATTCAAGATGATCGACCGCGGCATTCCGCGCCACGGCTACGCGATCGCCGCGCCGGACGGGACCGAAATCGGACATGTCACTTCCGGAACCATGTCGCCCTGCCTGAAAGTCGGCGTGGCGTTGGGTTACGTCGAGGCGGCCTATGCCAAGCCGGGCACGGAAATCGCTGTGGTCATCCGCGAGAAACCCGTGAAGGCCGAAGTGGTGAAGATTCCGTTCGTATAAACATAAACCGCAACCGATTTATTCTATGAAAGCGAAATATCTCGGGCTGGACCTTTCCAGTCCCATCGTAGTCAGCAGTTCGCCCTATACCGCGTCGATCGGCAATGTCGAGCAGTGCGTTCGCAACGGCGCGGGCGCCGTGGTGCTGAAATCAATTTTCGAGGAGCAGATTTACCGTCAGGCCGCCTCGCTCGACCGTATGGAAGGTTACGGCGACGCCGGGGAATACCTCGAACGCTATCTGGGTGAAGCCTATAAGGCGGAGTTGCTGGAGTTGGTTTCCGATGCCGCCAAGACGGGCATTCCCGTCATCGGCAGCATCAACTGCGCCGGCGCGGGCGACGCGTGGATCGAATATGCCGCGGCCATGCAGCAGGCCGGCGCTTCGGCATTGGAGCTGAATATCTTCCTGCTTCCGACAGATCGTCGGGCCTCGGCGCAGGAGATAGAGAGCCACTATGCCGGCATCGTGCGCAAGGTTGTCGCCGAGGTGACGATTCCCGTGTCGGTGAAGCTGCCGATGCGCCTTACGAACGTACTGTCGGTCGGCGACGCGCTGCTGGGCCGCGGGGCCGGCGGACTGGTGCTCTATAACCGCTTTTTCGAGCCGGACATCGACATCGAGAAGATGTGCCTGGTGAACGGCGATCCGTTCAGCGAGCCGGGCGAACTGCGCAACGTCCTGCGCAGCACGGCGTTGTGCGCCCATGCGCTCCCGCAGCTGGACATCGCCGTTTCGACCGGCGTCCACGACGGGGCCGCCGCGGTCAAGTCGCTGCTTTGCGGAGCGGCGGCGGTGCAGGTCTGCACGGCGATCCACAAATACGGCTACGAGGTGATCGGGGAGATGAACCGGTTCATCGACGCGTGGGCCGCCCGCCAGGGTTTCGAGTCGCTCGACGAATTCCGCGGACGCATGGATTACGGCTCCTCGGAGGGCGATTTCTACCAGCGCGTGCAGTACATGAAATATTTCCCGCACGATACCGAGTAGACTCCGCGTCGTTTCGAACGCAAATCCCGGATGCCGGCAAAAGGCGTCCGGGATTTTTTTGCGGGCCGGTCCGGAGGCGGGCTGGTTCGGGAACGGGTCGTTTTGCAGGGCGCTGTGCGGCGCGGTCTCTGCAAAAGGTTTTCTTGCCCGGTGTTGCGCGGGGCGCCCGGGATTTACTCCGCGGTCTCCGTGTCGAACGCCGCGTCGAACATCTTCCGCAGCCGTTGCGGGTCGCGGATCACGCCGCGCAGTTCTTCGAGCCGCCGGGCGTTTTCCGACTCTGCGATCCAGAGCCGCAGGTAACCGCCTTCGGCGTATTTCTGCTGCAAATGTGCGAGACAACGGGCATACTGCTCCTCGCGGTCCAGTTCCGGACAGTGCGCCAGCCCGTACTGCACGGTGCGGCGGATGATCGTTTCGGGGTCGATCACCCGGTCGGCCTCGGCCACGATCCGGCCGTAAATGGTGCGGGGTTCGCCGTCGGACGAGGCGCGGTGGTCCTCCACGGCGTCGCGCATCACCGCGATCTGTTCTTCGGAGAACCAGCGGCGCAGTTCGGTGTCGGCCGCAAGAATGCGTCCGGCGTCGATGTGGTGCCGTTCGCGGCCGTTTGCGAGACCCGTGTCGTGATAGGCGGCTACGGTGTAAACCATGTCGGCGTCCGCGTCGTAATGTGCAGCCAGCTCAAGGCTCTGCGCAATGACCGTCCGGACGTGGTCCGTGCGGTGCGCGGCGTCGAAATCTTCGTATCTGGGAATGATTTCCCGTTCGATATATCGTTCGAGTTCCTTGTTCATGGATGTAAAGGTATGAAAAGTCTCTGAATAACCCTCCTGCCCTGCGGTTTCATTTTCATCCGCAGCGTCGGCGGGACGTGTGCGCATGAAAAGTCCCTCCTTATCAGGGGAGGGACTTGGGATTGCCGGACGCTGCCGGATGGCGTACCCGGGTCGTGACGGTTATTTTGCGTAGGAAACGGCCCGTGTCTCGCGGATGACGGTGATCTTCACCTGACCGGGATAGGTCATTTCGTCCTGAATCTTCTTGGCGATATCGTGCGAAAGTCCTTCCGATTCCTGATCCGAAAGCTTGTCGGCGCCGACGATCACGCGCAGTTCGCGGCCGGCCTGAATGGCATAGGTCTTGACGACGCCGGGGTATGACAGGGCGATGTCCTCCATCTCCTTCAGACGCTTGATGTAGCTCTCCACCACTTCGCGGCGCGCTCCGGGGCGTGCGCCCGAAATGGCGTCGCAGACCTGGATGATCGGTGCGATCAGCGAGGTCATCTCCACCTCGTCGTGGTGGGCGCCGATGGCGTTGCAGACTTCGGGTTTCTCCTTGTATTTCTCGGCGAGTTTCATGCCGATGATTGCGTGCGGCAGTTCCGGTTCGTCGTCGGGCACCTTGCCGATGTCGTGCAGCAGGCCTGCCCGGCGGGCGATCTTGGGGTTGAGACCCAGCTCCGAGGCCATGATGCCTGCGAGGTTCGCCGTTTCACGGGCATGCTGCAACAGGTTCTGTCCGTAGGACGAACGGTATTTCATCTTGCCGATCATGCGGATCAGTTCGGGGTGCAGTCCGTGGATTCCCAGGTCGATCGTCGTGCGCTTGCCGACCTCGACGATCTCCTCCTCGATCTGCTTCTGAACCTTGGCGACCACCTCCTCGATGCGGGCGGGGTGGATGCGGCCGTCGGTGACGAGCTGGTGCAGGGCCAGACGCGCGATTTCGCGGCGTACGGGATCGAAGCCCGAGAGGATGATGGCCTCGGGGGTGTCGTCGACGATGATCTCGATGCCCGTTGCGGCCTCCAGGGCGCGGATGTTGCGGCCCTCGCGGCCGATGATGCGGCCCTTGACCTCGTCGCTCTCGATGTTGAACACCGTCACGGCGTTTTCGATGGCCGTCTCGGTCGCCACGCGCTGAATCGACGCCACGATGATGCGTTTGGCCTCTTTCGTGGCGGTCAGTTTGGCCTCTTCGACCGTTTCGTTGATGTAGGCGGCGGCTTCGGTCTTGGCCTCGGCCTTCATGTTCTCGATCAGGATGTTCTTGGCCTCCTCCGAGCTCAGGCCCGAAATCTGCTCCAGACGGACGTTCTGCTCGCGCATCATCTGATCGACCTCCTCTTTCTTGTGTTCGAGGATCTGCAGCTGGTTCTGCATCTGCTCCTTCAGCCGGTCGTTTTCGCGGAGTTTGTTCTCCAGATCGCGCTGTTGGTTCTGCAGGTTGTTCTCGATCTGCTTGGCCCGCTGTTCGCTCTGCGCGATTTTCTGGTTGCGTTCGTTGACCTGCCGGTCGTATTCGCTCTTAAGCTGTATGAACTTCTCTTTTGCCTGCAGGATCCGCTCCTTCTTGATCATCTCGCCTTCGGCCTCGGCCTCCTTCAGGGCGGCTTCGCGGCGCTTGCGGATCGAGTTCTTGGTCACGAGGTTCGTAACGGCCATGTAGATCCCGATCGCCGCAATGGCTGAGATGCAGGCAACTAAAATAGTGGTATACATGATTTTGTTGCTGTTTTGAGTTGTTATTATAAAGGGTTTGTTGTTGCATAAAAAAACCGCATAGGATTCCTTAGTCTTGTTTGACGAATCTGCAAGATAAGTCACGTGTGGGGGCTCCGACAATCGCAATCGTCCAACGGTACGCCGCAGCATACACCCCGAAGGGTCAAGGCCTGATTTTGAAGCGCCGTGAGTTGCCCCAATTTAAAAAGTGTTCAGTTTCGCAAAGCTTTAAGGAATCTATGCGGGTAGATTTTTTCCTTCGTATGTTAAAGAACGCTGTTCCGGTTTCAGGGCGCCGTTACGCGCTCCTGCATGTTGTCTATCCTTTCAGGGCGTTGAGGTAGGCGTCTATCTCTTCCCCTAAGTGTCCCAGCCGTTTCAGGTCTTCGTCGCTCAGTTCGCGGCTTTGCCGCATATCGACGTTCGCAATGGCGAATTTCAGCGCCGCCATAGACAGATAGTCCTGATCCGTCCAGTTCTTGAAGTTGTTTTGCTTTATCGCGGCGAGGTAACTGTTCACCTCCCGTTCGGCCAGACGGTACATCTCCTCTTTTTCGCTGTCGATATTGAGCGAATAGCTTTTGCCTGCCAGTTTGAGTGTTATCGCCTGTTGTGCCATTGTTCTCGTTTCGTTTTTCTTGCTGCCTCCTGTGCGTCCTGCGGCCTTCCGGAGCCTCTGCCGTAACGGTGGGGTCCCCTCCCGCTGCGGCTTTGCTATTCGGGCCTTCCGAGCAGCGCGATGCACTTGTCCACCTCCCGCATAAGACGGTTGACGCGCGCCCGCGCTTTTTCCCGGTTACGGCCTCCGCCCGCAAGCCCTTCGGTCAGCTGCATGCGCGCCAGTTCGGCATCCAGCTCCCGGACGCGCTCTTCGAGCGTGCGTTTCTCGGAGCGGAGCGTGTCGCGCTGTGCGGTCAGTTCCGCACAAAGGTCCGACAGCCTTTTGTGGTCGTCGATCAGCTGCCGCACGCGGGCTTCGATGTTCGTTATCACGCTCTTGTCGGCCATGACTTTCGGGTAAAGTTCCGGTTTACTTTTCAAAGGTACGAAAAAAACGCAAAAACGCAAAAAATTATTTTGCGGCAATCTCCCCGTAGAGGTCGTAGTCGGCGGCCGAGGTGACCGTCACGTCGTAGAAGTGCCCGCGCAGCAGGCGGCGTTCCGAGGCGGGAATCAGAATCTCCTGGTCCACTTCGGGCGAATCGTACTGCGTGCGGCCGACATACCAGTCGCCCTGACGCGAATCTATGATCACCCGTTCGGTGCGCCCCACGCGGCGGCGGTTGTTTTCGAGCGAAATCTCGTTCTGCAAGGCCATTACGCGCTCCGCGCGTTGCTGTTTGATCGTTTCGGGAATGTCGTCGCGGAGGTTTTCGGCCGACCAGGTTCCCTCCTCCTCCGAGTAGGGGAAGACGCCCAGCCGTTCGAAACGCACCTCGCGCACGAACGCCAGCAGTTCTTCGAAATCGGCCTCCGTCTCGCCCGGATAACCCACCAGCAGCGTCGTGCGCAGCGCCAGGTCGGGGATCGCCCCGCGCAGGCGGCCGATCAGTTCCATGGCCTCGGCCTTGGTGTGGCGGCGGTGCATCGACGCGAGCTGTGCATCGGAAATGTGCTGGAACGGAATGTCGAGGTACTTGCAGATTTTCGGCTCCGAGGCCATCGCCTCGATCACCTCGTCGGGGAACCCGGCGGGGTAGGCGTAGTGGAGCCGGATCCATTCGATGCCGTCGATGCGGCACAGGCGGCGCAGCAGCTCGGCGAGCATCCGCCGGCCGTAGAGGTCGATGCCGTAGTAGGTCGTGTCCTGCGCGATGACCATCAGCTCCCGGACGCCCTGCCCGGCCAGCTTGCGGGCCTCCTCCTCCAGCTCCTCCATCGGGACGGAGACGTGTGCGCCGCGGATGAGCGGAATGGCGCAGTAGCCGCATTTCCAGTTGCAGCCTTCCGAAATTTTCAGGTAGGCGTAGTGTTTCGGGGTCGTCAGACGGCGTTCGGTGGCCAGCGCCGGGTCCTCCGAGGCTCCCAGTGCACGGACGATGCCGTCCCACGTGCGTGCGCCGAAATAGTCGTCCACCTCGGGAATCTCGGCCCGCAGTTCGTCGGCGTAGCGTTCCGAGAGGCATCCCACGACGAACAGCCGTTCGATCTTTCCGGCCTGCTTGGCCGCCGCGGCGCGCAGAATCATGTCTATCGACTCCTGCTTGGCGTCGCCGATGAATCCGCAGGTGTTGATCACCACGACCTTGGCGTCGGTGCGGTCGCTGTCGAAGAGCACCTCGTAACCCGCCGCGGCGAGCCGGGCCATCAGGTGCTCGCTGTCCACGGTGTTTTTCGAACAGCCCAGCGTTATGACGTTGATTTTTTTCATGCGTTTCGTGTTTCCTCCGCAAAGGTATGGATTATTCCCGGATTTATCGCAAAAAGAGCGGCGCACTTTCGGTGCGCCGCTGCTGCAGGGAGTCGGTGGGGGACTACCACATCACATGGATGCCGTAGGCTTCGATGCCGTTGCCGAGCGAGGTCGAAGCGACGTCGACATAGCCCCAGAAGCGCGAGTCGGCCAGCATGAAGATCGTATAGGCCGGGCCTTTCACGATTTCGCGGACCTGAATCGCCTCGTTCGTATTCGCGGCTGCGGACTGCAGCGCGCCGAGCAGGTCGTTTTTCACGGTGCCGATCATCAGCAGGTTCTGCTTCTTGTAGTGCAGTCCGCTCAGCACGCCGTTCTTGCCGCCGAAAGCGTTGATCTGGTCGGCATTTTCGAAACGCGCCGTGTTGAAGCTGATGGCGAACGATACGTTGGTCGTTCCCGTGACGTTGCCGTCCTCGTCCTTGTCGGTGCGGGTGCCGTTGAGCGTCGGTGCGAAACCGGTGACGTAGCATCCCGAACCGGAGGGAGTGCCCTTGACCTCGGTCGTGGGACCGTTGAAATAGAGCATGCTGCCCTGATAGGAGCTCTTGTTGGCGATACGGTTGAATGCGAACGCCGTCCAACGCTTGGTGTTGAGGGCCGTCTGCATCGTTTTGGGCAGGTTGGCGCCGTCGGCGCGGTCCAGCACCGTCAGCCACGACTTGCCGCGGCCTTCGAGCGTATTGACCATGTAGTTGTCGATGGCGGCGTAATCCGCATCGCTGCCGGCCAGCGCTCCGTCGGTCAGACGCGATACGAACTGGATTTCGGCTTTGAACTTGTCCGAAGGGGGAGCGATCGTCTCTCCCGACTTGTACTCGTCCAGACCGTTGTCGCAGCCCGTGAAGACCGGGGCGGCAAGGGCGAGCGCCAGAAAAATGGATAAATATCTCTTCGTGTTTTTCATCTCTGTACTTTTTTAGCTGTTTGATACGCGCTTAATTCTTCAGTACGGCCGTGCCTGCGATGGGGTAGTGGTCCGAAATGTAGGGCGCTCCGTAGTTGCCGTCGAGCGTGGCGAATAGCTGGCATTTGAGCTTGCCGCGGTAGTAGAGGTGGTCGATGACGATGGTGTCGGGAGCCGAGCCGAATCCGTTGAAAGTCCCCTTGTGGTCGGTCGTAGCGGCCTTGGCGCGGGCCGAGACCATATATTTGGTCAGGGGTTTGAAGATCGGGCTGTCGACCGGGGTGTTGAAGTCGCCGCCGACGATGGCCGGGGCTTTCTTGCCGGCGATCTCGTGGATCTTTTCGATGAGCAGCTTCACGCCCTCTTCGCGCGCCGCCTTGCCCTTGTGGTCGAGGTGGGTGTTGAAATAGAAGAACTCCTTGCCCGACTTCCGGTCCTTGAGTTCGACCCACGTCACCGTGCGGTTGCAGGCCCCGTCCCAGCCGCGCGACACCTTGTCGGGTGTTTCGCTGAGCCAGAACGTGCCGCTGTCGAGCAGCTCGAAACGATCGCGCAGGTAGTAGACGGCCATGAACTCGCCCTTCTCGGCGCCGTCGTCGCGGCCCACGCCCACGCGGGCGTACTGCGGGCACTCGGTGTCGATGTAGTGCAGCTGGTCGATAAGTCCTTCCTGCACGCCGAACACGTCGGGAGCCTCCCGGCGGATCATCTCCGGAGTGGCGTGACGACGTTTCATCCAGACGTTGTCGCCGTCCTTGCCGTGGCTGGTGCGCAGGTTGTAGGAGATCAGTTTGATCGGTTCGGCGCCGTCGGCGGCGAATGCCGGCATTGAAAAAGAGGCTGCTAACAGCAGCAGAAGTGCTATTTTCTTCATTTGGGTTACAGGTGTGATTAACTTGTGCAAAGGTAGCAATATTTTTCGGAAAGCCAACCGTTTTTCAGGTTGTCAGAACCCTTTTCAGGCGGTCGAGACCCTCGGCCAGCAGTTTGCGCGGGCAGGCGATGTTCAGGCGGATGAAGCCTTCGCCCGCGGCGCCGTACATGGACCCGGAGTTGACGTGCAGGCGGCCTTCGTCCAGCAGCCGTCGGGTGAGCGTGTCGGACGACAGCCCCGCGGCCCGGCAGTCGGCCCAGACGAGGTAGGTTCCTTCCAGCGGAAGCACCGGGAACTGCGGAAGATGCCGCGCGAAGTAGTCCCGCAGGAAAAGGTAGTTTTCCCACAGGTAGCCGTTGAGCGCGTCGAGCCACTCGGCGCCGTCCGTGTAGGCCGCCGTCAGAGCCTCGATGGCGAAGGGGCTGATCATGCCCGTCTCGTTGATTTCGAGCGACCGGGCGATCCGTTCCCGGAGGCCGGCGTCGGCGGCGAAGATGTTGGCCACCTGCACTCCCGCGAGGTTGAATGCCTTGCTGGGCGAGGCGCAGGTGACCGAGCGGCGCGCGAACTCCTCCGAAAGCGAGGCGAAGGGGGTGTAGCGGAATCCCGGCATCACCAGCTCGCAGTGGATTTCGTCGGCCACGACCAGTATGTCGCGGCGCAGGCAGATGTCGCCGATGCGGCGCAGCTCTTCGGGCGTCCAGACCCGCCCCGCGGGGTTGTGCGGGTTGCAGAGCAGCATCAGTTTCACGGCAGGGTCGGCGGCCCGGCGTTCCAGCGCGTCGAAATCGACCGTATAGCGGTTGTCGCCGTAAGTCAGTTCGCACTCCGCGGCGGAGCACCCGCTGTTGTCGATGGCGATGAAGAAGTGGTTGTAGACGGGCGTCAGCACCAGCACCCGGTCTCCGGGGCGGGTCAGCGCCCGGAGAATGGCCGAGAGCGCCGGGATCACGCCCGTCACGGGTAGTATCCAGTCCGCTCCGGGCGCCCAGCCGTGCCGCCGGGCAAACCAGGAGGTGACCGCCCCGTAGTAGCTCTCCGGGACCGTGGCGTAGCCGTAGACGCCGTGCTCCACCCGGCGGCGGAGCGCCTCGACGACGCACGGGGCCGTGCGGAAATCCATGTCGGCGACCCACATCGGGAGGATGTCGGCCGCAGGTTCCTCGTCCCATTTCACCGAGTTGGTTCCCCGGCGCGGGATCAGTTGATCGAAATCGTATTTTGCCATATCGGGATGCACTTTATTTACAAAGATACGAAAAAGTCGGACCGCTGCAAAACCGGACTGCCGTGCGATTCGGTGGGACCTGCCGACCTTCGGAAAGTGTCGTTACGACACCAAATATACGAAAAAGTCGGACCGCTGCAAAACCTCCGGCTATTTGCTCATCCGGTATGCCGACGGGGTCATGCCCGTGTGGCTGCGGAAATACTTGCCGAAAAACGACTGGTTGGGGAAATTGAGGCAGTAGGCGATCTCCTGAATGCTCATCGTCGAATATTTCAGCAGGTTTTTGGCTTCGAGCACCACGTAGTCGTCGATCCATTCGGCGGCGGTGCGGCCCGAGGTCTTGCGGATGATCGTCGTGAGGTATTTGGGCGTCAGGTGCAGCTGCCCGGCGTAGAAGCCCACCGAACGCTCCTGCATGTAATGTTTGGTCAGTTCGCTCATAAACTGGTTGAAATACTCGTCGTTGCGGCTGCGGGCCGAGGTCTCCGGGGCGGGCTGCGACTCGATGTGCCGCCCGATGATGCGGCAGACCTTGTAGGCCAGCGTGCGGATCATCGAGCGCAGGATCTCCGGCGAATAGACGTCGCCCGGGCGGGGCAGGCTCTCGGAGCGGATTTCGGCGAACGAGCCGGTGATGCCGGCCCATTCGGCTTCGCAGAGCCGCAGGCAGGGCTGTTTCTCGACGCTTAAAAAGAGCCTCGAAAGCAGTTTGATGTCGATATTGATGCGCCGGATGAACTCCTCTTCGTAGATCACCGTGTAGACCGAGGACTCCGGCCGGATGGATTCCACTTGCAGAATCGAGCCGGGCAGGAAGACGAACAGCATCTTCGCGTCGAGCGTGTGGCGGCGCAGTCCCGAGGTGAACGAAATCAAACCTTCGGAACAAAAAAGGATCGCGAAGGCATCGAGACGCGTCGGGTAGCGGAACAGGTCGATGTTGACCGTGTCCATGATCTTGACGCGCGAAGCGATCAGACAGCCATCGAAATAGAGGTCTTCCGGGCGCGGTTCGTTGACGGTGAGCAATGTTTCGAGCGAGAAGCTCTGAATCTCCTTTTCGTTCATTTTATCGGTCGTATTTCGGGCAAATATAACGAATTTGCCGAATACGATTTGTCGAAAGGTTGGAAATCGAACCAATCGGCTAATTTAACCGACACGGCGGCCTTTTCCGGAGGGGGCTAAAAGGGGAACTTTGCATCGAAAAATTGAAGAACCGATGAAACGAACTGTTTTCTGTGCCGCGCTGCTGCTGGCCGCCGGCTGTTCATCTCCGAAAAAGAACCGCACGGTCGATCCGCTGCGTGTCGAAACCATCGTGGCCGCGCCCTCGGCCGACGTCGGGGCGGCCGTTTATGTAGGTGCGATCGAGGAGGAGTCTTCGGCCGCCTTGAGCTTTCCCGTCGCCGGGACCGTCGCCCGCACCTTTGCGGACGAGGGCCGGCGCGTCGGCAAAGGTCACCTGCTCGCCGAGCTCGATCCCACCTCGGCGCGCCGAAGCCGCGCTGAATCAGGCGAAGGACGCCTGCGCGCGTCTGAAACAGCTCTACGACGCCGAGAGCCTGCCCGAGATCAAGTGGGTCGAAGCGCAGACCCGGCTGCGGCAGGCCGAGGCGGCCTTCGGGATCGCGAAGAAGAATCTGGAGGACTGCTCGCTTTACGCGCCCTTTTCCGGGGTGGTCGGCCAGCGGCGGATTTCGGCCGGGGAGACGGCCCT
>OIWM01003465.1_pt1 | contig 11383 bp, 7 predicted proteins | sample 1587451 | NCBI WGS metagenome assembly OIWM01 (sample SAMEA3888907, study PRJEB22519) | human gut metagenome | biome: human gut; feature: human-associated habitat; material: faeces | place: Denmark | collected 2011
GCCGCTATCGACGAATACCTTGCCGGGATCGACCCGTATTTAAGCGATTTGGACAAGCTGCTCATCCTGCATGACCGCTTGGTCTTGTGGAGCTCTTACGATACGACTTACACCAAATATACCGCGCGAGACATTTTGGTGGATGGCACAGCTGTCTGCCAAGGTTATGCCAACGCCTACTATGCACTTGCGGCGCGCTTGGGCATCACCGGTGGCATTGTCGTCAGCGACGAGATGAACCACGCTTGGAACGCCTTTGTTGTAAACAACTATTGGTATCATGTCGATACCACTTGGGATGATCCGGTTTCCGATCAGGTCGGCCGCGTGTCGCATAAGCATTTTCTCAAGAGCAACGCCGCCATGACCGACAGCTTAGAGCATTACGGCTTCGAACCGTTGACCGACGACGGCGATATGTACGATAACGCCTTTTGGAACGATGTCAAAGCGCAGATCTTTCCGGCGACCTTTGCGTATTTCTACCTTTCGGATTCACAAAAAGCGATATGCAGATATTCGACCTACACCTCCCAAACCGAAGTGTTATATGCGTTAAACCACTATTGGCGTTCGGCAAGCGGCGGCGCATGGAAAGGCGCGTTTTCGGGACTTGCGCTTCGCAACGGACGCTTGTATTTCAACCTTTCGGATGGCTTGTATTCCTGTGATTTTGATGGAGGCGATGTGCGTGCCGAAGCATTTGCCTTAACGGCAGAGCAGGCAAACACCTATTCGCTGTACGGAATGTATATGCGCGGCGAAAAGCTGTATTTCGGCATCGGCACGAAAGCAAGTGCCGGCAAAACCTCGCTGTACGAAGCATCGTTTACGCTTCCGGCGATCGATAACCGCCTATATTTGTGCAATCGAATCGATACCGACTTCGCGCTTTATTTCACCTATTATAACGAAGGCCTTGTTCATTGCAACTTCCATACATACGGCAAGCAGAATGGCCGCGTGACGAATTTTACAACGCGTTGGGCGGAAAACCTTTTGGTAACGGTCTATGCCAAACCGGATCAGGTATATTGCATCGCGATGGACGATAACCTCCGGCCGCTTGCAAAGCCGGTGAAACCGGCATAACAAATCAAAAAAACAGCAAAAGCCGAGGACAGAAATGTCCTCGGCTTTTGGTATGATTTTTGGCATTTATGCGTTCAAATGTGCGAACGGTTTGTTTTTGTACATTTCCTTGTCTGCGGCCGAAATGGCTTCTGCCAAACTGCCGGCACGGTACGCGCCGCCGATGCTGATCGCAAGGGATACATCCGGATAATCGGTCAGCGTTGCTTCATGAACGGCTTTTTGGATGTCCGCGGTCTTTTGGCGGAATTCCGGCTCCGAAATGCTGTTGAAAATGAGCAGAAACTCGTCGCCGCCATAGCGGATGACAAGGCTGTTTTGCCCGGCCGTATGCATAACGGTTTCGGCAATCAGCTTTAATGCCGTGTCGCCGACCGGGTGTCCGTAGGTGTCGTTGATGTGCTTGAAATTGTCGATGTCGATCAAAGCAACAGCGTCGGATTTTTCCAAGCTTTCCTTGAAATCCTCCAAATACATACGCGAATAGGCGTTGGTTAACGAATCCTTGTAAAAATCGAGCAACAGCAAACGCGTGCGATCGGAAACAGTCGGCGATTCGGCTTTGGTGTCGCTCAAATTAAAGGCAATTTCCAAAACGACATCTTTTCCGCAGACATTCATGTATTTCGAAATGACCGAATACAGTTCGTTGCCCTTGTTTTCAAGCTTGGTCTTTAAGCCCTGACAGCGCAGTGCTTCGCCGGAGCAGCAATATTTGCAGCATTCATCGCGATGCCAGTATTCATAGCATTTGACAGAGGATTTTTGGAAAGTGCCGTTGTCGGAAATGCGTAACACACTGTAATCGGCCGGATCGACTAACCGAACAACGTTGAAAATCCGCTTCATCCAGTCAAAGGACAATTCGAAATTGCTTTTATCCGGAATGATATCTTGAATTCCGGCTTTGATGATGGCATCGTGAATGTCCGTAAACTGGCCTAACACGTAGACATAGGCTCTCTCCGACGACCAAATACTGCGAGCAACGAGCTTGTGCCAGCGGTATTCGCCGTTTACCTCGATAAGCACCGTCAGGCAAACATCCGGATTTTCCGGCGTTGTCTCGCGCATTTTGTCAACCAGCAATTGCCAATCGGTTTGAGACAGAACCCGGATCTCGTTTTCCTTCGCCGAATGTAAGAAGAATTCCTGCGGCTTTGAATGCGGTTCGTAGGTGTTGTAGAAGGTGATTTTTTGCGACATACAGTCGTATTCGAATTGAATGCCGCCGAGCACCGATTTGAGGAATTCTTTTTTCAGCTTTTCGTAAGTAAAAAGACACTCGGCGCGGTTGTCTGACGGCAGCTTTCGGCCGCTTAACGCCTCAACGGTAAGCTTTTGAGCTTCGGCGGAATAATCGATTGCTTCCGGCGTTTGAAGGTTGATTTCCTGCAGCTTGTCGGAAACCTCCTCTAAGCATTGCAGCAAAAGCGGATTGAACACGCCGCATTCGCCGCCGAGGATCATTTCCATGGCTTTTTCATGGGAAAAGGCCTTTTTGTAGCAGCGGTCGCTTGTTAATGCATCATATACGTCGGCAAGAGAAACCACCTGTGCCGAAATCGGAATCGCATCGCCGCATAAACCGTCCGGATAGCCCTTTCCGTCCCAGCGTTCATGATGCCAGCGGCAGATCTCCCGGGCGGTGAGCAGGGCATTCGAGGCGTGTGAGATATGCGTGGTGCGGATAATGTTTTCCCCTTGCAGCGTGTGCGATTTCATAATTTCCCATTCTTCTTCGGTAAGCGGACCGGGCTTGTTGAGAATCTTTTTCGGAATCAAAATTTTGCCGATGTCGTGCAAGGAGGAAAGGGAGGCAATGACGGATATTTTCTTCTCCGTCAAATCGTAGCGATCAGTCAGAGTGGCAAGCTTGTGCAAGAGAATGTCGGAAATGGTTCGTATATTGAAGGTGTGCTTGCCGGATTCGTTGTTGCGGTATTCCATGGTGTGGCTGAATATGCCGATCATGGCACTGTTGATTTCTTCGCGGTCGCGCACCTGTTCCTCGACCAACCGCACAAGCTGTCGCTGCTTGTTGTAGAGCATTAACGTGTTTTCCGTGCGAAATCGCAACGCCGCCGCTGAGAAGGGACGGAGAATATAGTCGGCGGCACCGAGCGTATAGGCTTTGTGCAGACAATCATAGTCAACTTCGTCAATCATAATCACAGCCGGAATTTCTTCGAGCCAGCGTTGTTCTTTCAGAATGCGTAATACCTCAAGTCCGCCTAAGACCGGCAAATGAATGTCTAAAAGAATGATATCGGCCTTGTTGCCGCTGCTTAAATAATCGATTAAGCCTGCACCGTTGTCAGCATCGGTGTACGCATATGCCTCACCCAAAATGTCGGTAATGAGCTTTCGGTTATCCGCGGAACCATCGGCGATAAGAATGTGTTTTTTGCTGTCCATAGGCGGTTTTCTCCTGTTGTCTCAAAGTTCGGCCTTCTCAAAATCGAAAGATTTTGAAAAGGCCTTAACGCCAAACAATATCGCTGTTTGAAAGGGTCTTGAATTGCCGGAAATAGTTGGTGGCGGCATCCAAACCGCGAATGCCGGTGTCGGTCAGTTTTCCTTTTTCGGCGACACTGTCGGTCACACCGCAGATAGCAACCGTGTAGATGGTGTTGTCGTCAATCGTAAAGCCTTCGGGCGTGACTAACTCGTAAGGGAAAATACGGATGCCGTCTCCGAATAAATCGAAGCCGTCAGCGGCAAGCTGCCGCACTTCGACACCCGATAGCGTGACGGTTTGAATGTTTCTTGTCCAGCCGGTTGGGAGTATCGAGGTGATCTCTTGATCGGTGATCGGCAAAGGATACAGACAGCCGCTGACACCGTATGTGTTAAGCGTGCTGTTTTCTGCCGTTTTGTACCATTTGTTTTTCGAAATCAAAGCCATGTCCGCGCCGCTGGCCTTAGCAAAGCAAATGCCGACCAATTTCGCACAGTTGTCAAGCGGAATCTTTTCAACGGCAGTCGTGTAAACCGACGACGAGTTGTCCTTTAACAGCGTTTGGCTGTCGTCGATGGCCTTTACTAACTCGTCAAAGGTGATTTCTCCGCGAATGTAAGAAATCCCGGCTTTTCCGATCGGAACAATCACGTTTTCAAAGCCGCTGTAAACGAAAGGTGCGGTAAACCCGTTGTTTAAGTCGTCCTGAAAGTCCTTGTAGTAATTGTTTTCCGGAATTTCGTAATTGTTCAACGGCAGCAGCGACGTATCGCTGTAGGCACGGTTTAAGGCACTCATGCCTTCGACGGAACAGATGAGATCAAAGACCGTTAACGCATCTTTTAGCTTCTGTTCGTTGCCCTTGTCCTCCAAATGCTTGTTTAGGCCGACATAGCGCGTGATGTTGAGAATAAAGGCGTTTTGTGTGCCATCCGCCGACAGATAGGGCATAAGTCCGAATTCGTCGGTCGTTTCGTCTTTGGTAAAGGCGTTGATGCTGCCGAGCATGAACAACGTGTTTCCTTCTGCCATGATCTTTTTGGTGGCAACATCGCTTGCTTTGTCGCCGCTTCCGCACAGCATACCGATTTCGCGCCATTTTTCGAGCGTTCGCAGAGCCTCTAACATTTTCGGAGAGTCGGAAAGCTTGACTTTCCCGTCCAGAAAATCGTTTTGCCAGGCGCGCCCCTCCGGCGTGTTTAGGTAACAGGTGTCCAAAATGTTGCAGATGTACTGAAACCCATAGCCCGGCAAAGCAATCTGATCGATGGCCAAATTACAGCCGGCCGCTTTGACTTTGGGCGCAAGCTCTTCTAATTCCGCAAAGGTTTTCGGCAATTCCCAGCCGTGTTTTTCAAGCAGCGTCTTGTTGTAGGTGATTCCGAAGCAGTTGTAATAGGTCGGCAGCAGATATAAAGCGCCGTCTTCGGCAACATCATGCAGCCGCGCCTCGGAAAAACGGTTGGTGATGTCATAGCCGGACAAATCCAATAAGATACCGCTTAAATCCTCCCGGCCGGGCACATACGTGGTGGTCCAATAGATGTCGGGCATATCGCCGGCACGGCGTTGAGCCGTCATGAAGGCCGTCATGTTCTGCCCGCTGTAGGATTGAACGTCTAAAACAATTTCCGGATGTTTTTCGTGAACCAGATCCACGAATTCGCTCATGTTCATAAAAGGTGACTGAATGGTGATTGGCTCATGAACGACCGCTTCGGCGGATTTTTTCGCACAGCCGCAAAGAAAACAAATGAATAGAACGGAAAGCAGCAAGGCGTGCAGGGTTTTGCATTTCATGTACAGAAACTTCCTTTTTTGGTTTATTCAAAATGGAATATCCTGTCGGAAATTTGTAAGGGCGGCAGGAGCAATTTCGGAAAAACTATGCTAACTCCACGAATTCCATCGGCGTTCCGTGTTCTTTTATCAGCTTTACCAAATCGTTGGTGTCAAGCCAGACGGTGGCGGTGTTGTCGTTGGGATGAACGCCGATCTTGTGGCCGACGAACTGTGAATCCAAGTAAAAGAATACGCGTTTTTCGCTGTCATTCAAAAGACCGAACGGCGAGACAGAACCGGGTGTCAGCTGTAAGATGGCAAGTAAATCCTCTGCTGACGCAAACGAAAGGTTGCGCAGTCCGTGCGCTTTGCGGAATTCCTTCAAATCCACGCGCTTTTCGCCGCGCACGGTGATCAAATAGAAGTTTTTCTTTTTGTCGTCGCGCACAAACAGGTTTTTGGCGTCCCATTCGGGATAGGGAAGCTCGAGCGCGTCAAGCTCCTCCATGTTGTAGACCGCTGGATGCTCGGTGCATTCGTAGGAAATGCCGTGTTCGTTCAAATAGTTGTAGATTTCGGTTTTGTTCATGTTAACCACCCTTTTTGTAAGTCGTGTTATCGTTTGTTTTGAGTATCCTTGAAGAATCTGAAAAAAGCGTATGCACAGGACGATGTGCATACGCTTGCAGGCGTGTCTTTGTGCCGTGGTGCAGAATCTTGTATGTCGGTATCCTGTCAGAACGCTGCACTTTGTGCTTGCAGAAGGTTCTTGCAGAAATACGTATGCATTATACCATATTTCCATAAAATGTTCAAGCCTTTATTTCGATTGTAAGCGTTTGTTTATAATATTTTTACATTCTTGCCGACGTTTGGGAAGCAACAGTGCAACCCCAAACAGCGAAGGCCGCAAACGGTTTTGTTTGAAAATGATAATCGAAACTATCGTTTTGGTATCAATGCGTTATTGCTATCGCCGGACAGTTGTGCTATATTAGAATAAACGATTTGCAAAAACAAGTATCATCCAAAAAGGAGCGACAAGCTATGAAAAAAGCACTTACCCTTGTATTTGCTTCTCTGCTATGTTCCGCGTCATGCATAGAAGCACTCGCTTTCCGGCCGGAAACGGTTGAAACAGTTAAGGAAGTAACCGACCCCTCCGCAGCCGTTCAGACGGCATTTGCCGAAGAGAACGAAAACACGGTGGACGGCTATCTCAAGAATGACCCGGCTTACGGCACGCTCTACTACTATAACAATTTCAACGACGGCGTCACGATTGACGGCTCAAAGCTCACCGGACAAACCTACTATGATAAAAAGCTTGCCGGTGAAATGCTTGGCAGCGGCTTTTCCATAAACGGCCCGTATGCCCTCACACTCGAGGATGCGGCATCGGACAGTGCCGATAAAGCCTTAAAAATCACCGCTTCCGGCGCACTGTCTTGGCCGAAGCTCAACATCAATTCCCAATATAATGCGAAAAAACTCGGCATCTACACACTTGTTTTCGATTGCAAAAAAACGACAAGTGCGGTCAATTTAGCAGCAAGCGTCGGACAGTATTTTGACGGAAATCCTAACGCCTATACCGTTCGTTCGGCTCTTTCGGCCTCTTCCGACACCTGGACGAAAGATCTTACATACAGCGTAACGGTGGATGGCCAAACAAAGGATAACGGAAAGACAAGCATCGCTTATTTTTCCCGGTTCGAACTGTATGACCTGCGCGGTACTGTTGCAGCAGGAACATCGTACAGCATCGACAATGTCCGCCTGTATTATAAACCGGCTGTGCAGGTGACCTATGATTACAACCTCCCGGCCGAAGCTTCCGCGGTTTATGACCTTGCAAATAAGAATGCCGTCTATGATACGACGGTTACCTCTGCTTTGGTCGAAATCGGTGCGCCTGTTCCGGAGCTTTATATTCCGGGTTACTCCCTCGACGGCTGGACAGATGCCGAAGGCAATTCGGTGGACTATTATACCGCATCAAATTCCGGCCTTGCATTAAGTGCCTGCTGGGAGGCTGTCAAGCCCGGCTATAATATGCTCACCGGAACGACCGAAAAGGCAGATTTCGAAAACGGCGGCAGACAGTACCTCTATCTCGGCTGGGTCGGCGCGAACGGCGCAAGAAGTGTGGAACGCTTCACGCTCGGCGATCAAACAAGAAACGTTCTGCGCGTGTCCGGCGTTGCGACCCAATATCCGACCTTTGTGCTGCCGGTAAAATTGGAAAATGACCGCCCGTATACCTTCGTTTGGGACAGTTACGCGGATTTGGCGATCAACAGCTTTAATATCTGGAATTTATATCCCGATGCGGCGAATAAGCATTTCGGCTTTAGCGTCAACGCCTGCGCCGCGGCAAACCAAAATGGGGAATGGTATACCAATTGCGGCACGACAGAGGTTGGCTGTGCCGGAAATCAGAAAGACGGCGATATGGTTCAGCTGGATTTCACCTATAACAGCTACGCGTCCGGCAGCTACAATATATATTTCGACAACCTTGCGGTTTATCCGAGCTATAAGATCACATACATTTTGCCCGACGGCACGGCGGTCTATGACTATGTGTCCTACGACAAAACGGCCGGTTTCCCGGAAACCTACACGCCGAAAGCCTCGCTTTTGGGCGCAAAGCGTTATAAGCTCGCCGAGGACGGTGAAGTCGTATCTGCGGACACGCCGCTTGCGCTTGCCAACGCCGATATCACGCTTTATGCCGTTACGGACGGTTATGAGGTAACCGCCGAAAATGTATTCTCCTACCGTGCGCCGAGCGAAGCTGTCAGCGCAGGCATCCGTTTCCGTGCAAACGTCAGCGCACTGGTTCTTGCCGATTCCGATGAATTTGGCTTTATCGTGGCACGCACGGCACTTCTTAACGGCGAAGAGCTGAAGTTCAATGCCGATTCGGCGCATACGGTTTATTCCGCGGACGGCAAAAATTTCACCGGAAAAACCGATGGTCAAGTGAAATACACCGGAGCGGTAAACCACAATAAGAACGGCGTAAATATTATATATGACGTGGATAAAGATACCAACAACACCCGTTTTTCCTGTATGCTTGTCAATTTGGACAAGGGCTATACAAGCGGCGGAACGACGCACGAAAATCGTTACGACGTCGAATTCACGGTTCGCCCGTATGTCATTATTGCCGGAAAAACCTATTATGGCGACAGCATCTCCAAGAGCTACAATGACATTGCCGCAACAAACGAAAATGCATAACCGGGAGGCATTGCAATGAAAAAAAGCATGTATGTTGAACCGAAAATTTACGTAAAGCGGCTGCCGGAGGAGGACATCCTTGCCGGCCCTTCCGAAAGCAGCATCGATTCAGATGAGCTGTTTGATTCGGAAGATAACGTCGAAGATTTAATCGCTTAGTTTCTCTCTCCTTTTTCAAAAGAGGCTGTGCAGCATTGCTGCACAGCCTCTTGTTCATTATTGCTCGTTTTGCTCCGGAATCAAAGCACTGTCGCGTTTGAATTCCTTCGGAGTGTAGCCGTATTCCTTTTTGAATACGCGAAGCAGCGTCTGAACGCTCTGAAAACCGCTGACACTTGCGATCTCTTTTAACGTCATTTGTGAATCGGCCTGCAGGCAGCTGCATACTTCTTCCAGGCGCAGGCGGTTCAGAAAAGTGCGCGGCGATGTTCCGAAGGTTTGGCGAAAATCCTGTGACAGCTTGTGCTGCGTGCATAAGAACTTTTTTGCCAAAAACTGTAAGGTGATCGGCTCTCTGTAATGCGAATACAGATATTCGATTACGCGAACCGATTGAATCGTGGCCTCCGAACGGTCGACCAAGACGGTTGAACCTAAAACGATTTCCAGAAGAACGCTGCATAGGTTTTTCAGAATGCCGTCCAAACGATTTTTCTCGATTTTGATAAACGGTTCTTGCTTTTTATCGATGCTTTCAAACAAGCGGAACAGGGAGAGTATAATGCCGGAGGAATCTGTGACATATTTCGGCATAAACGATTTTTTTGCAAGAACCATAGAGTAAGAAGAAAAGCATTTGTGCGGCAGCATGAGTACGTAGTAGACGGCGTTTGTATATTCCAAACGATGCGGCTCGCAGCAGGAAATAAGAAGCATTTGCCCTTTGGTCAGCGTATATTTTTCACCGGACATCGTGGCTTTCAGCTCACCGTCAAGCATATAGATAAATTCAAGGCAATAGTGAAAATGCTCTTTGATGGTGCATTTGCTTTGGTCGTGAAGGGCAATAACCACTCTATCGTCAACATCTCGGTCTAACTCATATTGGTTTTGCACGAAATCCGTATTCATAAGGCACACCTCGCATTATACAGAAATGATAATTCAAACTCGGTTTTCGTTATTTACATTGTACACTATCTGTGATAAAATGTCAATAAACAGGAGCGGAATTATCGAATTTGAACATACGTTATGAAAAAATGATAATTCGTAAAATAAGCACGAAACGCGAAAAACAAGGAGAAAGAACATGGCAACACTCTCGGAACTTTTAGACCCCAATCAAAAACATGAAACAAACACGGTCGGTGGCGGGGCAAAACTCCGCATCGGCATTATCGGCACGGGCGGCATTGCACATGAGCATATGCGCTCTTACTTAAATTGCCTGGATGCAGAGGTCGTTTGCGGCGCGGATATCGTTCCCGGCAAGGCGCAAGCCTTTTTTGATGAATTCGGCGTAAAGGGCATTCACTGCTATACAAGCCACAAGGAAATGCTCGCCAAGGAAAAGCTCGACGCCGTCAGCGTCTGCACCTATAATCGTCAACACGCACCGTGCGTCATTGACGCGCTGAACGCCGGGATAGACGTTCTTGTCGAAAAACCGTTTACCGTGACCGTTGAAGAGGCTGCGGAAATCATTAAGACCGAAAAAAAGACCGGTCGGATTCTTTCCATCGGCTTTCAGCCGCGCTTTGATCCAAATATGCGTATGATCAAAAAAATCGTCGAATCGGGCGCGCTTGGAAAGATCTATTATATCCAAACCGGCGGCGGCCGGCGGCGCGGTATTCCGGCTTCCTTAAAAAAGTTTTCGTTTATTCAGGATGAAACGGCCGGAATCGGTGCTCTTGCCGATATTGGCTGCTATTCACTCGATATGGTGTTAAATGCCATCGGCTATCCGAAGCCGCTCACGGTTTCCGGCTTTACCTCGTCTTATTTCGGTACAACGCCGGAAGGTTACCCGGGTGTTGAGGGTGCCGAAGAGATTGCCAAGCATTTCAGTGTGGACGATTTTGCCGGTGCGTTTATTCGCTTGGAGGGCGGTATCATTCTCGATTTCCGCATTGCCTGGGCGATGAACATCAACACGCCGGGCGACACGATCCTTCTCGGCACAAAAGGCGGCCTTCGCATTCCCTCGACCGACTGCTGGAACGGCTCGGTCGGCGGTCCGATGACCATCTATCATCAGGTTGCCGGAGAATCGGTTGAGACGGTCGTTCCGATCATCCGCGAAAATGTCAACTGTTTCGACCGCAAGATTCGCACGTTCCTTGACGCCGTTCATAACAGAACGAGCGCACCTGTTCCGTCAAGCCAGATCTTCTACAATCAGGCAATCATCGACGGTATTGTCAAGTCCGGCAAGCTCGGAAAAGAAGTGGAAATCGTTTTGCCGGAATGTTAAATAGCGATTGTTTGAAAAACCAACCTAAAAAGGAGGATATTCATGCTTTTATCCAAAAGAACGTTTATCGGCTTGGTTTTGGCCGGTGCACTTGCACTTTCAGCGTCAGCCGCGTTTGAAAAAAACAATGTCTACACCGAAGGGCAGTTTACCGACGTGCCGAATACCGAATGGTACGCAGCCGAAGTGGCAAGCGCGTTTGAGCTTGGCCTCATGAACGGCACGGGCGGCGGTCTTTTCGCACCCGACGGTGACGTGACCGTAGCCGAAGCCATCACCATGGCAAGCCGTGCGGCGGCCATCAATGCCGGCGAAACCATCGACACGTCCACCGGCGGCGAATGGTACACGCCGTATGTCAACTACGCTGTGTCCAA
>OIWM01003469.1_pt1 | contig 11367 bp, 7 predicted proteins | sample 1587451 | NCBI WGS metagenome assembly OIWM01 (sample SAMEA3888907, study PRJEB22519) | human gut metagenome | biome: human gut; feature: human-associated habitat; material: faeces | place: Denmark | collected 2011
TGACGCGATAGAGAATCGCAGCCACTTCTGCGCGCGTCACATCGCCGGTGGGCTTCACTGTGCCGTCGGGATAGCCGTTGACATAGGCGAAGTGATCCGCGGTGTTGAACTTCAGAGAATCATCCTTCTTCGTCGGAGTCGGAACATAGGTAGAGTCTCCGCCAGTGCTGACCTTGGTCCAGTTGGGGGTGAAGGTAACGTCGCTCGCCGGCTTGTAGCGGTTGCCCGCCTTATAGCGTGTGGACTCGCCGCCGATGCTCCAGTGTGTAAAGGTGTAGCCGGACTTTTCGGGACCGTCGGGGAGCGTGATAGACTCGCCCGCCTTCACGGTCAGGGTCTTATAGACTCCGCCATTGCCGTCGCTGAAGGTAGCAGTGAACTTCTGCTCCTGCACGGTGCCGATGCTCACATGCAGATCCTGCGTCGAAGCGCCGTATGCCACATTCTTGAGGTCTGCAGCATTCACGTTGACGTTGGCAACTGTCGTCTCGCCGCTGGTCGCGATGACTTTCAGCTGGAAGGTGCCGATTTCAGCGGGCGTCGTGCCGTGCGTATGGGTCGTCATGGTGTTGAAATACACATAACGCTTGCCGCTCAAACGCTCCTGGAGCGTGGTCATGTAGTCCGTGAAGCCGTCGCTCGGCTTGTTGCTGTCTGCAACGAACTCAAAGAAGTTATGATCGTAATAGATCTCATTCTGAGTCACGCTCACGGTACACTCTTCGCTCGCGGACAGCTTGTAGCTGACTGTGATCACATCACCGGTCTGGACGACAATGTCGTTGCTCCCGTTAGAGCTGAGGTCGTACTTCATGGTAATGTCGGCGGTTGCTGCAAACACCGTTGCTGAAAGCGTAAACATCAGCGCCAGTACCAGCAGCAGGGAAATTGTTTTTTTCATTGTGACTCCTTTCCGGGCCGTTTTGAGGCACAGGGACTTACTTCAGATACTCTGCTTTGATCTTACCGAAGTCTTTGCTGTCAACTTGCTTGTCGTGGTTGACGTCCGCTTCGAGAACGATCGACATGTACTTCGTCATATAGGTTTCATTTGCATTGTACACAGCGACGACCGCGACAGCGTCACGCAGGTCGACCGAGCCGGACTTGTTTACGTCCAGATCGTCGCATTTCAGCGTCCCGGCGACCGGAGTTGTTCCGGCAGCGATCTTCGTTTGATCCGCTTTGTTCGCGACAACCAGCGCGTAGACACGAGCGTAGCTAGTAGTCTCGTTTTCTGCAGTCTTGTACTTATAGCCGGCGGTAGTCACGTCGTACATGGCAGTGCCGTCATAGGTGAAGGTTGCGTTGCCGTCGGTGTAAACCAGAACGAGGGAATAGCCAGTCACATAGTCCTCAACCGTCTCAACCACAAACGCGGGAGTCGTGATCGTCAGATAGTTCGTCACGACTGTGACGTCATAGTTTGCGTTCTCGGTGTAGCTCGCGCTAATCTCATATGTGCCTGCGGTTTCGCCCGGCTCACGCGTGTAGGTGATCGTGCCGAGGTCATTATTGTTCACCAGACCCGTTACGGTTGCGGTAAACTTGGGGTCGGTGTCGCCGATGCTCTTGCTCTGTGCGTCAATTGTGATGGTGACAGCCTTCTTGGTAATGGCGATGGTGTTGCTGCCGGTCACGGTGGTATAGCCGGACTTTTCAACCTTCCAGTAGACGGTCTTGGTGCCGGCATCGGTCAGTGTGGGAGCGGTTGCGATGTATTCGCCGTTTTCGGTTTCGCTGTAGGTGACAGCTGCACCATCGGGTGCGGTGACGGTGATGGTGTGGGTCTGTCCGTCATACACGCCGGTGTAATCCGTGCCAGTGACGTCGAGGGTGCCTTCCTTGATGGTGAAGGTGTAGGAGCCGGTCGCATCGCTGTAGTTGTTGCCTGCGGAAACGGTGTAGCTGACGGTGTAGGTACCGACATCGGTGAAGCTGGGAACAGCGTTGTACTTCACTTCGTTGCAGGTGTAGGAAATGGTTGCACCTTCTGGGAGCGTTACAGTGGCAGATGCATGAGCTTCGCCGTCATAGGTGGCATCAGGATTTGCGGTGACGGAATAGCCGGTGAGCGTGGCCTTGGTGATGTTGACGGTGTCGGAACCGGATGCAGCGGTATAGCCGGTCTTCGTGACCTTCCAGTAGACCGTGTAGGTACCGACATCAATGAAGGTGGGGTTGGTGGTGCTCCACGAGCCATCTTCGCCGGTGGTGCTGTACTCGATCGTCGTGCCCTGAGGCTTGGTGACGGTCACTTTGATGCTGTGGGGCTGGCCGTCATAGACGCCGTCATAGCCGGTGCTGCTGGCTTCGATGGTGCCGTCCTTGATGGTGAAGGTGTAGGAGCCGGTCGCATCGTTGTAGTTGTTGCCTGCGGAGACGGTGTAGCTGACCTCGTAGGTGCCGATTTCCGTGAAGGACGGAATCTCGTTGTAGGTCTGGCCGCCGTAGGTGTAGGTGACAGTCATGCCCTCGGGGATGTTTGCGGTTGCAGAGGCATGGGCATTGCCGTCGTAGTTGACATCGGCGTTGGCAGCGATGGAATAGCTGTTGGCGTCAATATTAGCCTTGTCGATGATGAAGGTGTAGCTGCCGGTCTTGACCTTGTAGCCGCTGCGCATAGCCGTCCAGTTAATCACGTATGTGCCAGCGTCGGTGAAGCTGGGGATCTGACCGTTACCAACCTCGGTCGTGTCCCACATATAGCTGATGATCGCACCGCTGGGGATCAGCTTGTTGATGGTGGCGGAAACGTGCGGCTGACCGTCATAGGTCACGCGCTCGTTGGCAGTGATCTGGATGTCCATGTCCGCTTCGTTGATCTTAACGGTTCTGCTGTCCTTGACATCAACATAGTTGCTGCCTGCGGTGATCTTGAACCAGACTGTTGCGTTGGTGTTGGCTTGGGAATACACGGGAGCAGTGTCTGTGTACGTGCCGTTTTCTTCGTCGCTGTAAGTGATAACGGCATTGGCGGGCTTGGTGACGGTGACAGTAATCGTATGATTTGCGCCGTCATACGTTCCGTCGAAGCCAGTCGCCGTGTACTCGATAGAGGCGGGATTGATGGTCAGGGTGTAGCTGCCGGTTTTGGGGGCGTAGCCGGGGGCCGTGACCTTGTAGTAGAGGGTGTAAGTACCGACGTCGGTCTTGCTGGGAACAGTGGTCAGATCGTAAGTACCTTCAGTTTCGCCGTAGGCGATGGTCGCGCCCTCGACGGAGCAGGTAACTTCGTTGAACGCCTGTTCAGTGCCGTTGTAGGTGACGGTCTTGTTTTCAGCCGTTACGTCCAGATCGGTCTTCAGGGCGATGGTGACGTCGACCTTGCCGTTGTTGGCGCAGGGGGTCGCAACGTCAGCAGAAGCGCCGCTGTCCCATGTCTCTTCACAGTAGGTATCGCTCAGCGTGAAGGAGCCGGTGACTTCTTCTGCCTGGGCAAGCGCGGTGAAGACGAAGGTGCCGAGGGTGGCACTCTGGTCTGCCGCAACATTGTAATAAGCATAGCCGTTGGAGGTTTCGCTCCAGCCGGTGCCAGTGTCGGGGGTCTTGATGGCAAACTTACTGCTGTCGTAGGCCAGCTTGGCTGCTGCGCCGACGAAATCGCCGCCTTCGACCTTGACGGTGACGGTGACGTCCTCGCCTGCGGTGACGGAGGTCTTGTCAGCAGTGACGTTCATGGTGAAGCTGGCGGCCTGCTTGATGGAGATGATGGGGACGGGGGCGCCGTTTTCATCCGTGGGGGTCACAACGGCGTCCAGATCTCTGCCGCTCATTTTGCCGTCGGTGGAGTTCAGGAAATCCTCAGCAGTTTCGCCGCTGATGCTGACCTTGGTCAGACTTACAGTGCCAACCGACGTCACGTCGTCCGCGATCTTGACCAGCAGGTCACAGAGCTTGCCGTTCTGCGTGATGCGGAAGCCGCTGTTCATAATGTCGGTCGCAGTCAGATAACCGCTGTCCTTGTTGCAGATTTTATAGCCGAAGCCGCTCACCAGATCGGTCCATTCCGCGCCTTTGAGCGTCAGGTTTTCGCCCAGCACGACAGTCGTGTCAAAGCCGCGGCATCTCTGGCCGTCCTTGATGCCCTTAATATAAATTGGGATCTTTACGGTTTCGCCCGGCTGACCGGAGGCTGTGCCGATCTCCAGATGTGCGTAATCAGGCACACCTGCCGCAAAGGCTGCGACGCTTAGAAGCGACAGCGCCATGACGACGGCAAGCACCAGACTCAGCAGGCGGGTGCAAGTATGATGTTTCATTGTTCTCTTCCTTTCTGAGTTTACTCAGATTCTTCTATGATCGTTCCTGCCAGCACATCCATGATGTACATGGCGTCGAGATAGCTGATCATTTCGTCGCGGTTGCGCTCAGCTAAAGCGGAGCCGCTGCCAACCAAACCGGCCACGCCGCCGTTCGCACCGTTCTGCTTGCCCTCGACCGGGTTGGAGGAACAACCAGATTCTATGCTTACAGCGGTGATAAAGCCGACGCTGGATGAACCACTGGTGCTATTCTGCACGGAGCAGCCCACCATGGCATGACCTTTTCCATCGAACGTACCTGCGAAGGGCTTGTGGAAATACGCGCCGATTGGTATCCGTGCCAAATCAGCCAGATTGATATTTGCAATGAGAAAATACTTGCCAGAAAGGTTCTTGCGGGTACCAGTCGGCTCCTCTGCCGAGGACCCTGGCATTCCCCTTCCCGACTGGATTCTGCCGCCAAAGCTGCCGGGCAGAGCCCGACAGCCAGGATAGCGCAGACCAGAAAGAGAGATAGAAGTGTTCTGATCTGCTTCATAGGGAATTCCTTTCTCAGTTGTTGCCAGCCAGCACGTCCATGATGCGCATGGCGTCGAGATAGGATACAGTGCCGTCATGGTTGTAATCAGCGGCTTCGATCTGCTCGGCAGTCAGGGTGATGTTGCCTGCCAGATAGTCCATGATGGTCATGGCATCCAGATAGGTCCATTCGCCGTCGCCGTTGACGGAGTGCAGCTTCCACGTTGCGGTGAAGGTCACGTCGCCGGTAACAGTATAGACCGCGCCCACGTCATAGGTGTTCTCGCCGTCGGACCAGCCCTTGAAATCATAGACCCAGTTCTGATCGTTCGTGCGGACAGGCGCTGCGGGGAGGTTGATCTCAGTGCCGGAAGCAACTTCGTAGCTTGCAGCCAGCTCGGTAACCGTATCGCCCTCCAGACCGCCGCCAACGAAGGTGACGGTGAAGGTGTCGGTGTCGCCAATTTCCTGACGGGGATGGCTTGAGGTGTCGTTGCCGCAGTTGCGGAGAACAGGATACTTGGTTCCTTCATACGTCCAGATTGTCTCAAAGTCCCACTGAGACGTGGTCGGGAAGGTTTCGCTGTCCTGCAGATCATCGGAGGAGATGCGGGTCGCGCCGCCCTGCGTGCCGCTGGTCTTGGAGACGACGTAGCTCTGCGTCACGGTGCCGTTCTGCGCACCAGCAAATACGCCAGACTTGCTGGTATTCAGCGCCATGACATACGGATCGACCCAGACGTTTTCCACGTTACCGTCGGCATAGTTGCCGCCGACAGCGCCGCCGACATACTGGTTGCCCTTGACCTCGCCTGCGGTATAGCTGTAGCAGTCCTGAATGAGGCCCTTGTTGCCGCCGACAAGACCGCCGTTGTAAGCGCAGGAGCTCAGGGAGTTGTTGTTATACATGTTGTTGACGCTGCCCTTGCAGTAGGACTGCATGACCGTGCCAAAGTTGCCGCCGACAAGACCGCCGACAAAATACTGACCATGCACTGCAACCTTCGCGAAGGAGTTGGCGACCATACCGCCCGCATTGTTTCTGCCGGTGATACCGCCGACAAAGGTTTGCGAGTTGTCCGTGCCCTGCACGCCCTCGCCGGAGTTGAGCGCGCTGTCCTGGGTCACAGAGACGTTGCGAATCGTGCCATTGTTCTGACCGGCGATCACACCAACGAACTGGGAGCCCTTAATGGTGCCCTGCATCTCGACACTCAGATTCTCGATCACGCCGTCGTTGATGGCGAACAGACCCCAGTTGGAGCCGCTGTCGCTGCTGGTGAGACCGGTGATGGTGTAGCCGTTGCCGTCAAAGTTGCCGGTGTAAGCCACATCGTCGCCGTCCGTCCAGCCCAGAGGCGTCCAGGCGGAGGAGATAGTAATGTCGTTTGCGAGGAAATAGTTCTTGGTCATATCCTTCGCTACGCCGCGAAGCTCTGCCTCGTTGTGGATGGCTTGATAGCCGTCCTTATCATAGGTGGGACCTTCGCCCGGCTGATCGGGGGTAACGGGGGTGCTGCTGCCGGTGCCGACCTTGACGGTGTAATACAGCTTGCCAAGGGCTGCGCCGGAGTGTTCGCCGTAGATGCTATCGCTGCCGCCGTAGGTGGTGCAGGAATAGTCGACCGTAACGGTCGCCACGCCGTCCGCTACGCCGGTGAAGGTGAGCTTCAGCGTACCGCCCTCGTAGCTGCCTTCAACCGTCGCAACCTTTTCGTTGTTGCTCTCGGCGGTCAGGTAAACGAAGCCGTTGCTCTTGACGGTGCCGTAATCGTAGAAGGTCAGAACGCCGTCATCGGAGACGGTAGCGTCAACATCCAGCGTAACATTGCCGTAGCTATTATCCGCCTTATTGCTGTACACGGGAATGGGGTTTGCTGCGCTGCCGCGCGCGGTAGTCACAGCCGGTTCAGCCGCCATGACACCCACTGTCATGCAGCCGAGCAGCATGCAAAGCGTCAGCAGCAGAGAAAGTGTTCGTTTCATATGCTTCATGATGTTCACTCCTTATTATCTGAGGTTGGCAAGGATCGCGCCGTAATCGTGGGAGTCAACCTTCTTGTTATGATCGATGTCTGCACGCAGGATCATTGCCATGTTGGAATTAAGCATATAGCGGGCGTCCGCGTTATAGACACCGACAGTCGCAACCGCGTCTCTCAGGTCGGTCGTTCCGCTGGCATTCACGTCCATGGAATATGCAACGCGTGGTGCGTTTTCCTGGGTATAGCCGATCTTGCTCAGTTCGGGGGTTCCCTTCACGACCCAGCCGTATACGTGCTTGTATTCGACGCCGCTGAGGGTGTAGCCAGCGGAGGTGGCGTCCAGCATGGTATTGCCGTCGTAGGTATAGCGGGTCGTATCATAGTCGGTGTAGACCAGAACCAGAGAATAACCGGCCACATATTCCGTCGTCTCGGTGAAATATTTCGGCTGGTTGATGGTGACCTTTGCCTCACCGGTTGCAGGCTGGTAGCCCTTCAGCGTGGCACGGAACTTGACGGTATATTCACCGACTGCCGTGTATGCGGGGGATTTATCGAGCGTATACTCGCCATCTGCATCGGCATACTTGATGGTCGCGCCGTCCTTGTTCGCCGTGGCGTTCACGCCGTGCGGCTGGCCGTCGTAGTCAACAGTCACATCGTCGGCAGAAACAGTCAAATCGTCCTTGAGCACGATCTTGACCTTTGCGGGAGCGCTGACCGCGCAGGGCTCTGCATTGCCGCCGAGGGAAGAGTCGAGCGTCTCAATGTAGCATTCGCCCTCGACCAGCGTAAACGCGCCCTCGACCTCGGCATCCTGTGCCAGCGCCTTGAACTTGTATGTACTGATCTCCCCGCCGTCAGCCAGCCCATTCGGGAATACGCCAAGATACCGGTAGGTATTAGCCGTGCCCGTCTTCAGCACAGCATCGACAGGCGCATCCACCAGTTCAAACAGAGTCGGATCATAGGTCATCTCGTAGGCCGCGCCGGTAAATGCGCCGCCCTTGCCGGTGATGGTGATCGTGACGATCTCGCTCATCTCGACCTCCGGCTTATCAGCGGCGATGCTCATGGTGAAGTGCGTGGGCTCCGGGATGCTGACGCCGCCGCCATTGCCGCCATTGGGGTACACAACAGCGTTCTTGTCGAGGTTGGCCTCCGTGCCGTCCGTGCTGTTCAGGAAAACCGTAGAGGTCTGGCTCATGCTGACATTACTGAGCGTGATGCCGGTGGTCGTGCCTGCGGGGATGTTCTGTTCAACGTTGCAGACGACATGGAACAGCAGACCGTTGCTGTGCAGGCTGTTTTCTGGATGCTCGGCAAACGCAAGGTTCACCATGTTGACCGAACCGTTCTTGGCATTGTAGCCGCCGGACCAGCCACTGATGCTGGGAGCGAATTCAACGCCCGTGACGGTGAGGTAACCGTCGCTCATAGCGGCAACATTGCAGGAAATGCCGCTGAGGTACTGGTCTTCTTTCAGACCCGCCAGGGAAACGGGGATCTTCACGGTGTCGCCGGCCTTGAGCGACGTGACGTTCGCCGTGCCGACCTCCAGATGTGCGTAATCCGGCGCACCTGCTGCCAGTGCGCTCATGCAGAAGAGCGACAGCACCAGAGCCAGCACCAGCAATGTCCGCAGCACTGTTTTTGCCGAACGATTGATTGATTTGTTCATTCTTGCTTTCCTCCTGAAAAATTTTTATTTCATGTATTTGCCGGAGCGCATTTTATCTGCGCTTCGCGCAAACATTCATGACAAAACTCAGCCCTCTCCTGCGAGATCGTCCATAATGGCCATGGCGTCCAGATAGCTGATCTCGCCGTCATGGTTGTAATCTGCCGCCAGCTGTGCCTCCGGACTCAGCTGAATGTTTCCGGCCAGATAGTCCATGATGTACATGGCATCCCGATACGACCACTCCTCATCGCCGGTTACCGTCATGGTTTTTGTATCAATCTCTGTTTCATTGTCTGCAGGCGCGTCGCTGTTTTTGTAGATCAGATAGAACGTAGCGCCCTTGGGCGTCGCCACGTTGGTGGTATCGGATTTCCAGTCATAGAACGTGCCGAACTGCGGTGTGGTGCTTGCTGTGTATTTGCTCCAGCCGATCCACTTGTAGGTGAGCTCGTTCTGGGTGATGCTCTCGCCGATGCCGAGCGTTTTGGGGTGGAACTCCTTGCACAGAATGCTGCAATTCGTGTTGTGCTTGCAGTAGCTGGACTGGCACTTGAGCTTCAGCGCCTTGGCGTCGCCATAGCCAACGACCTGATCCTTATAGTCGACATAGATGACCTTGACCGTCAGCGCAACTTCGCCCTCAGATACGTCAGGGGTCGGGATGGACGGCTCGGTCGGATTGCCGGGCTTAGGCTGCTCTTGCTTCGGCGGTATGTAGTTCTCGACCCAGTAGGTGATGGTAGCTGTGCTTGCATTGTTGGAGAAATAAACGATGCTGCCCGGCATACGGCTGCTGGCGGGGAAGTACCAGTTGCCGACAACCTGACGGAGACGAGTATAGGTGCCTGTGGTAAACGCAGACAGCTCCTTAAGCGTGTAGGGCTCCGATTCGATCCCGGAGCTGCCCTTCGCAACTGTGTCCGAGCCGACCTCATACGCCTTGCCGCTGATGACGTCGAACACTCTGACCTTGATTGAGATCGTTGCCACGTCGTCTGCTGCCAGTGCAGCCACTGTACAGGAGAGGATCAAGCAAACACATAACAGCAGGGATATAATTCGCTTCTTCAATTTGCGTTCCTCCAAATTCATAAAATATCTATATCAAGCCCGCCATATGGCAGGCAGTATTTTATTCTCCGTACGCGCGCCGCCAGCAATCGCGGCAGAGCTGCCCGCTGCCTTCCACGTAGCAGTCTCGCCGGTCGATGGGAAGATCAATCGGAACGTCCGTTTTCTTCCCACACAGCACACAACGCTCATAAGTATCCTGAGGTGCAACATCGTGACTATATTTCAGCAACCCTTCAAATGCCAGTTTCATGTGGAAAAACTCCTTTTCAATATGCTCAGTGTCACACAGAACGCGTTTTTCCCGCGCAGACGGGGCAGCCGCATTTCTTCGCGCCGGTTCGCGAGTAGATGGTAGCCTTCCAGACGTGCCCCAGCGGGCACTCCCACCAGACCTTTTTTGTGCTGCCCACTGTGACCATCTCCGGCGTAAGTGCGCCATTGAGCGTCGGGTGCCACTCGGCGGCGATACGCGGCTCAACGGTCGCCAGATCATTGAAGCCTGCCAGCACCTTTCTGTTTGTGCAGTACGGGCAGCCGGTCCCGTTTGCGCGGGACGCAATCACTGCCTGAAAGCTGTGTCCCTTCTCGCAGATCCACCACGCCTTGCGGTTGCTGGTCAGCGTGACCTGCTGCGGTGTGAGCGTTCCGTTTCGTTCCGCATCCCACTGCGCGGCAAGCACCGGATTTTGTGACGCAAGGTCGTTGAAGCCGGGCAGCACCAGTTTTCCGGAACAATATGGGCAGCCACTTTGCCTGTTCGTCCGTGCAGAGACCGCCGCCCGCCAGTGATGCCCGTGTTCGCAGACCCACCAGACCTTTTTCTCTGTCCCCGGCAGAACGTCCTGCGGGGTCAGCTTGCCGTTGCGCGCCGTGTCCCATTCCTGTGCCAGCTCCGGATCCACCGTCGCAAGGTCGTTCTCTCCAACGAGAATCTGCCTCCCGGCGCAGACCGGACAGCCGCACCCGGAGGCGCGGGAATGGATGCTTGCGCGCCAGCTGTGTCCTTTTTCGCAGCGCCACCAGACGGATCTATGACTTCCGGCAGTGATGTCCGCCGGAACAAGCGGCACATTTTTCTCATAATCCCATTGCCGCGCCAGCTCCGGAGATTGCGTGGCGAGGTCGTTGAAGCCCACCATAACCTTCCGCCCCGTGCAGTAGGGGCAGCGGGCGCCGTCGCTTCTGGTATAGATCGCCGCCTTCCACTCATGACCGTTTTCGCACCGCCACCATGCAGCTTTGTGACTGCCATAGGTGACCGTCTGCGGCGTCATTGGGAGATTGTGCGCCGTGTCCCATTCGCGCAGCAGCGCATCCTTGTGATATTGCTTGCAATAGTCAAAGAAACTCTGTCTCATGCGCGCCTCCGTTCTGCATCCGGCTGCGGAGAAAGATGCAGATGCCGGTGCTTCTGGCTGACATTTCCGGCGCAGACGGGACAGCCGGTGCGCTTCTTTGCATTCGTGCAGTTCGAGATCGCCGTGCGCCAGACGTGCCCATCCGGACAGAGCCACCAGACCTTCTGCCGCGAATGGCAAGTAACTGCGTCCGGGGTCAGCCCATCATTTTTTGCGTAGTGCCATTGCTGCAGCAGCTCCGCGCGGCGGCTTCTGATGCAGTATTCTTTCAGCGTCATTCCGCGCGTTTCTGCGCTCATACGACTATGGCCTTCCTTCTGTCAATTGGTGCGTGGCATAGTACCACGCGATAAAATTCTCGTGCAATCCCTCTCCGCGTTTTCGCGCCTGGATGGCATCGTCTTTCTTTTCATACACACCGAGATAGTACGTTTTTCGTTTGAACGTGATCTGTGCGCACCATCTTCCGGTGCGCCTGTTCC